>Ga0114994_10000126_pt1 | contig 43110 bp, 20 predicted proteins | sample ArcticOcean_MG_C_9_FD_87043 | JGI IMG/M metagenome (GOLD analysis project Ga0114994, IMG submission 87043) | Marine microbial communities from western Arctic Ocean - ArcticOcean_MG_CB2_152 | ecosystem: Environmental > Aquatic > Marine > Oceanic | place: Arctic Ocean: Canada Basin | collected...
AGCGCGTCCACGCCGAACGGGCGGAACAGGTGAAGCTCGGCCAGGGAAGCGTAGGGTACAGCGTGCGGTTGGATGTGCGGCGGTCGGCGCGGACGCGGCTGGAGTTCGTCACGGTCGGGGTGTTGCTGCGGCGGCTCCAGCGCGCGGACGGCCTGGCCCGGGTCACGCACATCGTCGTGGACGAGGCCCACGAACGAGACGTGTTGACGGACTTTCTGCTGGTGGCTTTGAAGACGAAGACGCTGCCCTCCACAAACATAAAGTTATTGGTCATGTCCGCGACGCTGGACGCGGGCCTGTTCACGCGGTACTTCGCGGGCGCGGTGGCCGTGGAGATCCCCGGGCGGCTGCACCCCGTCGAACATAAGTTCGCCAGGGACTGCGCGCGCAAAGTAGCGGAGTGCTCGCGGGGGTCTAGAAGAGCGCGCGACGCGTGGAAGCGGCCGGATGGTCGAAAATTAGTACAAGCGGACGACGGCCTCACGCCGCTAGTGGACGGGCCCCTGGACATCGAGGCCGTGTCCGCGTTGATCGCGGCCATCGATGCGGGCGACGCTGACGCGTCGAACGCGATCCTGTGCTTCGTGCCCGGGGCGGCCGAGGTCGACAAGCTCTGTCGTGCCGTGAAGCGCGACGTGAAGAATGCGACGGTCGTGCCGCTGCACGGGTCGCTGCCGCCGCGGGACCAGCGGCGCGCTTTCCAAAGACCGCCCCAAGGGTCGCGCAAGGTCGTCGTCTCCACGAACGTGGCCGAGACGTCCATCACGATCGACGACGTCGTGCACGTCGTGGATCCCGGCCGCGCGCGCGAGATCCGCTACAACGCGGCGTCGGGCGTCGCGTCGTTATCCGAAGTCCGGGTCGCCCGGGCGGCCACGACGCAGCGCGCGGGCCGCGCGGGGCGCGTGAAGCCGGGCACCTGCTGGCACACCTACCCCGAGGACGACCTGCGCGCTTTACCGGCGCACGCGGCGCCCGAGATGCTGCGGACGCCGCTGCAGGACCTGGTCCTGCAGATCCTCAAGCTCCGGCTGGGCGGGCCCCGCGCGTTCCTCGCGGCGGCGCCGCAGCCGCCGTCCAAGCCCGCCGTGGACGCCGCTTTAAATGACTTGAGGGCCATCGGGTGCGTGGCGCGGGAGGGCGAGGCCGTCGAAGTCGAGGTCGACGCGGCGTCGTCGAGCGACGACGACGACGAGAACCCGCACGGGAACGACGGGGAGCTCTTCTCCTTCGGGGGCGCGGCGCTGCTCGGAGAGAGCGACGAGGACGAGGAGAGCGAGGAGGAGGATGAGGATGACGCCGTGATATCGGACGACGGATGGCTCCTCACGCCGCTGGGCGAGCACGTAGCGTCCCTGCCCGTGGACTGCCGCGTGGGCAAGCTCCTTATTTACGGCTGCGTGTTCGGCTGCGCGGACGCGTGCCTGACGGTCGCGGCGGGCATGAGTCTAGCAAGGGGCATCTGGCGCGCGCCGCCCCAGTTGAGGAGGGAGGCCGCGCTCGCCAAGCAACGGTTGGCCCGGGGCGACGGCTCGGACCTGTTGGCCGCGGTCCGCGCGCACGAGGCGGCCCAAGTATTGGAGGGCGATTCAAGGAGGCAGTTCTGCCGGGACCATTTTGTTGATGAGAGAGCGCTCCAGGAACTCGCCGGGTTGCGGCGCCAGTTCCGGCGGCACCTGGTCGAGGCCGGGTTGCTGGAGGAGGACGCCCCCACCAAACCCCTGGCGGACGCCCTGGCGCTGGTGCGCGGTTTATTGGTCGCCGGCCTCAACCCGCACATCGCGCGCAAAGACCGGGAGGCCGCGGACTCCAGTCTGCGGTGCAAGGGCAACCAGCGGTGGTGGTGCCACCCGCAGTCCGTGAACTTTGAATTTCTGGGCGGCAAGGGCGACCGGAAGCCGCGGTACGTGGTGTTTAACGCGCGGCTCAAGACGTCCAAGCCCTATTTACTGGACACCAGTCTGTCCTCACCGGCGGCGCTCTGCCTGTTCGGGGGGTCGCTGCGGCGCACGTTGAAGGGGACGCACCTCGTCCTGGACGGCTGGCTGCCCTTCAAGGCGACGGACCACGCGCAGCTCGCTTTGTTGGCGTTGCGGCAGGAGGTCGACGCCCTGGTCCTGGCGACTGTAAGTGGCCACGCGTCCCGCGCGAGCCTCGCGCCGACGGCGGGGGCCGTCAAGGGCGTGCTTGCGCTCTTGGCGTCCGCCGAGATGTAAGTGTTGTTTATGAGCTCTCTTGAACATGACACGGTAGAGCTAGAGCTAGAGCGGTAGAGCCGGAAATCTCGGCGAAAAACCCGTTTTGACGACGAGTGCCCCTGGTAGGTTTCTTAGGTCCGAAAAGCCATCGTCAGGACTAGCCCAAGCATCCGCGGCTCCCCATAATATGACTGCGACCCGGCGCGGCGACCCCCTGGTTTCTTTTCATTTCAGCGCCCTCTCGCAGTCCGCAAGCGTCTCTCGCAGACCCAGCGCTGCCCAAACGCCATCGCGAGCAATGCCAGTGGACAGCAGCGCCGACATGCGACGACGGCCATAAGCCAAGCACATATAACTAGCCCGCGGGCAGCCGCTGCCTACAGCAAAGCATGGACAGCCGCCGGCCCAAGATGCAGCGCCGCCAGAGCTCCCTCCATTTGTACCCCAAGCTCAATCTGAGGAAGCCCTCGCGCCTGCGCAAATTGCTCCAGCGCCTCCATGCCTGGAGACGATTGAGAGGCACAAATGCGGTCGAGGCCCATGCCAACACCCGCATCAACAATCATAGAGCAAGGTGGACGCTCAAGGAGTACTTGCTGGGGCACGTCGTGGGGCAATTCATCCTTTTACTGCTCATTGCTGTTCTTTTAGTTTTTTCGGGCACCTTTGCCTGGATCGGCGCCTGTCGGTACTTGACGCCTTTGCACCATGCCAAAACGGAGGAGTACAACACGTCCATCCTAGAAGCCATGTGGTTCTCGTGGGGCGTGTTTTTTGATCCCGGGACCCAAACGGGGATTGTTGCGGACGAATTTTTAGCCGTCAAAATTGTCGCGGTCACGTTCTCCATCGTCGGCTTCTTATTCAACTTGGTGCTGTTGGGCTTGATCGTAGAGCGGGTCAAGATCTTCCTGGACAGCATGGTCGAGACCTACGGCAAGATCGTGCGGCGGAAACACATTTTGGTACTAGGTTGGACGGACCGCACCCTCTTTTTACTGGGGGAGCTGGCGGAGATGGCCCAGGGCAACGCGCAGCAGAAAAGAACAACAATAGTTGTTTTAGGCGAGCTCAGCGCGGCCGAGCAAAGGGCGGAGATACGACAAGCCTTTCCCTCCTGGAAGGCGGCCTTCCCGGCCGTGGACGTGGTGTGCCGCCAAGGCCGGGCCTATGAAGTGGAAGACCTGGCGCGCGTCAGTGCGCAGGCCGCGGACACGCTCGTCATTCTGGGCGCGTCGCGCATTCCGCGCGACGCCGACGCCCAGACCATCTCGACCGTTTTGGCTTTACGAGCATTACCGGCGGCCCCGAAGTCGAAGTTGATCGCCGAGTTTAGATTAAGCCAGTCGACGCACGTCTTTGAGCGGGTCGGGGGGGATCGAAAATTGGTACCCATACTCGCGGCGACGGTCGTGGACGCTGCTCTAGTGCGGTGCGCTCTGGTGCCCCCGGTAGGCGCTGTGGCTTTGGATTTACTGAGTTTCGAGGGGAACAACATCGAATTGGTGCGAGCGTCGGACGCGGGCTGCGGGGACCGACCCTTTGCAGACGTCCGAAAGCACTTCCGGAAAGCGGTCGTCCTCGGTCTCGCGAAGAAGACGGAACGGTCTGTGGTATTGGCGCCGCCCGACGACCGTTTAGTGGGTGACGACGACCTGATCCTCACCATCGCCGAGGACCAGACGGCTCTGAACGACGTCAACCAGCACGGCAGCGCCAAAGTCAGCCCCCAGGACCTGTTGAGGAGGGCCGCCGGCCTCACGGGCAAGACCAAGCTGGAGACCATCCCCACGGACGTGCCTCGAGTCGACGTGGCTCTGATCGGGTGGAACGACCGCGTCGTGCCTTTATTAAGGGAGTTGGATCGGCACGTGGCGTCCGGGTCGGTCGTGCACGTCCTGTCGGAACGGGAGTTGGATGAAAGAGAACGTTCTCTGAAAGAAGAAGGTTTAACGATGGAGGGCCAGTCCGTGTTCGAAGACGACGCCGCGCTTAAGAACGTCAGAATAGACCACGTCGTCGGCTTCGCGACGGACGTGAGTCAATTACGACGATTGCCTCTCGCGACGTTAGAAGCGGCCATCATCATGGCCGACGTGGACGAGGGCGCCGTCCAAAGCACGAGCGGCGCGGAGTTGCAGCTGGCCGATTCCGAGACGATCACCGCGACACTCCTCTTGAGAGACATGCACGAGCGCTGTAGATCCAAGGGCCAGGCCGAGTCACCCCTCGTGATCGTGCCGCAGTTCCTGGATGTCCTCACCACGCGCGTGTTTAAGCGGCATCCCACGTTACTCGAGGACAAGGTCGACCCTAAGATAAAGAGCGAGGAGGACTCGTCCGACGACGAGGCCGTGGAGCACACGTCGGACTTCGGCGTGGGCCGCACCTTGTGTGTGCACCGGAACTTCCTGGAGACGGCCGCGTTGACGTCGTCGGCTCTAAGCATCTATGGCGCGATGGCGCTCCGGGCGTTACTTGGACTAGATGAAGCCTTAGGAAGAAGGGCGGTGGGGCCGCCGCGCTTAAGGGTCATCCGGTGCGACGCCTGCGTGGAGCGACCGGCCCTGCGGCCGCGCGCCTTCGACGAGTGGGGGGACGCCGTGCGGCGGAAGTACGGCGCGTTACTCGTGGGCTGGTGCCGGCGGAACCGGGAGGGGGGCAACGTGCCGGACTACGGCGACCCCGCCGTGAACCCGGACAAGACCAAGGCGCTGGACTGGCGCGGCGACGACCTGCTCGTCGTCGTCACGTCCTCGGGGTCGCTAGCGGGTTTGGTAGACGTCGCGGTGTCCGGCCTCTGACCGACTCGTCCGTTAACTCTTTGGTTTAGTCTCGAGGTCGTGGCCTGCCTTGTGGGGTGCGTTTGAATTTCCCGTCGGGTTCGGGTAAGTTTTGCATTTACACGGGTTTTTCATGCTGGCCAGGAAACTTTCCATTCACGCCGGCTGAGTCACGCGAGGAGACAAAAGCGACGCCAAGCGATCATAGCGGTTCCAGAAAAGCGCTTTCCGGAGGAAAGGCACCTCTCGATTCGTAAGCGTTGAACCCGAGAGCATTGAGCAAATAGCGCTTATTTGCAGCAACTGAGCCATGCCGGGCGCGGACGAGCCAGCGCTGCCACCACACGAGCAGGCGATGTGAGTACCCCTTCCACCCCTTCCACCCTCGCAAATTGCGCCCGCGAGGCTCAAGCTCATTCAATGGAACGCGGCCGAGAAAATCGAAACGGGACGCAAGACCACCCGCAACGCGCGCAAGCCTCCCGCCGCCGCGCCACCGGCACCGCCGCAGGTACGACCACCTCATGAGCCCCCAGGGCGACTGGATCTGCGACGAACTACGGGCGCAGCACCGCTCGGGCCGCCTCTCGGTCGCCGAGTTCCTCCGCGCGTTCGACAAGGAGTACAAAAAGGCGAAAGACGTCTACGACTGCCCGGCGCCGGCCGTGCCGGACGAGCTCCGGGTGAACACGGTCGACGCCATCGCCATCGTCGGCCGCGGCGCGCCGCCGCCCAACAAGGCGACGCTCGACGCGCTCAACGCCAGTTTATCGGGCCCGCCGGCGAGCGCCGCCGCGCAGCGCGAGGCCGCGACCGAGGGCTGGCCGACGGCGGACCCGGTCGTCGTGGCGCGGAACCACGGCGAGGTCTCCGTCCTGGCCTTCGCGAGCGAGGTCGACGCCAAAGCCTGGATCTGGAAAATGAACTACCAGTGCTTCGCGAACGAGGGCGCCGTCCTGCCGTACACCCAGGCCATGGCCGGCTTCAGCGCGTTCCGCTTCCCCGAGTCCCTGAGCGCGCTCCTCACGTACGTGGGCCGCCTCGACGTCATCGCCGACATGGAAAGCGAGTTCAAGCTCAAGCTGGCGGACGGCGCCGAGGACAAGGCGGGCCGCTACGAGCCGGGCCGCGGCCCGCCGGAGAGGCTCTCGGCCTGGGCCGCGCGCACGATCCGCCGCCTCGGCGGCGCGGAGACCTACGCGACGGCGCCGGCGTCCGAGCCGTGAAGGGCGAGACGCCCTGCCAACGCCTACCCAAAACCCCGACCACTCCCCCTCCCCAGCTCGCTGTTGGCGACGCTTCCCCCTCGTAGAAGGTATAAATGTTAGACGCATGATACAACGCTATCGAGGAGCAAGACGACCGGCCGCCGCCCGAGAGGCTTGGGACCCGATACAGAAACGCAAATATACTTACCGCTTCACCCACTGGAAGGCCTTGCGCGCCTTCTTCCGCCCCGGCTTCTTGCGCTCCACTTCCCGCGCGTCCCGCGTGAGGAGCCCGGCGCGCTTCAACAAAGCCCGGTGCGCCGGGTCGTACACCTGCAGCGCCCTAGCCACGCCCAGCCGGACCGCGCCCGCCTGGCCCGACAGGCCGCCGCCCTTGACCGTGCACTTAACGTCGAACTCGCAACTCGTGGATGTGGTGAGGAAGGGTTGGCAAATCTCGTCCACGTGGCTCGCGCGCCGGAAGTACTCCACCAACGAGACGCCGTTCACGCTCACCCGGCCGTCGCCGGGGAAAACCCAGACGCGCGCGGAGGAGCACTTGCGCCGGCCCGTCGCGTAGGCCCGCCCGAGCGCGTCGTGGACGGCCTCCCGCACGGGCGTGGCCAGCTGGGGCTGCGGCGTCGGCGGCGCGGCGTCGGCGTCGCTCCGCGCCGGGACGAATTTGCTCATTGATGAGAGCTGTCTCCGGCGCGGGGCCGCGAGCGGCGCCGCAAACTTGTTCATTGAGCTTAGCCTCCGGCGCGGCACGGCAAGCGGCCGCACGGCTCTCAGCACCGATCGATGCGATGCCGCATTGGCTGCGAGGCGACAGCAGAGCAGCATGGTGTGCAAGGCTGGCTCGCGCGGAGACGCATCGAGGCAAATCGAGGTAAAAGACGCAAAGGACGCAGCGAGAAACCCGTTTTTATAGAAATTCAGGTCCGCCTGTACGAGCTCTCGATCGATTCTTCGTCTCATAGACTCGTGGCTACGCCTCACCACTATCCACTTTGCCCGCTGGCAGCGCCGCGGCAGGGATGCTGCAGAGGTGACAATACGAAACGCGCTGCAAATAACTGTCACAAATAACTGAGGGATGAGGCGTTTGCTGCTCGTGGTCGCATGCGGTGCAGCCCTGCACTCGAATCACCAGAGGAGAGCACCGCTCTCACCAGCTCAAGGCAGAGCACCAGTGCCGCAAGCAGCTCAAGACAGAGATCCAGTGCCACAAGGCAGCGACAAGGACCGCCGCCTCTTCATACGAGCATTAGCGTCGACGGCAGCATCGCTGCCGGCACTCGCGAGCGCCGAGCGCACGGGCCTCCTGGACGTCGACGCGACCGGGCTGTCCTTGCCGAGGGCCTTCGAGCTCTCGCTGCCGAAGCCGGACCTCCTGCGGGCCAACCGGCAGCCGCTCGATCAGCAATTTGCGGTGTGCATGATGCGAAGCTCGTACAACACCGTCGACGAGCTGGACTTCTGCGCCATGGACGCGTTTCAAAAGGAGTTCTTCGTCACGCGCCAGGACGAGTGGCAGCCTTATTTGGCGCGGGCACGGAAGACGCTGGGGACCGCGCCTGAGCAGGGCGAGCTCACGGACCCCCTGTACTTCGACTTCACAAGTTACGCGCAGTACGAGACGATCAATTCTTTTCTGAGGAAGCCCAAGAAGTTGTTCGAGGAGCTCGTGAGCGCCGAGGGCGAAACGCGCGTCGTCGCGCGGAACGCGTCCTCCGTCGACGACCGACTGTTGGCCACGGAGCACGCGCGGCGCGTCGGCGACAAGGTCCTGGATTTTGTATTGGAGCGTTTTGGGACGGGGCTCACGCAGGTGAAGGTCGCCCCGGAGCTGTCAATTTTCGCCGTCGAGGCGAATGCCCAAAAGCTCGTGACGCTGCTCGCGGTGCTCGGCTTCTCCATCGACAGCGTGGCGGAGCGGCGCGGGAACAAATTGCTGATCACGTTCGTGGGGGCTGCGAACTACTGGGGCCTGCGGAGCGTGAGCCAGGGCCTCGGGCGGCCGGCTCTAGTGAACGACTTCGGGGCCAAGGTCGTGGGGGCCTGGCTCGCGCGGTGCGGCTACCCCGGCGCGCGGGCGCCCGCGGCGACGACGTTCGACGCCGCCGCGGTTTCTTACACGCACGAGTTCCGGCTCTCATGAGTTTGTGTCGAACGCGCGGGAGGGATACCAGATAGGGATACCTCGCCTCGATGGCGTGGAGGCGTGCGCGCCAGCGCGTCGTTTTAATTTGAATGTGTGATTTTGAGCTCTCTATCCCGGTGGGGTGTCGGGTGCTTCCTCTATCTAACTACCACGGTGGTTGTTTTCACCTTGTTTTAGACACTGTCGAGTTCACTGTCGCGATCGTGCCGGTTCGGGTTTTTGAAGGCAGGCAACAAAAGGGGCAAGCAACTCGAGAGGGCCGGCAGGGGCTGGCAAAGACGCACAAATGGCGTAGGCGTAGAGGCGTAGAGTAGATCGAAGCAGCTGCAGTCCGAGAAACCCGTCCTGACGGGTTTACTCGGCGAAAATCAGGTCAGGCGTATTTGGTCAGCTCAGGGCCGTATATTTCCGCCCGTTGGGGCTTGCGCCGTCCTCTGGTCACTCGCCGTAGCGTCGCGCCGGCCCTGGTCTCCGCGTCGGCCTAAAACCGACCTGCAAAAAGAAAAAGCTCTCGGCGATGTCCGACAGCGAAGACGCGTTGGCGACTATCTGGTTGTTTCGGAAGTTGCCACTTCTGAATATTATGGCGTTTCTTTATATAAAAGGAATCGATCACGGCCGTGGCTGGCCATGCCCTATTGCCCGATCCAAGGCAAATGTGTATACTTAAGGAACTTTGAAGACGAGCAAGACGCCGCGCGGGCTGTCGACGTGTGGCTATTATCCCAAGGTCGGGCCGCCCGGAACTTCACAGAGGAAGATGCTGGAGTGCTCGAAGGCGGCGACGCCATCACGACCCCGCAGTAGGAAGGCCGCGCGACCTCCCCGGGGCTAGCTGAATAATATAATCCTTATTGGCACTTACAAAGTTACCACTCCTTGGGGCGCGGGGCGAAGACTCATGAGCCGCAGCGGGCTTTTTAGCGCTGCGTTCGCTTCACCAACAACCCGCACGCACAAAAACGGGTTTTTCAACGCGTGAAGCTGCAACGATGCGCCGCAGTCTACTCCTGCTGACGACGGGAGCCGTGGCCTCGGCCTGGGCGCTCCCCAGCACGCCGTCGAAGCGGCGCCCTCTCACGACACGCGCCGCCGCACTCCGGCCACCCAGCGCAGATGCACCCCCGAACCGCCAGGCGGTGAAACTCCGCGCGGTCGCGCCCGGCGGCGGGCCTTCCTGGAAAGGCGTGCCAGTCTCCGTGCTGGCCGTCATCGCCGCGGCTTTCCTCAATTTATTGGGCTTCACGATGACCGGGCCCATCACACCGGCCCTGGCGGAGCACTTCGCGTTACCGGTCGGAGCGCGCGTCGGCATGCTCACGAGCGCCTACCCCTTTGGCATGCTCGGCGGGTTGATGGTCTGGCCGCGGCTGAGTGATAAAAGAGGCATGCGCAAGCCTATATTGGTGCTGTCGCTGGGCGGCGTCGGCCTCGGTCTCGTGGCGCAGTCCATGGCGCTCGCGCGGAACGCGCCGCTCTGGACGTTTTTGGGGCTGCGGGCGCTGAGCGGCGCGGCCGCGGGCGCCTCGCCCGTGGCCAAGGCGTACCTGGCGGACGCCGCGACGGCCGACCAATTACCCCGATGGCTCGCGTGGCGCGAGGCGGCGTCGACCTTCGCGTTCATCGTGGGGCCGTTGTTTGGCGGCCTGCTGTTCCACGGCACCGCCTCGCTCGCAAGTGTCGTCGGCGTCACGGCGGCGTTCTCGCTGCTAGCGGCGGGTATCATTGCAGTCTTCGTCGAGGAGGTCGACACCTCAAAACCGGCGGAGAGGAAGCAGCCCCAATTGCTCAGCAACGAGTACTCGTCGTGCCCCTTAGGCGCGTCCCTCATCGGGGCCATCGCCACGATCTGCGCCATGTCTGCCTTAGAGAACGCGGGGGCGTCCACATGGGATGCATTCGGCGCGGTCCTGACGCGGAACCGCTTCGGCCTGGACGCGCGCGGCGTGGGTCTGATGCTCACGTCCCTGGCTTGTGTCTCGTTCGGGGTCTCCACTACCTTATTCGATAGGGTGCGGCGGCGGTTTGGATTAGTCCGCACGGCCGTCCTCGGGTTGTGCCTGATGGCCACTGGTTTAGGATGCGTGGGGCTCGCCACGAACTCCCTCACGTCCTTCGCGCTGGCGGCTGCTTTGTATCAGCTCGGGAAGCCCCTCTACGCCCCGATCGTGCCCACGCTGTTATTACAGTGCGTCCCCCCGAACAAGCGGGGCCTGGCCATGGGCATCGACGCGGCCGTGAACACGGTGGCGCGGTGCGTGGCGCCGCTCGCGCTCGGGGCATTATTAAGGGCGCGGGGCGCGGGCGTCGCGTTCGGCTCGGCGTCCGCCCTCGTCTTCGGCGCGGCGGGCCTCGCTCTGTTGCGTGCGCGGAACGTGGCATTATAAACTAGATTATTTATGCGGGGATTATAGGCGAGCCGCTCTTCTCCTTGATCCGGAAGGACTCGACGATGTCCCCGAGGACCTTTTCCTCGCCCGAGGTCCAGAGGTCGTCCAGGCACCCCGCGACGACGCCCATGACCTCCGTGCCGCCCGGTAGTAACGTAAGCCGGGCCCGTTGCAGCCGGCGGATGCCCGGCGTCTGCGACTCGGTCCCGGCCTCGCCGCTCCGCATGGTCGTGCCCTGGATGTCCGTGGCGATGTCCAGTTGCAGCACGTCGCCCTTCACGCTGAGCGTGCCGGGCACCACGACGGACGCGCGGGCCTGGATCTGCTGCTTGCGCGCGCTGTTCGTGGCGATGCCATCCCTCCGGTCGCACATGAACTGGCCCAGAGCACCGTCCTTCCCGAGGTCGTTCCACTTCCTGATGCTGCCGCCCGGGAAGTAGGGCCCGGCTTCTGCCTGGGCTAGCAACTCCTTTACTTGAAACAACTCGACCGTCACGACCTCGGCCGTTCTTAAGTTGCCCGCGGAGAAGATCACGCCGCCCCGCCGCACGATGTCGCCGTCGATGGTCCGGCGGATGGCGAACCAGTCCTTCGGGAAGGTCAGGTCGAAGAGGGGGTCCACGTACGTCCGCAGGGGCGCCTTTTTTTGTGGCAAATCCTTCTCCTCCACGCCCAGCGCTTCCGCTGTCGTTCGAGCTCTTGCAATATCCTTGAACGCCGGCGAGCCCAAATCGTCGGCGTAGGCCGGCAGCGGGAGGATGGTCAACGCGGCGCCGCGGAGCAGCTGTTGCCGCGTGGGTTGGGGCTTCAGAGCGCCCGTGCGGCACGCGAGCGCAAGCGCGACTGCAAGCCGCATTTGCTGCTGGTCCGGCGGGACTGGTGCTACTCGTGGACTGACGTTACTCAGAGCCACAGATGCTGCTCGTGCGATTAGTCAGCAATGGCGTGTCCGTACGACCGCGGCGGGCCGGCGGCCGGAGGTTGGCAAGCGTACGGGTTTTTTCACGCGCGCAATACGGGTTTCCATACGCGAACAGCAGATAATCGAGCTCACGCAGCTGTCTGTGCTGCGTTGCGCATCCATTATCTTCACGGCTCTCAACCGCTGGGCACGTCTTCTCACGACCGCTGTGGTACGCTACGGTAGCTGGTTCAGCTGCCCCGCGTGCCACCGATGCGACGCGGTGTGCGATGCCTGCTGGTCCTCCTCATCCCCGGCTGCGCGGCCCTAAAGAGCACGGACATCAAAACGGTCGTCCCGGTGCGCCGCGCGGAGGCCGGCCGGGTCGTGCTGGCACCAAAGGAGGAGTACAACCACTTCCTGCGGCGCGCGGCCGTGCTGATCGTGGAGCACACGGCGAAGGGCTCGCTCGGCGTATCGCTGGACTCGCCGACGCTCCTGACGATCGGCGAGGCCGCGGCGGGGCTGCTGGAGGAGAACGCGCTGGCCAAGAATAGATTGTTCATGGGCGGCGAGTACGGCGGCGACAGCGCGACCATGATCCACGCCTGCGCCGACGTCGCGGGCGCGCGGCGGCTGGGCGAGTCCGGGCTGTTCCTGGGCGGGTTGGCGGACGCGGCCAAGCGCGTCAAGATGGGCGCCAACGCCCCGGAGGACTTCAAGTTCTTCTTCAACTTCTGCAAGTGGGCGCCCGGGCTCTTGGACAGCCAAATCGCGGACGGGCAGTGGACCGCGCTGACGGGCGTGCCGCGCGAGGCGGTCCTGGACCAGGACCCCTTCGCGGACCGGGGCAAGCTCTGGCGCACGCTCGGGCGGGCGGCGAAGCGGAACCGGGTGTAACTATTGTCTGTGTGTTACTCGTGCCTTAATCGGCGCGGTCCCCGCGCCGCCAGTCTCCAACTAGCCGTATGGAACCCGTACACAAAACCCGTCCCCGCGATAATGAATGTCCTCTTCAACTGCTCTTGCAGCCGGAGACTTGCTCTTGCCCGCTACTTCTCAACACCTTACTCTTTAACGGCTCGACTCCAATAAACTGAGAGCAGCTTAAACCCCCTGGACGATGCGTTTCGCCGCTCTGGCCTTCGTCACGACGGCTGCGGCGCTTTACACGCCGTCTGCGCCGCGCCGGCCCCAAGGTGGTCTGAAATTCAGGGCTGCGGACATCGACGAGCTCCTTAAGCGCGACGCGGCGGCCAAGAAGGAGGAGGAGACAGCTTTTGCCACCGCGGCACAAGCGGCCGCGGAGGCCGAACAGGCGGTAGCGGACGTCGTGCTGGCGGAGGCCGGCGCAACGAAGAAGCTGCTCCCAACCTACGAGCTGCTACCAACGTACGCATTGGTCGACGACCTGCTGGACGCCGTCGACGGCACGGACCGCGGCGCAATTGCCACAACGGAGGAAAAAGCAGCAATCGCGACGCAGATCGAGCGCCTCGAGGCGTCGTATTACAACGGCGCGCCGTTCGACGACGCCGAGAACCTTTACAGGGACGGCACGGTCGCTTATGTTGGTCAAGCCTCGTCAAAGGCCGCGAACGCGGCCGGCGGCCGGTTCCGGGGGCGCGTCGGCCGGGCGCTCTTCCGCACGCGCGGTCTCTTCCAGCACATCGTCACGCCGGACACTGCCGTGAACATTGTGAGCTTCCGCCTCTTCGGTTTGTTTGACGGCGCTGCGGTGCTGACGGGCACCGTGAAGCGCACGTCCAAGTCGTACAAGCGGCTCGAGGCCATGGTGAAAGACCCGAAGCTTGTGGAGGCCGCCGAGCGCATCGAGGCTGGGGCCAGCGACGCGCAGTCCAAGCTCACGGAGGCGCGCAGTGCCGTGGAGACGGGGCCCATCTCGGCCAGTGCCTGCCTCGTCGAGTTCGCGAAGCCGCGCATCGCGCTCGGGGGCGCGGTGTTTGAATTAGGCCCGACGAGCTCCGTGGCTTTGGACACGACGTACCTGGACGAGCGGATACGCATCATCCGCGGCGGCGTGTCGGGCATCCCCTTCGTGATCACGCGCGTCGACGCCGCGGACCTCGCGGCCGCCGGCGAGTGGCGGCGCATCGCGGCGTGTCGGCGCGTCCTGAAGCCCAGAGGCGCGCTCGCGCTCGCGGTCGGCGCGGCGGTGCTTTTGGGCGGCGCGTGCCGGCGTCCCCTCGTGGGGCTGCCGCTGCTTTTGCTGGGCCTCGCCGTCGCCCGGTCTACCGGCGGTATTGTCGTCGACGACGACGGCGCATCGACGGGCGACGAGAAGCTCCTCGCCGAGGCGGCCTGGAATCGATAAACTTTCACATTACCCCTAGCCTGAACGGGGCGTCGACGGATGGCCGGCCCAGAGCGTTCCTGGGGGCGCCGGCGTGGGCGGGGCGTCGGCCAGTCCCGCCACGTGAAAAGCGATCGCCGACCAGTCGAGGTGAGAGATGTTAGGATCCATCGCCGCGGTCTCGAACGAGTAGGCCAGCTGTGAGGCGAGCGGCATGGCCGTCCGCGTACGAGCCGCGGCCTCGGTGATGAGCCGCACGTCCTTGAGGCCATTGCTCATGGAGAAGCCTCCCTCCGAGTGGTCGCGCCGCGCGATGCGATCGCCGTAGCCCTTGTAGATGGCGCAGTCGAAGACCGTCGACGTAAGCATGTGTAGAATCTGCAGCCGGTCGAGGCCGTGGCCCTCCGCGAGGTCCAAGCCCTCGGCCAGCGCCTCGATCGCCGCGGCGATCATGAAGTTGCCCGTCAACTTCGCGGCCGCCGCCGCGTCGGCGTCGTCGCCAAAGTCGAAGCAGCGCTCGGCGGGGGCCGCGTGCGCCAGCGCCTCGTCGATCGCCCGTCTTCGCAGCGCGGCGTCGCCCCCCGAAAGGGCGAAAGAGGCCTGGCCCGCGCGCATGTTTTCGGGTCTCGCGAAGACCGGCGCGGCCACGAAGCCGACGCCTGCTTCCTCATGCCGTGCCGCGAGCGCCTTGGCACAGACCGGCGACAGCGTCGAGACTGAGACGTGCAAGAGGTCCGGCTTTGCCGCCGCTGCCGCTAGAATTTCGTCGGCGACGCTGGTCGCGGCGGCGTCGTCGGGCACGCAGCTCACCACGGTCGTCGATTGCGCAACGAGGTCCGCAACCGACGCCGCCGTCGTCGCGCCGTCCAGCGTTTTTGAGCCCATTCGATCGAACACCACGAGCGGCGCCGCGGCGAGCTTCTCGCCTAGGGCGCGGCCTAGGTTGCCGAGGCCGATGAGGCCCAGTTTTGCTGTTGCCATGGCTTGCAGTTATGGCTCGTTTCCGTGTGCTGCAACAAACACAGGTGGGATCTTCAATCGATGCGCAGCGATGCGACCTACCAGGAATGCTTTTGTGCAAGGATGCAAACTCTACGCTTCTTTTAACAAAGGCTGTGTCCGGGAGCGCAAAAACCCGTCTTGTACCGATGGACCGATGCCGATTTACCGATGGACCGTTGAGATGGAAAGATGGAAGATGGAGATGGAAGAGATGGAGATCGATCCGAGTATTAGTATTGCCGCACGCGCCTCTCGACGCCGTGTATATTTGGTAGTTACCCAAATATGTACTAAAACTGCGTGTATGTCATACGCAGGCTTAGATATAAGAAATCAAAAGAATTAAATGGGGGCATGATGGAGGCGCGCGAGGCGCGGTTCACTGGAAGACGAGGCAGGAGTACATGACGCAGGCAAAGGAGGCCTTGTCGCCGTGGGCGTGGCCGAGCTCGGGCCCGCCGACCATGCCGAAGAGTGGCGCCGAGCCGAGCGAGCAGGCCATCTTGTCCGAGACGTCCTGCATGCCGTCCGCTTCCCCGAGGACCACGTTGATGCCGCAGCCGAAGGTGAAGGCCCCCCGGATGTCGTCGGTGCTGAGCGCCTGCTTCGCGCAGACCTGCTTGGCCGCCTCAGGCGTCTTCTCGCAGATAGTCGTTTTGTCTACGAACTGCGGGAATAGGACTTCGCCCGCGTCGACTTCGACGCCGGTAAGGAACTCGAGCTCGCCTCCCCGGATGCCCATGACAGCCACCATGACTACGCCCGCGGCGCGTTGTATTCCCATGGGGTTCTGCGCACACCACATCGCCCAGGCCGGCGCGTTCCCGAGGGGACCCTGGTTGTCGAAGTCGTCGACCCAGGGTCGAAGCGCCACCGCTGCCTCTTCGGGGAGCCATGACAGCCAGACCTCGCTCGCGGGCTTGCCGTCGATGGTCTTGACGATGACACTACCCCTCTCGCTCGTGTACAGGTCCGTGATGACGCCTTCAGCGGCGGGCGCCGACGCGCGGGGCCGCTCGGGCTGGCCCTCGCCCGCCGGCGGGTCGCCCGCGCCGCTGACAAAGGCGGATGCGACGGTCGCGTTGAGCCAGCAGAGGAGCATGGCGACGCCGGACGTCGCGGACTCGTCGCACCCGCCGCCGCCGGGAGAGATAGCGAGGCCCGGCGGGTTGGCCCACGACGGGGTCCCGCCGACGAGATGCGCCGCTTCGCCGAGCGCGGCCTGGATGCCGCGGAGCGACGTCGTCTCCGTGCCGGCGGTCGTGAGCACGATGGACACGGTCGGCGGCTCGTCGCGGCCCGCCCTCGCGGCCGCGGCCGCGATGCGCTCGCGAACGACTTCGGAGCCCTGGGATGCGTCCGCGTAGCACACCTCGTAGGAGCCCTCTGGGTCGCAGATACCAAAAAGGGCGATGGCGTGCCCCCCGACCCACTGGCTCTCCACGGCGATGCCTAATGCTGACGTCGTCGCGACGACCTTGGTCGCCTCGCCGAGCGCGTGCTCCCCGACGCAAAGCCGTGCGAGGCACACGTCGAGGTCGTAGGGCGACGGCTCCGTGGGCGCGCCGCCGCAAAGAACTACGAGAACGACGTCCGGTGTCGCGCCGCCGAGCTTCGACGCGAGCTGGCGGAGCGCTGCCTCTGTTGCGTCGGCCGTGAGCGGCTTTTGCGATTTTGCAAAGCCGATGCGGACGCTTGCGGCGGATTTTGCGAGCGTGTGCGATGAAGTAGCATGCGCAATTTGTGGGCGCTCGACCGCCCGTCCCTCGGCGAGAGCGCGGCGAACGGCGTCTAGAAGGCGCAATTTCGATTCCGTGCGGTAGTCTTTGTTGTAGTTGATTGCTTGCTTTGCGAAGACGTGAGGATGGCCACCGCACCACTTCTTGATCGTGTCCCAGCGGTGCAGGTCGCCGTCGTATAGAGGCACGATGGGTCTACCGGCCGCCGCCGCCCACCTATTTTCCCGAACGCACCAGACGCTCTCGAAGATATATGGGTCGAGCACCGTGACGAGGCACCTGGACTGCTTCACGCCTCTTTCGAGGGCCTCCGTGGAGATGTCCGTGAGGTCGCTGCGGTCAAAGAAGACCTTCAATCCCGCGCCCTCACAGACGTCGGCGACCCAGACCGCGCGGTCCTCGGACGCATCGAGGCGCTTGCAGTGCGACACGAAGACGTCGTACCGCGCGTCGTCCTCCGGGGCCTCCGCATCGTCGAGCTCCGAGGCCCGCGACCCGGGCGCTGCCGTGGACCCGTCCTCGCTCGCCTCGTCGATCGTCGCGCTGCGCCCGCGCAGCGACACGCCCGCCGCGCCGGCGAGGCGCTCGTCGCCGCGGCCGAGGTTCCGGGGGATGAGCTCCGCGCGATATGCCTCGAGCGCGGGCCGTGGTGCCCCAGCGGCGAGCGGGGGCAGGCGGCCTCGGCCAGTGAGGCTGACAGTCCCGTCGAAGATGTTAAGAGTGGGCTGCGCACCGAGCCGCTCCAACTCTACCAGCGTCCCCGCCACGAATTGGGGAGTGACCATATTCTCCCCCTTTCTGCCTTCCCTGGCAAGTCTAGCGTGCGTGTCCGCTTAACTATTCTCTCCCTGGCAAGGGCTGCCAATAGGTTCAAGGGTGTGCGTGTCTTTGGACTTGCCGTTTCTGCCTTCGACAAGGGCTGCCAAGAGGTGCGAGGATGCACGTGCTTCGCGAAGAAAAGAAACCCGTGCACACGAGACGGCAAAACCGAAGGTAGCACAAGAAGGGATGACACCATAGACTGTATTGTAACGAATTAATCGAGGAACAAGGGGTGGTTCAGACGTGGAGCGCGAGCACGACCGCCGCGGCCACGCCCTCCAGCAGCGTGCCATCGGACAGCCTCACGTCGCACGTGTTCGCGTCCGCGGCCACCGCCGTGACCTCGCCCGGCCGCAGCGCGCCGTTGTGGGAAACGTCCACGGGCACGCCCATAGCCAAAGGTGTCGGGACCCAGTCCGCCTGGCGGAGGCGGCGGCGCGCGACGTCCGACGCATTGACCAGGTCGCCGCTCACGTCGTACGTCGGCCCCGGGCCGCTGACCTTCTTCACCTCGACGTCGATCCACGCCAACCCGCTCCGCGCACAGAGGCAGAGCTCGACCGGCTCCCCGACGCGAATGTCGCCCTTGCCGTTGTCCGCCTCGTCCTCGTCGTCCATAGACAGGACGGTCGCGCCGGCCTCCGTGTAGGCTTTCGCCGTGGCCGCGGCGGCGATGGCCGCGGCGGCCGCGGCGTCCGCGGCGTCGCCGTTCGCCGCCGCGAGCGCCTGCTCCACAATACCTAGCAGTCGTTTCGGCTTGGCCGGCTTGGACTCAAACAAGTCCATGCCGATGCCCAGGCCGAGTTCCCTCTCATTAGGCTCGGCGTGCGACGTCAAAGCACAGATGAACTGCTTCTGCTCGCGCTCGACGCGCGCCTCCCACCTTCTTATAGCCTGGGCGCACCGGTACCCGTTCATGACCGGCATCTCGATGTCCAAGAACACGAAGTCGTACAAGCGCGTCTGCATCTGGGCGAAGGCCTGCCACCCGTTCTGCGCGACGTCGACGACGTACCCCTTGCGCTCAAAGGTCCTCTGCAAGTAGCGCCGGACCGTGTAGCTGTCGTCCGCGACCAACATCCTACCGGCGCGGCCCGGCACGCCCGTGGGACACCCGCCCGTGGCGGCCAGGGTCCGCATGCGCACGACCGGCGCCAAGGGCGACGTCAGGGACAGGCCGTCGGCCGCCGTGTTCGAAGTCTCGCCGCCGCTGGAGGCGTCCTCGTTGGCCGACTCGTTCGCGTCCTCGGAGGCCTTGCCGTCCTCGCCTTTTCTCCGTTTGGCGTCGCCCGCCGTGTCATCCTTCTTGCGCTTCTTGGTCCGCTCCTCGGTCGTGGCGGCCGGGGCCTGGTCCGAGGCCGGCGCCAGAGCGGCGAGGCGGTCGTAGACGGCGGCCAGCGTGTCGCCCGTCGAGAGGGGGAGCGCCTGCTCCATGTTTCGTTTGCCGGCTCGGGGCGGCCGGGTGTGCTTTTTGGTGCTCTGGGGTACTTAGGTGGTCCCGGCGGCTTAGAAAAGCTGCGGGAGTGCGTGCGGCGCTTTACAGCGTCTCTAGGGCGCGCGGTGCGTCGCTGTGCGGCTTTTGCCTTCAAGGTGATGTTGGGGCCTTATGGCGTCCCGCGGGGGTTTGGGGCGGCGTGCGCGGGCTGGGAGCACGCCGCGGTAGTCCGGAGAGGCAGTAGCACGTTAGAGCTTCTGGGGGCCCGCACGGTGTCTGTAATGGACAAAGATAAGGAGGCACTTTTTTGCGCCTCGTGCTCTTTTTAGCCGGGTTTTTTAGAGTTTTCTCAAAGAGGTCCGAGGCCTGACGTTGCTCAATGGGGCTCAATGAGGCGGTTCTTCTCATTGAAAAAAATACCCCGCCGTCAGTGAAGCGAGGCGTAGCCTCCCCCCGGTGGGGCTCCGCCCGACCGCTACGGCCACGACATGCTCACACAACAACCACATTACACACTCACTCCTCCCCGAACAGCCCCTCCATCGTCACGCCCGGCGGCGGCGGCGGCGGCACGAGGCACGACGGCATGCGAGGCTTCTTCTTCTTCTTCTTCGCGGGCGGCGCCGCCGCCGCAGCGGCTGGCGGCGCCAGTTTCGCCGCGGGCGCCCGAGCCCGTATCCGCGTCGGCGCCGCGGGCCGAGCCCCGACGGTGCCCCACTTGGGCCGCAGCGACGTGCCGGCCTTGGAGAAGGTCGTGAGGCCGACGCGCGGCTGCAGGCGCCGCGGGACCGGCGCCGCGGGCGCGCGCGGCCGGTGGGGGTGGCGCGGTGGCGGCGGCGGCGGCTTGGGCGCCGGCTTGGGCGCCGGCGCGGGCGGCGCGGCCTCCTCCTCCTCCTCCCCGAAGAGGCTCTCCATCGTGGGGTCGGTCGGAGGCTGGAGGCAGCCCGGGAGCGCGGGCCGCATCGACGGCGCCTTCTTCATAAGCTTGTCCACGCGCGGCCGTGGCCTTAGCTTCGGCCTCGGGAGCGGGACCTCGGGCTGCGGCAGGGGCGCCGGGGCCGTCGATCCGTCCCGCGAGTCCGTGGCTGCGTAGAGCACCCGGGGCGTCGTCTTGCGCCGCCGGCACAGCAGCGAGTCCGCGCCCTCGCGCTGCTCCGCGTCGGCGCCGATGAGCGCGTCGAAGGCCGACTCGACGGCGCCGTCGCCCCAGCCATCCGCCGTCACCGGCGGCGCGAAGGCGGGGCGCGCGGCCGGCGCGTCGCTCTGCAGACCATCGTCGCGCGGCGGCGCGTAGGCGGGGGGCACGATCGGTGCGTCACTCGCCGGGTCGCGCCACGGCACGTTGAGTTGCGCGTATAGGTCGCGCCAGGCGCCGAGGTCGCAGGGCGCGTCGTCGGCCATTGCTTGTCGCCGCGGCGTCGTCGGGTGTAACTTTTTGCTATGCGGCCTGGCACAGGTGCTGAGGCTCGGCGGTGCGTAGCGATGGGTCGCAGCACGATGGCGTATGGCAGAGCTCCGTAGTCGCTCGCACGGATGGCGTACAGCAGAGCGTGAGAGCAGTACGTCCAAGTTCCACTCGTGCGGACCCCTTTTCACCCTTGGCCCGCAAAATGGCTAAAACTGCCTCGCAGTGCGCACGGGTTTTGCGTGCCGAGAGAGTCAGCCCACACACACCGCCGAGAGAAAACCACATGGCTACTTATTCTTATCGACGGCTCGCCGCCGCGGCCGTTTCCGGAACAGCACGATCGCGGCGACGACGAGCGCCCCGTAGCTGAACACGTGGTGCACGCGTATGAACGGTTTGGGGGGCACGTAGCCCGGCGTCGCCACGCAGGCCACGTCCCGCGCGCCGCCGTCACATCGCACGGCTATGCGGTCCACTTCGTCGTCGAGCGTCTCGCCGTAACGTCCGTCCGGAAGACCCAACGTTTCGTATGGGATGCCGAGCGTGTCCGACAGGTGCTGCTTCAGGTGACGAAACGTAAGCGTCGACGTCATGAACGACGCGTACCGCTGGCCGATGAAGGCGCGCAGCTCCTCGATGATTTTGTCATCCATCTCCTCGCAGGGTCGGTTGCCACAGCGCTTGTGCTGCGCACCATCTGTGTCTCCCATGCTGAAACCACACCGCTTGCGCCGGACTCGCCTCGCACGTGTGCTGTGCTGCTCCTCGCAAAGTGATGTGTTGCAATGCACAACCGACGAGACGCCAGACGACGAGACTATCGAGACCCTCGTCGAGCCCGGGCCCGGCTTTTTTTTCGAGTCGGGTTCGGGTTTTTCATTGTACGGGTTTTTAAAGCAGTCATCATGGTATTGATACTCGCGTGAAATAAGCTTCATACACAGGCACTGGGCGAGCACTAAGAATACCCGAGCATTTGCTCGATTTTGATGCGCCTGGCAAACGACTCCGACAAATCTCGCACGCGTCCTGCGCAAGGATCGCATCAGGATAGCGGAAGGCAGCAATAGAACAACTGCTCCACGCGTGCCCTGCATAGCGGCAACAACAGGAAAGGGCAGCACACCCACCATGGCAGTGGGTCCCAGCCCGCAGGCCGTCGACCTGCGCGGCACCAGCCCCGTGGAGCAAAAAACACAAAGGCCAGAGGAACCGGTCGTCCACCAGACCGCCGCCGAGGTCGAGGCGCGGGCGCGCCGCCTCGACCGGAGCGCGGCGCCGTGGTTCGTGGGCGTCGACGGCTGCCACCTGCTCGACGCGCTGCACGGCGTTAACGACCCCGCGAGCCTCGAGGCCGGCGCGCGTCGGACCATCCTCCAGACGCTGAGCCTCCCGCGGCCCGGCTTCGCGCCGCCGCCGGATCGCGACGACCGGGCCGTCGCGCGGCTCGCCCTGCTGCTCGCCGGGAGCCCGGGCGACCCGGTGCGGGTGTTGCAGCGCTTCGCCGAGGATCTCCGCGGCGACGATACCGTGACGCTCGCGGCGCGCCTCGGCGCCGGGGATACCTCCGCGGCGAAGGCGCTCACGCGCCGCGCGGACGGTCTGCGCTTCGCGCTCGACGACCAAGCGGTGAACGCCGCGCGCAGCATCGACGCGAGCGTGGTAAAGGAGGTCGTGCGCGCTCTGGCCCAATGCGTCGACCGCGCAGCAGTCGCGTGGCGCCGCGACACGGAGCGGGCGGTCTTCCTCAGCGCGGCGCGCGCGTGCCTCGGGGCGCTCGCGGCGCTGTGCGCGCCGCCCGTCGACGAGGCCGCGACGGCGTTCCTGACCGGGCCGCTCGGCGCGTTCCTGGCCGAGGCGTTGGAGGCCCCGGACGCGGCGCCCATCCGCGCGCCGACGGCGCGTTTAATGCGGCGGCTCGCGACGCACGAGACGGCCTTGGCCTCGCTAGTGGGTGGCCATCGCGCGTCGGTGCTCGACGCGGCGATCGCGTGGCTGCACAAGGACGGTGATACAAATTCGAGGCGGGACTGTGCCCGGTTCATTTGGACCGTGGCCCAACGGAAGGAGCGCGCTCTAACCCTCGCGACGCCGCACCACTTGAAACCGCTGCTCGACGTCGTCGGGGACGCGAGCGATGCGGGCGACGTCCGGGCGGCCTGCTGCGGCGCGCTGGCGGCCGTGGCCTTCCATAGGGACGCCCTCCAACGCCTGTTCGCCTGGGTGGGCACGCGGCGACTGGTGGACTACATGCTGGACGCGCTCCAGCCGACGCTGCACGCCGCGTTCGGGGACCATGCACAAGACGGCGCGGCCCCCTCCCGGGCGGCGCTGGGCGGCGCCGCGAACTTGTGCTTCGTGGCGCTCGTGACAAATGAGCGGGATCCGCACCACGCCTCGAAGCTCAAGGTCCGGCTCGCGGCGCGGGTGCGGGACGCGTTGCTTGGCGTCCCGGTCGAGCGGGCGTTCCACTTTTCCCTGATGCGGGTGCAGCGGCCGGGCGTCGAGGACCAGCGCGCGCGCTATCACGCCACTCGTTTATTATGGGGCATCCTGCGCTTACGAATCCTGCCGGGCGACGCCGAGGAGGCCTTGCTGGAGGCGGCGGAGGCGTTGCCGGAGGCGGACCCCTTCCGCGCCACCCGTTTGATGGAGACGGGGCGCGCCCACGTCAAAGCCTCGGAGGTCTACGATTACAAGCTGCGCGAGGCCGGCCTCCTGGCGCTCATGAAGGCGACGGGGAGTCTTGATGTTCTAAGGTGCAGCGCGGGCGTCGCCTACGAGCACGTACGACCGTCTGATTTGGGACGGCATCAGATCCAGGACTTATTAAGCGTCGTGGCGGGGGACGATGACCAAGAGGAGCCCATCCAGTGCTTCGCGGCCTGGACGCTGGCGCACTTCACGCTGCGGGAGCACGATTTGGCCCACGTGGCGAACCAGGGCGCCTTCGCGCGGCTGGGGAAACTTGTGGTTGATGGTACATTAGTCCAGGCCGTGTCGATGAGGGCCAAGGAAGGCACACTGGCGGAGAACGACCCCGAGCTCCTCACGCTCCGTTTAATAGCGCGCACGCTGAGGAACCTGGCGGGCCACGAGCTCACGGCGGCCCTCTGCGCGGCAGCGTCCAAGCGCGACGCGAGCAGTAATGAATTGAGAGCCTTGAACCGGTTGGTGGGCGTCGGCTGGGACCTCATCCAGCGAATCCCCAAGCGGCCGGAACGGCGGAAGTTCCTCGTGAAGGGTGATTTGTATGAAGAGCTCGCAGGGTGCGTCTGGGAGGACGGTGTTTATAAATGCACGCCGTACGCGGTCCATGGCACGGGCAAGGACCGGCGGCGGGAGGCGGCGCCCGAGTTCATGGTCCGAGCGCCCAAGGAGCGCGTTGTCGACGGCGAGGCCGCGGACAACATTTCGGTCCTAGACGAGGCTGCCCAAGCGTTGGAAAGACTGGCGGCGCAGAAGCGCGTTAGGGAAGACTTCGCCCCGAGCGGCGTCCTGCAGAACGTCGTCGCCCTGGCTTTGGCGAAAAAGTTCGACGCCAGCGTGGCGTTCGAGGTTCTAATGGATGCGCCGCGCGAGGCCTTCCAGCGGTCCGTGACGCTCGCGCCCGACGCCCAACACAAAAAGCGGCCGCGCTGGCTGGTGGGGGACGTGGCGCGGCTCGTGGTCCAGACGCTCGAGGCGAAGAACACGCGGCCGACGCGCCTCGCGCTGCAGCTGTGCGCTCGGCTGGTCGCGCACGACTACGCCGACGGCGCGGACGCGCGGCCCCACGCCCTGGGCGTCGTCGACGCGGGCGAGTCCGACGAGTCCGACGACGACGAGGCGCGCCGACTGATGAAAGGCGACCAGGTCCTGCTCTACGATCGTCAGAACGCGAACTGGAGCGGACCGCGCAGCGGCCGCTGCACGAGCTTGAGGGGCGACCGCGCGGACGTCCGGATGGACCGCGGCGGCTCCTTCGACAACGTGCTGGTCGTGCGCGAGCACCGGGAGGGCCGCTTCGATACCATCGTCGCGGTCCCGGCGACGGCAATCCCGCAGAACGACCGCGCGAGCCTCTTCCTGCACCTCGCGGCGTCTTCATCGAGACTCGGCGCGGCGCTCCAGGACCGCGTCGCGAAGGACGCGTTGACGCTCTGCGCGACGTGTGACTTTGTGGAGGCGCTGGCCGAGACGGCCAAGCGCTACCTCGCGCTCGGCCACGCGCGGGAGGCCCGCGCGGTGTTCGACGCGGTGGCGCCGCTGTGCACGCGGCAGCTCGCCGCGCTCGCCGGAATCACGGACGCGGCGACGGGCACGGTGCCCCTGTACCTGCGGCTGCTCGGCCCCGGTGTCGGGTCCCACGTGCTCCGGCACGCGCTGCGGGCGGTCGACGCGTGCCTCCTCCGCCGGGCGCTCTCGTCTACAGTGGATCAGGAGGCCGTGGTCGCCGAGGCCTTGGAGACGATAGCAACGCCCGCGACGACGTCGACGTCCCGCGCCGACGCGGAGTACCTGGCGTCGCTGTTCCGGGCCCTGTCGCGGGTGGAGGAGCTCGCCCGCGCGCGCGACGACTCGCATCGGACGCGCGCGCTCAAGGACGAACAGGCCCGGCTCACCGGCATGGTCTCGGCCCACGCGCGGAGCGAGTACGAATCGTCCTTAAAGTCGACGCGGTCCGGCCTCGCGAACATGGGCGTCGAGGCCTCGCGGTCCGTCCTTGAATGCGCGTCGTCGTTCGGGTCGACGCCGACGGCCGCGTCGCGGCCGTCGACGCCCTGGACGCCGCAGCGCCAGCGCCAGGCGGCGGTAGAATGCGGCGCGAGCCTCGTCGAGCGGTTGCTGTACGGTCACCTCACGGAGCGGCCTGACGCGCGCGACGGCAAGCGCCAAGACGCGGACCTCGGGCCCGTGCACGCGCTGTTGCGCAAAGCGTGCTGCCGCGTCGTCGAGGACTCCCTCGGCGCCGTGTCGCTGGCCGCCCCGCCGCCCTCAAAGATCTTTGTGCCGGGGGATATGATCCTCGCGGACTGGAAGGGCCGCGGGACGTACTACCCGGGCGAGGTCATTGAGGCGAGGGGCCAGCTGTACGACGTGCGCTACACCGACCGCGAGACGGAGCCGGACGTCACCCACGCGCGCATCCGGCGCAGAGGCGACGCCCGCGGGGGCGCGCGCGAGTTCCAGCGCGGTGACGTGGCGCACGGCGCGGCCGACGCGGAGGTGCGCGAGGCGTGCCGCGGCGCGCTGCGGGCGCTCGCGGCGCTCGGGACGCGGCGCCTGGCCGCGCAGGGGCCCGCGGGCGACGGTCGGGGGACGGCGACGCCGGAGTTCGCGGCCGCACTCGTCGCGTGCCTCAAGTGCCACCCGGCCTGCGGCGGCAGCGACCGGCTCTTAGCGGTCGAGGCGTGCGGCCTGGCGCCCCGGCTCTGCGCGGACCTGAACCAGCGCCTGGGCCTCGTGTTTAGGAGCAGCGCCGTCGCGGCGTCGGGCATCCTGCCCGCGCTCGCGGCCCTGGCGGCGGCGCCGGACGCCCCGGCCGCGGCCGCGGCCGCGCGGTGCATCCGGATCGTCGTCGAGAACTCGACGACGTGCCGCGACGCGCTCGTGGCGCACGGCGGCGTGCGGGCGCTGGTCGTCGCGTACTCGCGCGGCGACACGCGGTGCCGGGCCGACTGCATGGACGCGCTAGCGGCGCTCGCGCTGACGGCGTCGTCGCTCGGGGCCCTGAAAGCGGACGCCGCCGCGCTGACCCTGCTCCTGCGGTTCAAGGCGTCGTCAAATATGGCGTCGGCGCAGACGACGGCGCACGCGGAGCGCGCGCTGGGCCACATCGCCGCCTCGCCCGCGCTCGTCTTCACGTATGCCTTAGAGACGTGCGCCGCGCACGTCCGGCGGTGGTCGCGCGCCAAGCCCGGGCGAGACGCCTCGGTGGGCATCGGCCTGTTGCGGCCCGGCATCGACGATTTATTACGCCTCGCGTGCAACGGGCTGGAGGCGGAGGCGCGGCACGCCGTCGCCGCGGACGAGCTCGTGGCACACGGTGCCGTGGAGCTACTGGTCGACATCATCAAGGTGCGGGACGCGACGATTGTCGCGACGGTCGCCGGCGCGCTCGCGTCATTATTGCAGCAGGTCGGGTCGCGCGCGTCCGACGCCATGCGCGACACGTGCCGTGACGTCGCCGATCGATTACTTAGTTTGGTGTGGCCGCTGTCGCACCGCGCCGCGCGGACGGTCCAGCAGGCGTTCATGCGGAAGCGGGACAGACACATTGACTGGGGCGGGTGCGCCCTGGTCGTGGCGACGCCGCGGCTCGTTGGTTTATTAGCGCTGGCGCTGGAGCGGGCGGACTTGCACCTCGACCTGGGCTTTTACCTCGTGCGCCGGGGCGCCCTCGACGCGCTGGCGGCGCGCTTGGCCCCCGACGGCCACGCGCGCGACGAAGTTTTCGGCGCGCGCGTCGACGACGCGCACCTGGGGCTCGGCGACCGGCACGCGGCGGCGTCCAACAGCCGGGCGTCCATTGGGGCCGCGCCGCGCCACCTGCCGCCAGTCGTCCAGGTTCTGTCGGCGCTCGCGCGCCTGGCCGTGCACGCGCCGCCGCACGCGCCCGCCGGCACCGTGGAGCGGTCCCTGGCAATTGTGGGCGCCTTCCACCGGAGCCCGCGCTGCCGACACCTGGCGACGCTGGCCCTGAAGCGGCTGCGGTCGCGCGAGGTGAGTGAGGGGGGCCAGTTCTTCGGCCTGCGGGCCGGCGACGAGCACCCGACGCCGCCGCAACCGCGGACGTGGACCGACGACGACGCCGCGACGTGGCTCGGCGCGGTCGGGTTCGGGGCCGTCGGGGCGCCGCTGCGCGCGTACTTCGCGCTTATTCGGGACCGCCGCGAAACGACGCGGAAACGCGCGGGCCGCATCATGGCCACGAAGCGGGAGCGGCGCGCCACGCTGCTCCGGCGCAGCCGCGCGGCGCAGGACCTGGACCTGGACGCCGGCGCGTTATTACTACGGCTGACGCGGGGGGACGTCGACGCCGACGGGCCCTTAGGCAAGCTTATTGTGGACGCCGGCGTCCAGCTCAACGCCGGGGCCTTTTGCGCCGAGCTGCGCGAGCTCCACCTGCGCGCGCGCGAGGCCGACGTCCGCTTCGGGCAGTCCATTAGATTGCCGCGCGCGCTCCTGGACGCCCAGGAGACGACCGACGACCGCGCGGACGGGATCGTCGTGCTGTCGGCGGCGCACGTCCGGCGGTACCGGGCCCTGAAGGACGAGGCGGAGCACGTCTTGGATCGGCACGCCGACGGCCGCGACCACAAGGAGGTCGACGACCTGACCATACGCGTCGTGATGTGCGCCAAGCGGGCTTTAGAGACGTTCGATACGCAGGACGTGGAGGCCGCGCGCCGGTACGCGCTCGAAGCGGTCTCCGTCGCCAAGCACGTGCGGGACGCGGTGGCGCTCCACCGCGTGAAGGTCCGGGCGACCGCGGGCGGCGAAGACACGCTGTGGTACGAACTGTCGGCCCACACGACGTTGCAGTGGTTCCGGGATAACCGCGACCGCAGCCGGCAGACCAAGGGCGGCGACGACGTGTGTCTGTGGCCCTCGGACGGCTGCGGCCCGGAGGCCGCCCGCGCGCGCATGCACCGGCGGAGCAAGCGGACGCCCGTCTCTATGCTCCAGAAATACGCGGCGCTGCGCGCGGAGGACGCGCGCGGCCTCTCGCATTTGTTCGAGGTGCGCATCGTGGACCCGGATATCCTCAGCGAAGGAGGTATCACCGCACTGATGGGCGCCGCGCGCGATTCGGACATGGAAACGATCGGGCTGCTGCTAGACGCCGTCGACGCCTTGGTGGACAAAGCACGAAACGGCGACGTGGCGACGAAACAAGAGAACCCCTACGCATCCCTGCCACTGTCCGCGCGGCCCGATGCCCGGGATGATACTGGTAGGACGGCGCTGCACTACGCGCTCATGGCGGTGCACGCATCACTCACTGAGTCTGATGACGCAACGGTGGCGGCCGTCGATGTGGCGCGTGTGTTGCTGGATCGGGTGTGCGACGCCAGCGTGTACGAGCGGGCCGACACAGGCCGATTAAAACATCGATCTGCAATTGCTGGATCGGCACACACAAGCATTGCTGCAATTGCCGTCGCTTGCTACGCGGAGGCCCTGGGCGACGCCGGGCTCGGTGGCGAGGCGACGGCGCCGAAGGACAAAAGAGTCAAGCGCCTGGACGACCTGCTGGGGCTCATGTTTGCACACGGGATAGCGCTGGCGCCGGAGGCCGTCGTCTGCGCCCGGGAGAACGGACTGCTGGAGCGAATCCGCTATATTTATGTGGAGCATGTCAACGACCGGGACGCCCTCAAAGAGATGCTGGTCAAGCGGACGGACGTGTTCCTGCGCATGCCACCACAGGCGGGCGACGAACCGCCGGTCGCGCCGTGGCAGCGGCCCATTTTCAAGTGCAAGAAGCTCCAGGACGTATCGAAGAAGATGTGGAACGAGAGCCACCACTTCCTGCAGAACAAGACCATCTTCCGGTACCTACTGTTCATGTCGACGGTGCTGGCGGTCGCGTTCTTCTGGGCTGGCATGGACTTTGTGTTTCTGAGCCGAGACGCGGCGCAGCAGGCCGTGGCCATGCGGTTCGTGGACGAGGAGTGGTCGCCGCAGAACACGTTCTTGGAGGTCGCGACGCCGGGCGACTGGTGGGCCTGGGCGGAGGGGCCGCTGCTGGATGCGCTGTACGAGGACCCGCTCCCGGTCTGGGACGGAAAGGGGCGGCCCCGCGCGACGGCGTCACACCAGCGGCGCTTCCCCTTGCTCGGCGGCTTGGGCACGGCCGTCGGCGCGCCGCGGCTCCGCATGCTCGCCACGAAGCCGGGCGCTTCGAACGAGGAGACCGGCGCTTGCAGCTACGGTCGACTGCCGAACTCGAAGAGCGACCGGGGCCGCCTGGCCGACCCCGATGAGGAAAGATTCTGCTTCAGTTATTATGATCCGACTACAGAACTAGTCTCTGACTTACAGACAACGGACGCTCGCGTCGGAAAAGCGCTAGAACACGACCCGCCACAGGACGATGCGTACACCGGGTGGCGATACCACGCTCCCAAGGTCTATGGCCACCAGAAATTCTCACCCGTCGGCTATCCAGGAGCCGGTGGCTACCTGGCGCACTTCCCCCGCGATCCCGAGGCCGGCGCCGCTCTCATCGAAGGTTTAAAGAACGCGAGCTATATCTCCGCGAACACGCGAGCGGTATTCTTTGAAGCGGTCGTGTACGCTCCGGCGGACCACTGGGGTTATAACCTACTGGTGGAAGTCTCGCTCAATGCGGAGTTCTCTCCGACGGGCACCGTAGTAACGAGCGGCCGCGTGCAAGCTGCACGCATATTTTTGTATGATACGTGGCGCGATTTCGTGCGCTTTTTGCTCGAAATACTCTGGTTCCTATACGTGTGGTGGTACGAATGTCGCGGCGAAGTGCAGCAAATTACACTAAAAACCCTCTCGAGCGACGGCAGCATCAAGCGCGAGATCAAGGCATGGCGAAACAGTTTTGCACAAGCCCTCAGCGAGTACTGGAACTCACATTTCAATTTTCTGGATGTATGCCGAATTCACGTGGGGCTTTGGATTTTGGGAGTGCACTGTTACTGTGTACGGCTTACGCAGACAATCCCCTGGCGCGAACTTATGTTCGAGCCCGACGCGACGACCTACGGGCAAGACGCGATGCGAGTCTCGTTCGCGCTCCAACTCTCCCGGATGCGCATGCTTCTTGTGGCGACGTACGTCCTACTGTGTTTCCTGAAGCTGTTGGACTATCTGCGCGTCCAGGAGGACCTATTCGTGCTGATCATTCAGGAGATGCTCAAGAAGCTGGCGAGTTTCCTGATCATCGTGCTCATTGTAGTTCTGGCGTTCGCGTGCTTCGCGTATGCATCCGAGTCAGCAACTTCGCGGTCCTGTCGCATCGCCCGTCACCAACTAGTCACTCGTACAAGAGGCCAGCTCCCGACGGTCGCCCACACAGGTTCTTCTCGCGCGTGGGCGGCTCGCAGGCGGCCATGGGAGGCACCCCTGATAAGATCGGCGGCGGCGACGTGTTCTGGCATACCCTTTTCCAGCAGTTCGCGCAACTCAATGGCGAGTTCGACTTTGCTGAGAGCTGGCACACGGCTCAATTGGGGGGTGTCTTGTGGACACTGTTCGCCTTGGTGATCCTTCCCATCTTGTTGATGAATTTGCTCATTGCCATCATGTCAGAAGCCTACGAGGAGGTCAAAGCCCATGCCGCTGCACGTTTTTGCTATCTACAGCTCGATACGCACGCCGATGAGTACGCGCGGAAAGAGCGGTTGAAGAACGGGACCGGTTCGGTCGGCTATTCCTGGGAGTTCGTCACGCAATGGCTTGTCTTGCTGTTCGCGATCATCTTCTTCCCGTTCTTGGTGCTGTACAACGTCTACTGCTGGATGTCCTCCAGTTTCTCTATCCTCTACCGCTATACCGACGGCTTTTTTGAAATTGAGGACGAATTCGAGGGCGCCGAGACCATGATGCGGCGGCGGGGCCGGCGGTCGTGCTTCAAAGCGTTTTGCGCAAGGAATCGCGCGTCGGGTGCCAAGATCGTCCCGACGACGCCCAAGGGCCAAAATGCCATCGCCTTCGACGACGAAACGCTGCTCCGCGAGTCGCAACGGCGCAGCGAGAACCCGCTCCGCAAGTAGGGTCTTGGCGCGACCGTGGACGCCGGGGCACTGCGCGTGACACGTGGCGATGGTCGACGTGTTTCCCGACGTGGACGTGTACCTAATTGTTGTGAAATTTAACATTACTACTTATTACGCGTCGAAGCCCGGGATCTTCCGGAGGCGGAGTTTCTTCTTCCTCTTCTTGCATTCAATTCTTTCCCTTTCCGCGATCCTCATTTCCCCCAGGGTCATCGGCTTGCGCACCTTCTTCGGCTTTTTAACCGGCGTGACGCTCGGCACCGGCGCGGGCTCCGCCTTCGACAGCCACGAGAAGAAGCCGGCGCGCTTCTTCTTGGGCTTCTCCGGCGAGCGCACGCGCGCGGACCCGCGGGAGCCAAGCCAACTCCTGCGCGTCGTCGGGGAGTCTTCCCGTTCGCGCAGGAGGAAGTTCCGCGGCACGTAGCCGGCGTCGTCGCCCTTCGTGGCGAAGACCCAGCCCGGCTCGTCCGACAGCTCGTCCTTGAGCACGATGACGCACTCGCCCGCCTCGAGGCCCAGCTCCGTGGGCTCCAGGGGGACGTGGTTGCGCCGAGCCGTGATTTTGCACAGGTCCCGGGACGCCGGCCGCCCGTCGGGCTCGGCCCGTTTCCGCTTCCGCCAGTACGCCGACTTTTCTTTGCGCGTCGCCGTCTTCGGCGTGTTGCCGCGCGACCACGGCCGCTTCGGGCTCTGCGAGCGCGTCGCGGAAGCACGCGACACCGGTCGCCCTCGCGACTCCGGGCGCGCGGCCTCGGCCGCTTCGACGCGTTTGTCCTCTTCCTGTGCTTTTCGCGCCGCCTCGGCCTCCAGCAACTCCCGCTTGTACGTCTCCGCCCGGCCGAGGCAGTGTTTGATATACTGCTCCTGATCTAACCGCTTCCGCTCGGCCTGCTCCCAGGCGCGCCGCTCCGCGTCCCAGACGCGCTCCACCGCCCGCTTCGCGTCCCGGGCCCTTTTGTTGATGTCGTAGTCGTGGACCCAGGTGTCGTCGTCGCGCTTAATAGCAATAGGCGCGGTGTAGACCAGCGGCGCGGCGCGCTCGGACCGGGCCGCGCGCACGGGCATAGGTAAAGTAGCGTTCTCGTACGAGTGCGTGCCGGGGACGTACCGGCCCCGGACCTTCCGATCCTTGCGCGTCATCTCCATCTCCCTTCTATAACTCCGCGACATGCGCTGCTGCTCGGCCGCGTCCCGCCAGGGCCCCTCCAAAAAGGCCTCTTGTGTTTCTGTGACCGTGCCCGCCCGCACTTGGGCCATCCACGCCGCCCGCTCCTCCTTCATCAATATAATTTTGACCTCCATCTCCGCCTCTAAGTCCGCCTCGTCCTGGGCCGACGTGGCGTCGATGGCCGCCTGGCCCTCCATGGCCTCGCCCAGAGCTGCCGCGCGCTGCGCTTCGATCACCGCGCGCTGCTTGTCGGCCTGCGCTTGGAGGTAGGCCTTGCGGCTCTCGCCGTCCATCACGAATTTCTTTGGTGGTGATTTAGGTTTCTCTTTGAACTCGTAAAAGTTCTCGCGGTGGTCGCTGTGCTTCCCCTCGTCCAACGTCAAAGCCTGGAGGAGGTGGTGCCTTCTATGGGAATTGTGCAAAGTCATCGTCGTGGACGTCTTAGGTTGGTCCGGGCTCAGCTGGAGCTGCAGGGTCGACGCGGTCGACTCCCGCGTGGACGGCCGCGACCGCGACGGCATGCCTTGTCTGAATTTTTGTAAAGCTTGGGCCGGCGTCGGCTTTACTAACTCCTGGTCTATGCGGTCGTAGCGCTTCAGGTGGAGGTGCTCTTTACGAGCAAAGTGGTGCACGAGGGGCTTGTGGCCATCTAGGGAAAAGGCCACGTCCGCGAGGTCCACCTCCCGTTCTATATTCGACGCGTCGAAGTGCAGGTTGTACCTCGTTTCGTTCCGCAGCGCGGCCCGGGCCTCGATCACTTGTGATTCCGCTCGATCCGCGTACGCGTCCCGTGCTTCCGTCGTCGCGAAGAGTTCACCACGTCTACCCTTGACCACGCGCGCCTCCGCCTCCTCCAACGCTTGTACCAAAGCTCGGGTGGGCCGGCCCACGACGGTGGCCGCCCCGTCCGACAAGGTGAGCCTACGACCCGTCTGGAGCTCGTCCGCGAAGGCCCGCCGCGTGTTGGCGTGGTAGAAGGCGTCTCTTTCCTGGGTTTTCCGGTCCACGACGACGTAGGCGCCGTCCGCATCCAACTCCGTGACGTCCTCGGTCCACTTATAAACCCCGAGGCCCCTGGCGTCGTCTTTGAAAAAGCGCCCCTGCCACGACGCGCCGTCGGCGAACGTCCACGTGCCGCGCCCGTGCCGCTGCCCGCACACGTACTGCCCTTCATACACCACTTCGCCGGAGTTCGCCCGGAACTCGCCCCAGCCGTGCGCGCGCCAATCGATGAACGGCCGGATGGCCCGCAGCATCTGCCGCTGCTTGCCGACCTGCTTCTTCACCCAGACGTGCATCTCCTCCTCCTCCAGTTTCGTGAGCTCGTACGCTTTACGGTCTTTGTCCGCGCAGAACCGTGTGATCGCGTCCCGTTCAAGTTCTTCCGGATCCTTGCCCAGGACCTCGTAGTCCCCGAAGTACTGCCCGCCGGTCGTGGCCTTGACCAAATGGTGGAAGGTCGGCTTGTGCCTGTCGTGCTGGCTGACGTCGAAGTAGGTCTTTGTTTTGCGTTCGTTTTCTTCCACTTCTCGCACCAGAGCCTCCCGGAGCTCGATTTCTCTTTGCGCCGCCCGCTCCTCCTCGCGAAGGGCCTCCTCCGCCTCGCGCTGCACGGCGAGCTGGCGAGCGGCGTCCTCCTTCTCCCGGGCGCGCACGAGGCGCGCCTCCTCCGCTTCGACAAGCTCCCGCTTCTTCTGGCGTTCGCGCCGTAGCAACTCGGCTGTACTTAAATCCAGCTTCTCCTCCACGACCTCCGGGGCGAGCAGGTCGAGGTTCAAGGCCTTGCCCCCCCCGAGCGGCATCTTGCCTGTCACTGCCGATGCTGGGCAGCCTTGTGCTTGCTATCAGGCAGTGCTCTATGGCTTGCCTGGGGCAGCACCTGCACGAGCTAGCAGATCATTATAATTCACGATGAATGATTGTGCTTGGCAGCGACCCGCCGCCTCAGCCTGCAAAGACAACCAAAAACCAACGCGGGCGCGGGCGCCCCGAACCTTTTTAGAGACGTTTCGCAAGATATTGCTCGCGGACGACTCGCGCACACCTAGCACCACCGGCGACGACTCGTTGCTGTCCCGCTTCGAGTTCTCCCTTGCTAATACCCGCACGCAAAGCTGCCAAAAAAAGCTCTGTGCCTTGCCTATCTCTCACTCGCTGGTGGACTATAGCTCGCATACGGCTGGTTTAAGGACCTCACGAAGTCTATTAAGTTGCGACGTTACCGCTAAGATCGCTCCGGTGCTGGCAACGCAACGTACAAGCCTGTGCCTTCAGGCTGCCAAAAACATGGGCCGATTCAAACTCGTCGTCGCCGCGGCAGCGATAGGCGTCGCGCTGCTGAGCCACACGCGGCTACCCGGCGACCTGTGCGAATTGTCGAACATCTTCTTTGAGACGCCGCCGGCGTGGCTCAGCGACGTCTGCGACGACATCATCGCGGCCGACGAGTCCCGGCGGTGGCACCAGGGCCCGGAGTGGGCCGCGTTCCTGGAGGAGTACGAGTCCGTATACACTGCAACGCTCGGGCAGTGCGAGCGGAAGCTCATACTGACGCGGTTCGGCCGGACCTTTGTGCACGAGTGCGGCACTCGGAACGAGGCCGCGGTGCTGTTTTTCCACGGGGCCACGTGCACGTCGACCATGTGGGAGGGCGTCGTGGCTCACGAAGCTCTCGCACAAAAACGCCTTGTGCTCGTCGACCACATCTGCGACGCGGGCAAGTCCGTGCCGACGCGGTGTCCGTTCTCGGCGGCGGACCACGCCGTGTGGCTCGCCGACGTCCAAAAGGGGCTCGGCATACAAACGTCGGACCTCGTGGGCTACTCCCTCGGGGCTTACGCCACGGGCCTCATGAAGCTCGCGCAGCCGGACCGCGTCGGCCGTCTTGTGCACGCGGGGCCCGCCGCGGTCTACGGGCCCTTCAACTCGTGGTTCTTCGCGCGCGTCCTGGTCGCGGGGCTCGCGCGGGCGTGGCCCGACGTCGGCCGGTATACCCCTGCAAGGAAGTCACTGGACATGGCGTGGCTCTGGCAGTTCATGACGGCGCCGACGTACGACGTCTACGAAACCCCGCCGCCCCAACTCGCGCTCCACACGCGGAGCGTCACCCTGAAGAAGCCCCGGGGCTTCCCGCGGCCGCGCGAGTTCTCCGACGCCGAATTGCTCCTCTTGAACACGACGGCCGTGATCTATCCCGAGTTCGAAACGATCACCCACAAGGCGATCATGAAGCGCCGCGCTAACGAGGCAGGTATCCCCTTCATCGAGATCGCGGCGAGCGGCCACGGCGTGCCCTTTGAGCGGCCGCGCGTCTTCGCCGACGCCATCGCGAGCGCCCTGCTCGACTAGAACACCACCTGCACCTCGTCGACCCTCACCAAGCCCCTGTGCTGTGCCACCGTATTAAGCTCCTAAATTTACCCCAGCAGCTTGTCTAGATGCGGCGCGAGGGCCTCGTAGAAGTCGATGACCCCCGCGTTCGCGATGGAGCCGCGGTTCGCGACGGGCCTGCCCCGCAGGATGTTCATGCAGGCCATCTCGACCTTCTTCCCGTTGTTCGTGCGCGGCACGTCCGGCACGCGGCAGATGATCGCGGGCACGTGCCGCGGCGAGCCCCGGTCCCGAATCGTGGTCTTCAGGTCCTTGGCGAACGCCGCGTCGCAGCGGCACAACTTTATGAAATCGCCCCCGTCCTTCGCCGCCGCCATCAGCGCCGCGGCGTCCTGGGTATCGGCCACCTGGACGAAGAGCACGACCCGGACGTCATGAATTTCCGTATCACCTTCTTTAGCCACAAAGGGCTGCGCCGACACCAAGGCATCGCAATAGTCGGGGGACGCGTCCAGGAGCGGCTCGATGGCGTTGTAAAGCTCGGCCGTGCCGATGCGCACGCCGCCGGGGTTCAGGGTCGCGTCGCTCCGGCCGTGAATGATTAGACCGCCGTGTTCCGTAGGTTCGCAGTAGTCGCCGTGCTTCCATGTTAAACCACCACCAAAACTCTCGTCGAAGTAGGCCGCCCTATACTTGGAACCCTGGTCGTCGTCGCCCAGGAACGATAAGGGCGCGCAGGGGAAGGCCGATGCGCAACTGAGCTCCCCCTGCGTATTCATGGCAACCGGTTCCTGTCCGGCCTCATCTAATACCACCACGTCCAGCCCGAGCCCGGCCGACTGGAGCTCCGCCTCGAAGACGGGCAGCCACGGGTTGCCCCCGTGGAAGGAGCCATTTAAGTCCGTGCCGCCGCTCGTCGAGTACAGCCCGACGCCCGGCTTCTCCCCTTGTAACCAAGAATAGGCCGAGGGCGGGCAGGGAGACCCGGTCGAGCCGACGCGCTTCAACGAGGCGAGGGGGGGCAGCGGCAAGGACTCCGCGGCGCAGGCGCCCATGTACCGCGCCGAACCACCCAACAAAACGCTTTGGGACGCGTCGGCGAGGTCCCATAACGCACCCGTCACACCTTTACCGCGCGTCGGAGAGTAGGTCGCGTCGCCGTCGTATAACACGGCGCAGCCGCCCGTTGTCAGGGAGGCGCCCAGCAGCCAGTTCCACATCATCCAGCCGGTCGTGGTATACCACAGGCTCCGCTCGCCGCTCCGCAGGTCCCAGTGCAGGGCCCCTTCCTTGGCATGATTGAGCGCGACGCCCGGACCCTGCACGATGCATTTGGGTCGGCCCGTGGTGCCCGACGAGAACATGACGTAGCAGGGGCGGTCGAAGCCGCCCCGGTCATAAACTAAGTCCGTTGATGTACCGTAATTATTGGCGGAGACCGCTTCAAAGGGGAGCCGGTCCACGCTATGCATGGCCGCGTCGCCCGCATTCCCGTACGGGAGGACCACCGCCTTAAGAGTCGTGTCCAGGGCGTCCTTCAACCCCTCAAAGGCCGCGACCTTGGCGATGACGTCGAATTCCTTGCCCCGGTACGAGTAGGCGTCACTTACGAAGAGCACCTTGGGCTTGACCTGGGCCAGGCGGTCCAGGCAGCCCTTCTCGCCTAAGTCCGGCGACACCGAGGACCAGGACGCGCCGAGCGCGGTCGCCGCGAGCATGGCACACGCTGCTCCTGCGTCGTTCGCGACGACGCCCGCGACCCGGTCGCCCGCCCGGACGCCGTCGGCCTCCAGCCCCGCTCGTAAGCGCGCGACGGCGGCGCGCAGCTCGCCGTAGGTCGTCTCCACAGGTATTGAAGATCGTTCCGTATACGAGAGCAGGGCGAGCGCCGCATCACTCTTGGAGGGCCCCTCCAGTAACAGCTCGGCGTGGTTGATGCGCGCGTCGGGGAACCAGTCGATGGCCCCGGGCGGCCCCGTCGCGCGCCACGGCACGGCGCCGCGCTCGTCCGCATTCGGGTCGCCCAGCGACCCTTGCAAATGCACGGAGTCGAAGACGGCCCGCCAGAAGCGCCGCGGCTCGCTCACCGAGCGCGCGTGAAGGCGCTCGTAGTGGCGCCGGTCGTAGCCGCGCGGGCCGGCGCAGCCGATCAATTTGTCGGAGAAGGCCGCCAATCGGCTCGTGTTGACGTCCGCCAAGTTCGGCTTGAATGTTGGTGTCGTAGAGAGCGCTCGAGATGCTGCTCTCCGAGACATTTTGAGTGTGGTTGCATGCACCGATGATCTCTCCAACCAGCAGCTAAAAGCAACTTTAGCTGCTTGAGTCCAGGCCTGGACTCCAGGGCTTGCTGGTGCGCTGCCTGCTGCAAGATATACCTTTTTAAGCCTCCGTGCGCGTCCTCGTTAGCCTGGACTTGTCTATCTCGCGGCGTACAGCCCACCAAAAGGCGCGTCAATCCTCGAGGTTGGCAGCTCAAAACAGGTTCACGAAACCGGGCGATCCTGCTCCTAGCCGTCTGCGGGGTAGCCATGCGAGCGATGATGGACAGAGACGTCGGTTTTAAAAAGTCGGGCGGGTTTCGCCCTTCACGTCGCCCACGCTTGCGCGTAGAGCCACAACAGCCTCATAACACGCACCAAATCATCTATTTTCGGGCGGGAAGGACCGCTCTGTTCTCCGCTGCACACTGTGGCTTTGGAACTACTCAATTCGACGCAGCAGAGACAAAAACAGTCATATTGCAATTTAAGCTAAAAACGCAGTAAAAGCCGGCGGGCCGGCCGCGTCGCGACGCGCGCAGCTAACAGCTCGTGCGCCGCGGCGTCCCAAACAATCCCCTGCGGGTTGGACCGGCCCTCGCGCGCGCTGGGGAGAGAGAGAGGCGTCCGCGTACAGCACGCCTTTTTCCCTCTCTAGGCTCCGGACAATGGAGTTCGAAGCGCCGCCGCCGACGGCAACCCCCATGGACGCGTCCCCGTCCGAGACGTCGCCCGACAGCGTCGCGTACACGCCGAGCGGGCCGCCGCCCGACGGCGCGGCGGCCGCGCCGCCGGCCGCGCAGCCCGAGTTGAGGGATTCGAGCTTTTCCGAGGTAAGTGAAGCCGAGCCGCCGCCGGCGCCCGCGGCCGCGGCGCCCCTCCTCCCCGTGGAGCGTTACTTCCTCAGCGCCCGGCTGGAGGGGGGCACCATCGGCGGCAAGCACCACCAAGGTATTGTCCTGCACGGCCCCTGGCGCAACCAGATTAACGTGGTCGGCGCCTTGGCAAGGTACAACTTAGACGTCACGCAAAACCCCATCCCCCCGGACATCATGCAGTTGCCGCCCTCGGGCCAGTGGCCCGGCCGCATGAATTTTGGAGGGACGGCTCAAACCAAAAGAACGCAGATGGTCGACCGCATGGCCCTGCGGTTCAGCAAGACCGGGGAAGGCACGTGTAGCTTCGAGGGCGAAGGGGCCAACCGCGTGGGCAAGTATATTGTGACCGGTACCGGTACGTTCTCTAGTGGAGGGTGGGACCTGGAGTGCGAGCGGGTGTATACGCCGAACGCGCCATCGTTACCGCCCGCGCCGCAAGCGAATAAGAAGCGGCCCGCGAATCCCCTAGCGTTCGGCGGTGCCGGGCCGGCGCTGTCGCCGCGGCAGCCCCGAGCTTCTGCTCCGAAGAAGGGCACCTGGGGTTCGAGTCCCACGGCCGTGGAGGAGAGCGGCGCGCGCAAGAAGGCCCGGAAGGGCGGCGTGTCCGCCGCCGCGCAGGCGCTGGATGCGCGACCGATGCTGGTGGTCTTGTACCCGCAGCCCGGACCGGGGGGCAACCCGCTCACGGCCTTCAAGTACCCTTCCCTGTCGGCAGCCAAAAAAAGAGCCAAGGGTTTGGTGGAGAACGTGCAGTATACGATCCGCGTGCCGCCGGAGGGCGGCGACGGCGTCCTCTTCCCGCCCGAGGCCGAGGACGCCCTGCGCTATTTGGCCGAGGCCATCGGTCACAAGGCCATCGCGCCGCAGCCCGAGACGGCCATGCCGGCGCACATCATCACGTGGGACATCGACGCGCCGTCCGCGAAGCGGCGGCCCTGGGCGGCGAACGTAGCCGCCTTCAGCACGGAGCAGCGCGCCGCGGCGTACATGCGCCACCTCTACGCCACGGCCGGGCTGCGCCTGAAGTACGCGTGGTGGGGCCGCTTCGACCTGGGGAGCGGGGCGCAGACGGCCTCGCCCCAGTGCCGCCTGACGGGCCAGGGCTCCTTCGAGGTCACCTTCCCCGTGCATACGTTGGGCGCGCTGGAGGTGCTGGCCAAGGGTGTTGCTGGAGGCGAGATGCTGGAGGCGCCGAAGCTCGAGGCGCCCGACGCGGTGATGGACGCGCCGCCCGCGGACGGTGGTACTGTGGACCTGGGCCTCGGCCTGGGCTCGCTGCCGCTCTGAACAACAACAACAAAAATATGGCGTGGCCGGCGCCCCGGCCAACAACACCCGCTGCGGGCCTGAGCAAGGACGACGCGGCGGAGACCCTCTCTTTACAAGTTTCTTATAGACTATTCCTGATTTGGGGCCCTCCCCCGTCGCGCTAGTGGTCGGGCCACGTCGACGGCATCTAGGGCCACCGTTGCGATTCAAACGCCCAGGTCCTCGACCGACAAGGCAACCGCGGCCTCGGCAAGATCTTCCTCGACGACGGGCGCCGGCGCTCTCCTCGCCGGCTTCTGCTTGGCAACAGCGGCCTTTGACGCGGGCTCTGGCTCGCTACTCTCCACCGACGCCAAAACATGTGGCTCGACCATCGCGAGGTGCGCGGCCTTGAGCGCGAGCGAAGTCTCGGGCAGCTCGTCCGTCGCCGCCAGCGTGACCTCGAAGCGCTGCTTCGCCGGCAGCCAGCTTACCACAGAACCGGCGCGGCCGTTGTGCTGCGGCTTCGACACCAGGCCCGCGACTCGCACGGCATCGCCGGCCGTGAAGAGCGGCTCGGGCTCCGGTTCCGGTTCCTCGTCCCAGCCCTCCGGTCGGTCCCACGTGGACTCCCCCTTAGCCTCGCTGTACCAGTAGGGCAGGCCCGACGCCTCGTCCACGTAACGGCACCAGTCGGCAACAGATAGCGAAGACGCCTCGGTCGGCTCCTCGAACTGAAAGGCGCCCGACAGCAAATTATAGTAGAAGGGCTTCTCGCCGTCCGTGGTATACCGGACCCAGTCGCCCGTGACGTGGTGCAGGGCCATGGTGCCCTCCCGTAACTTGGCCCAGGCTTCGGCCGCGTCGCCCTCGCCGTCCATCAGGGCCACGACGCTCTCCGGCCGGTCCCACCGCCCCTCGCGGGCCGCGTGGTCGTACCAGAACACGGCCCTTAATTCAGTATCGTTGTAGGCGAGCCAGTCGCCGTACACCGCGATGCGCAGACCGTCCGCCTGGCGCAGCGACCACTTGCTCGTTGAACGAACGAACCCTCCGTCGCGACCGGGCCGCATTAAAACGTCGTAGCCCGGGCCCTGCTTCGTGGCCAGCGCGTCCGCCACGAGCCGCTTGCACACGGCGTGCCCTTCAATCGTCGCGAGGAACAGCACCGAGTCGAAGGTGACGGTACTATGGAGTCGAAACTCCGCCAGCAGCTTCGTCACTTCATTAAATTCGTTGTACCGGGCCAGCTCCTCGGCCGTCCAGCCCTTATGGTTCACGGTCCCGACGGGCGTCCCCGCTTCAAGTAATAGTCTGACACACTCGAGCGCGCCGTTGCACGCCGCGGCGTGGAGCGGCGTGTCGCCCCGCTTGTCGGCCGTCGCCCGCATGGCGCCGTCCTCTAGATCTTTCTCCACTTCGTGCACCTCTAATACCTCCATGATCAACGACGCGCATGCCGGTCTATTACACGCACACGCCACGAAGAGCGGCGTCCGCCCGGCACTGTCCACGGCCGTCAGGTCGGCGCCGTGCGCGAGCAGCGCTTCCAAACACGCGACGGTCGCCGCCAAGTGGCCGGGTTGCATGCCCCGCCGGTTGGGCGCCTTGGCGATGAAGCCCCCTCGCACGTTCTCCAGCACCAGGAGGGCGCACCCGGCCGCGCCGGCGCTGACGGCCGCGTGCAGCGGCGTGTCGCCATTCAAGTCCGCGGTGACGGCCGCGCCCCGTTTCAATAGTGCGGCGACGCAGGCCGGCTGGTCGTGCGCGCACGCGTAGAAGAGGGCCGTCCTCTGATGCTCGTCCGCTCCATTTAACGCGGCGTCGTCGCACGTCTCGAAGAACCCAACTTTACCTTTGGCGGCCGCGCGATGCGCCGCGAGGCCGTCCTCATCATCATCGCTCGAGGCCTCGAACTCGGCGTCGTGCTCGACCAGCGCCGCCACCCGTTCGACGTTGCCGTCCATGCGCTTGCGGGCTTCGCGCAGCTCGGCCTCGGCGACCGCGCGGTGGCGATTTCTGCGTTCCGCGGCGAGGTGCGCCTCCTGCGCATCCAGTAAAGCGTAGGCCTCCTCCGCGACCTTCGCCTCGGCGTCTCTACGCGCCTCGATAGCCTCGCGCCGCCGCGTGCCCTCGCTCTCGAACCGGTGGGTCTGCGCTTCCAAGGCAACGTTCGCGGCCGCGGCCGCGGCCGCCCGGTCCCGGTCCAAAGCGGCCTTCGCCCGCTCGAAGGCTTCCTGCGCCGCCGTGCGGTCGGCCATGCGGGCCGCCTGGGCCGCGACCCGTAATTTCAGGCGCTCGATCTCCTCGAGCTTGCGCGCCGCTCTGCGGTCGGCCTCCTTCTTCTGCTTCGAAATCTTCCGCGCCAGCTCGCTCCGCTCGCTCTGCGCGCGCGCCTCGTCGCTTTGCTTTTGTGTCTCAAAATCGTCCCGGCGCCGCGCCGCCTCGGCCTCGGCCGCGGCCTCGGCCGCCGCGATCTCCAACGCATTCTGGGCGGCGAGGACAACTTTCCGCGCCAAGGACGCGTCCGCCTCCCGACCCATGGCCGCCTCGTCGGCGCGCCGGCGCGCCTCCAGCGCGCCGCGCCGTTGATTGGCCTCGGCCTCGGCCGCGGCCTCCGCGGCCGCGAGGTCCCGGGCGTTCGCCGCAACCAGCGCTCGTTTCTGCGCCTCCAGGTCGTCCGCCTCCCGCCGGGCCTGCGCCGCCTCCGCCCGCCGGCGCGCCACCAGGTCGTCCCGTCGTTTCGTCGCCTCCGCCCCGGCCGCCGCCTCGGCCGCGGCGAGGTCCCGGGCGAGGGCCTCGGCCTCGGCCCTGGCCCCAGCCTCCGCCGCGGCGAGGTCCGCGGCGTTCGCCGCCACCAACGCTTTTTTCCGCGCGTCGAGGTCCGCGGCGGCCTCCTCCGCCGCCCGCGCCTCGGCTTGCCGCCGCGCCTCGAGTTTCTGGCGCAGATCCTCGGCCTCGGCCGCGGCCTCGGCCTCGGCGGCCGCCAGGTCGCGCGCCCGCGCCGCCTCCCGCTCCGCCACTATAAGCGACGGCGCGTGCTCTTCTTCGGGCACGACCGCCGCCATGACCTCCGCAGAGAGGCGGCTGCCCTCCGCACGACAACGCGAGCTGGCGCTCCCTCC
>Ga0114994_10000127_pt1 | contig 42949 bp, 29 predicted proteins | sample ArcticOcean_MG_C_9_FD_87043 | JGI IMG/M metagenome (GOLD analysis project Ga0114994, IMG submission 87043) | Marine microbial communities from western Arctic Ocean - ArcticOcean_MG_CB2_152 | ecosystem: Environmental > Aquatic > Marine > Oceanic | place: Arctic Ocean: Canada Basin | collected...
AACCTGCGCTCCTGCAGCATAGCTGCTAGTGCATTAACAAGTGCCCATCACTTCATCGCTGCGCAGCGGTCGCCAGCACACGCACCGCCAAGTATTGCTCTCAGAGGGCGCTAGATGGTGTTCTTTGTCTGTGAGGATTGCAATGAATCCCTAAAGCGCTTAAAGGTCGCGCAGCACCTGTGCAAGTGCAGCTGCTCGGCGGTCACCTGCGTCGACTGCGGTGCGACGTTCACCGACGACGCGTACCTCAAGCACGTGACGTGCATGAGCGAGGCGGAGCGCTACGAGGGCGCGCTGTACAAGGCGCCCAAGAAAAAGAATGCGCAAGACCTGTGGGCGGAGCTAGTGCAGTCCGCCTGCGCCAGTCCGAAAGACGCGCCGCCCGCCGCGGCCAAGCTGCTGCCGCGGCTCCAAGGGTACGAGAACATCCCGCGCGCCGAGAAAAAGTTCAAGAACTGGGTTTCAAACTCGCTGAACCTGCGCGGCGGCGACGCGGCCGCGGTCGAAGCCCTCTGGTCGTATTTGGCCTCGAAGCGCGATGCCGCGCGCGCCGAGGCCGCGCCCGCCCCGGCGCCTGCGCCCGCGCCGGTCGCGGTGCCGGCATCGTCGTCGTCCGAGAAGAAGAAGCGGTCGCGCGCCGACAAGACGCCCGAGGAACGGAAAGCGCGCAAGCTTCGGAAGAAGGCCAAGAAGGCGAAGAAGAAGGCTGCAAAGTAAGTAATTTGTTCTGTGAGAATACTATGTGCACCTCATTGCAAATACAGCTAGCCGCCGGAGATCGGCGGGATGAGCGCGACCTCGTCCCGGTGCTCGAGCACCGGGTCCTCGTCCACGCAAACGTACTGCTGGTTCACCGCCAGCGGCAGCTCCATCGCGTGGCCCTTCAGGAACATAAACTTCTCCTCCATGGCTTTCCGCAGGTCCGACGTCCGCGCGCCCTCGGGCAGTTCCGCCTGCCACTCGTCGACACCGGCCGCGACCTTAGCCGAGGCAAAAAAAACAACCTTCACCTTGATCGTGTCGCTAGGCATATTGGACGGCGGTTCTGATCCCTGCGGCTGTCCCTGCAGCTTTCGTGCGTTGTGCGCACAATGCGGCACAAAGGCAAATGTAGCACAAAGGCAACAATTTGACACTGCGGCTTGTGGCACCGGCGACACGCCGTTAAACGCTCAGCAGTCCTCAGATCTATCACTGTTTATGCCACTGACGATCGCTGCGATGCAGGCGAGAGCTAATACACGCGTATGCCGGTTAAAAAGCAAAAACGGGCCTTTCTGGATAAAACGGGTTTCTCTGCAAAAACCCGTAGCTGGTCCGCTCGCGGCCGCGCTCGAATCGACTGTACGCCGTGTAGCCTTGAGCCAACACGCCTGGCAACGCGAAGGACTCTCTCCCCACGCGCGCTCAACCCACAGCGAGCGCGACTGCAGCGCGCCGCCCAGCCGAGTAGACACCGGGAGGCGGGACCGCGCCGCGCGCGCCAGCCGCCGTACCGGAGACCATGGCGTTCCGCGAGGGCGCCATCGACGCCACGGGCGCCATGGTCGAGTCCGGCGAGACCGACGGGCCCCAGGTCACGGTCGTCGTGCACCCCCTCGTGCTCCTCAGCGTCGTGGACCACTACTCGCGCGTGGCCAAGGACACGAAGAAGCGCGTGGTCGGCGTTTTACTGGGCACCAGAAGTCGGGGCAACGTGGACGTCACGAACAGCTTCGCCGTGCCCTTCGAGGAGGACGCCAAAAACAACTCCATCTGGTACCTCGACCACAACTACTTGGAGACCATGTACCGCATGTACCGCAAGGTCAACGCTAGGGAGATCATCGTGGGCTTCTACTCCACGGGCCCCAAGATCAAGGAGAACGACATCAAAATAGACGAGTTGGTCAGAGCCTACTGCCCGCAGCCCGTCTTCGTCATTATTGACGTGCGGCCGGACAACAACTCCATTCCTACCACAGCTTATGTCAGCGTGGAGGAGGTGGAACAAGACGCCACGGAGGCCCGGAAAGAGATTAGAAGGACGTTTAAGCACGTGTCGAGCATGATCGGCGCGTACGAGGCCGAGGAGGTCGGCGTGGAGCACTTATTGCGGGACGTGAACGACCCTACTGTGTCTACGTTAGCTTCCCAGATCAAGCACAAGATGACGGGCTTGTCGTCCTTACGAACGCGGCTGGCCGAGATGAAGTCGTATCTGGAAGCCGTCGTGGCGAACAAGATCCCGGCGAACAACCAGGTCCTCTACAACTGCCAGGCCATTTTTAACCTGATGCCCAACCTGAACCAGGACGCTTTAGTGGAGTCCATGCTCGTCAAAACGAACGACTACCACCTCGCCGTCTACTGCGCGTCGCTGGTGCGGTGCATCATCGCGCTGCACGAGCTCGTGAGCAACAAGATCCAGAACAAGAAGCTGGAGGAGGAGGACGAGGCCGCGAACGACCCGAAGGAGAAGAAGGTTGAAGAGGAGGCGACGAAGGAGGGCGACGCGGCAAAGAAGCCCGAGGAGGCGTCGGCGGCGAAGAAGCCCTAGTGTCGGTAATTGGCTTATTTATATTTGGATAGGGCCCGGCGCCTGTCGAGGGAGTAAGTGTGGGACTACTTATTCGGCCAGCCAAAACCCGCACATTGCAAACGCGCGCGCAGATCTAGCTGCGGCGCCACGCGTGGGCATATTCTACACGTGCGCACGTACGCCCAGCATACGTTGAAAATGGACGCCAGCAGCAGCTCTCCTGAACAAGCGAAGCGAGGCCACTCCCCGCTGCAGATGGCCCCAAGCGACATCATTTGCGCGCTACAAGACTGCTGCCGCGCGAAAGAGGTCGGCTACGTGTTAGGCTGCGCGTGCAAAGCATTGCGACCCACCGAAAAGGCCTGGGAACGGTACGCGAAGCGCAACCCGCCGACGCGTCATGCGGTCGTGTCCTGCACGTGGTCTGAATGGTGCAAGGAGCTGCGTTTGCTCCGCGAGCCAGACATGAACGGCCACAGTCACGCGGCACACACTATTCCGATTACCTATCAATTTGAGGACGGCGCGTCGAAGATTTCGCCCACGCCGCGCTTCGTCCTCCAGATCTGGAGCGGCAGGAAGTGTGTGACGACGACGAAGCTGTCTTTCGAACAGGACGTCACAATTACCCATACCCCTCATTCGTGGGCTCCACCTGGTTCTGAATACAGTTCGAGCATGGCTGCTGGGACGCTCCATTCACACCAGGACGACGGGGAGACGTGCAGCCATTGCCAACAGATGCGGGCCGGCGACGCTATCACGGATTCCATTGGCGTGAGGCTCGGCCTCGACTGCAAACCGCTAAGAGTCCTCATAGTAGCTCTCCCTCGCTCAAAAGAAGCCCAGGCGCCGCGAATCGCTCCGACTGTGGTTTTTTACGTGACCATGCGAGACGGCGCCAGAGGATTGAGTACTGGTTGCCATAGAGACTTCCTCGCGGAGTGTCTAGGTACTGGCACTACTGCTGCCACCATCTCAGGTAATGACCAGCTCCGTGGCCCCCAGAGGGGTTCGTCGGCCTGGGGGCTGGTGAACCACCACGCCGACCTCGGCTTCTATCCATTGGGTATGGGAAGGTATACCGACCTTCAGGCAGGCAAGCCTCTAGCGGCGTGCGTCATGCGCATCCTGCGAGACGCCGCGGGCGCCGCGACAGAGTTGATGATCGAGGAGTTCAATTGGGAGTTCTAGGCGCCGACAATCGGCGGCTTTCGCCTCAATCGCATCGGTGTGAAACGCCATGTCCAAGGGTACGATTACGAATAGATTCCATAGATTCCATAAGAAGATACATTAATGTTTACACCAGTCGTAGCCGAACTGCCCTTCGCCGCCAGGACCTCGGCGCGAGGATAGAAGGGTGTCGCGTACAAGACTAGCCGGACAAGGCGGGAAGAGAGGGGGTCCTACTCCGCCTACCTCGCGCGGCGGCCTCCGCGATCACCCGGAGATGGGCTCTACTTGCGGCCGGGCGGTGAGCGTAACTAAAACGTATTAGTATAATGTCTAACACCACGTGCCCGTCAATGTCGAACATTGTTTTGAAACTCCCGCGGCTGCCCGAAGGCAAAAAAATGGACTTCGGTATCTTCCTAGGTAGGTAGCGTAAGACAGGTGAGCTCCCAAATTAAGTTAGCACCATAATCGGTCTTCGAGACCAAATATTCACGTGTAGCGGCCGAAGTTCATATTCTCGCGGCTCCCGGAAATCTTGGGACATTCTCGGATGAGTCTTACGGGTTGCCAAAGTACACCAGCGATTGACACCGCCATCTACTATCCGGTTAGTACATTATAAGTACTCCGGCCCAGTTTTCATCCATATCCGACGGAACTGCGATAGCCCGCGCTCGGAGGGCGGGAACAGAATTCTATTAGACACTTCCCTTCGTTAGGTGTGTTTACATCCCTTCGATAGTGGTAGAGGCCATCCAACCCACCAGAACAATTACTGAGCCACGTTAGGTGATCAGTATGCTCCGCGCGGTTCGGCCACTCCGCGACCCCACGTTTACATGAAGACGGGCTCAGGACCAAGACCAGCGAGTATCAGCGACGTCACTACCCCTAGGGACCTTTTCGCCGTTGTTCTAATCACAATCGACCCACTTGCTCTTTCTCCGCGAACGACGGTACGTAGGCGGAGCACGGGAAAGGCCCCAGACCGGTGTTTTATAAAATAAATTGGCGTTTGAGGCGCTTTGGTCCTGGGACAGTCCATCCAAATCACCCGAACATTTACTACATAGGATTATATGTTCCGGAAGCTCCGCGCGGTTCGGAGACTCCGCGACCCCATGATCTCGTTAATTCGGGCACAAGACCTGGACCTGCGACTATCAGTGGTTGTACCATTACCATGGACCTTGGCGCGATCGTTTGTTTCATCATCGACCGACCTGCGCGAGGTCCAGGTTAATAATATCGTGCACGAGCGTGGGCTGCCCAAAGTACCCTTCTCGTAGTGTAGATGGCATATACTCGATTTCCACTATCGGTGGGGTAGTATGGGACCCAACGAGACCGCTATTATTATTCCTGGGGGCCCTCGAGTAATTGGCGTATTTGACGGTAGCGGGTGCTCGCGAGCCCAAATAAAACACTTTTTGGGGGTGCTGATCGGCTCTCGGACTGCCTATGGGTTAGGTCTGGTGGTGGGTAGACGCCTACACCGCATGCGCATGAACTTCGGGCATCCCATAGCTCTCAAAGCTCTGGATCAAAGACATTGGCAAATCATGCTCGAGGGAGCTGAACTGCTGAGAGAATTGGTAAATATGACCCAAACACCGGCGTATGCGGTGTAGGCGATTGCGCACGTCTAGTACCGACTCCAAGCGACCCCAGAGAGACCTCTGGACTACGGATGGACCGCATACCACTGGCGCGACTGACCACTTTGTCACTGTCAACACCGCGAATAAAAAAATTACCTTTTTACGCCCCCCAGTAAGTTTCCCATTGAACTCTCTGGACCAGTAGCCAACCGAGCGATACTTAGACAAGTGCATGGCGCGTTTATACACACACAAAAGCCAGTTGTTTTTTCTAAAAAGCACTAAACGGGTTTTCAATAAGGAGGGGGACTAAGCATGCGTGTACTAAATACAGAAGCGCACCGAGGCGTGTGAGGCGTGCCGGCTCAGGGGAATTGCCTTTTTCGATTAGCAAGACCACAGCCAGAGCTCGAGCAACGTAGACAAGAGGCGAGCACTGGTATCTCAAAGTTGCGGCAATCCGATTGCAGCGTTGGGCCACGTTACTGGTCGCAAGCATAGAACGGCATCGCTGCAGCAATCCGCGCAACGAACGAGCCGCTCACGGCTGTGAAAGCTAAAGTCGCCTAGGCCGCAACCTAACACAGTACGCGGCACCATGAAGAAGTCCTCCGGTTTACAGCGGACGTCGTCCATGAGCGCGATGATCGACCGCAAGAAGCGGCCGCTGGAGCCCTCGAGCCAGGCCGCGCGCGCGTGCATGCGCGAGTACGACGAGGCCCACGGCGGCGACACGCCCATCCACACTATTTTGATAGCGAACAACGGCATGGCGGCCACCAAGGCCATGCTTTCATTAAGGGAGTTCGCCTTCGACGTGCTGGGCGACTCGAAAGCTTTATGTTTTGTGGCCATGGCGTCCGGCCAGGATCTAGACGCCAACGCGGAGTTCGTGAGATTGGCCGACCGCGTCGTGGAGGTGCCCTCGGGCTCCAACAAGAACAATTATGCCAACGTCGAACTCATTATTGACGTGGCCGAACGCGAGGCCGTGGACGCGGTCTGGCCGGGCTGGGGCCACGCGTCCGAGTACCCGGAGCTGCCCGACGGTTTGGCAAAAAGAAATATAGCCTTCATCGGCCCGAGCGGCGGCCCCATGCGCGCGCTGGGCGACAAGATCGCCGCGTCCATTTTGGCCCAAACCGCGCGCGTGTCCTCCATCCCGTGGTCCGGCGACGGCATCACCTGCGACCCCAAGGTCGTGATCGAGACGGGCTCGATCCCGCCCGAACTCTTTAGGAAGGCCATGGTCACGACCGCGGACGAGTGTATAAAAGCCGCGGAAAGGATCGGCTACCCCGTCATGCTCAAGGCCAGTGAGGGCGGCGGCGGCAAGGGCATTCGGATGAGCCAGAACGCCCAGGAACTACGGATGAATTTTGTGCAGGTTAGTAACGAGGTGCCGGGCTCGCCCATGTTCTTGATGCAGCTCTGTTCGAATGCTCGCCATTTGGAAGTCCAAATTGTGGGCGATCGGCACGGCCAGGCCGTGGCGTTGAATGGCCGGGATTGCAGTACGCAGCGCCGCTTCCAGAAGATCTTTGAGGAAGCCCCTGCCGCTATTGCCGATCCTAGCGTTTTTAGGGAGATGGAGCTCGCGGCCATGCGCTTGACGCAGTCCATCGGCTACTCCGGCGCGGGCACGGTCGAGTACCTCTACCACGCCCAGACCAAAAAGTACTACTTTTTGGAGCTGAACCCGCGCTTGCAGGTGGAGCACCCCTGCACGGAGGGCATCACGGACGTGAACATGCCCGCCGCGCAACTCCAAGTGGCCATGGGCATCCCTCTCCATCGAATTCCGCACATCCGGCGCTTCTATGGGCTGGAGGACGTCCACGGCAGTTCGCCGATTGATTTTCATGTCCAGCGGTACCCCAAAATTACAAAGCACATTATCGCGGCGCGCATCACGGCGGAGAACCCCGACGAGGGCTTCAAGCCCACGTCCGGTTCCATCGAGCGGTGCAAGTTCCAGAGTAACCGGAACGTGTGGGGCTATTTTAGCGTGGGCGCGAACGGGGGCATCCACGAGTTCGCCGACTCGCAGTTCGGGCACATTTTTGCGTCGGGAGCGACGCGGGAGATCGCCCGGCGGCATTTGGTGCTGGCGTTGAAGTCCGTGGAGATCCGCGGGGCCATCCGGAACCCGGTGGAGTACTTGGTGGAACTTTTGGAGAGCGACGCCTTCAAGCAGAACGAGATCCACACCGGCTGGCTGGACGGCATCCTGAAGGCCAAGTCCATCGCCGTGCCCACGAACACGCCTCGACTCGTGCTCGCGGCGGTCTTGTACCGCTCCCATACTTTTGTCAAGTCCAAGCGAGGGGAACTCGAAGCGTCCCTGGCCAAGGGCCAGCTCTCCACGGTCCTCGTGAAGGACCTGACGGCCTTCGCCCAGACGATCACCTACGAGGGACTCAAGTACGACTTCCACGTGGCCAAGGCCGGCCCCGAGCTGTTCTCCCTGGTCCTCAACGGTCAGACGATCCACGCCAAAGTGCGGGAGCAGCCCGACGGTTCCTTACTCTGCGCCTTCGGCGGCGCGACGCGCAAAGTGCACGGGTTAGAGGAACCCCTGGGTCTACGCGTCTCGTGCGACGGGGTGACCTGCCTCATGCCCACCATCTTCGATCCGTCCGAGCTCCGGACGGACGTCACGGGCAAGGTCGTGCGCTACCTCCAAGAAGAAGGCGCGCATTTAGGCGCGGGCCAGCCCTATGTCGAAGTCGAGGCCATGAAGATGATCATGGCGCTGAAGACCGTGGAGAGCGGCAAGTGCTTCCCCGCCAAGCCTTCCGGTTCCATCATCTCCGCCGGCGACTTACTGGCCACGTTAGTTTTAAGTGACCCGTCCAAGGTCGCGAAAGTGATTCCCTTCGACGGGACGTTCGACGACGTCTTGGATGCCGTGGACGAGGATGAGACCGGTGCGGATAAATGTGCACTACTCTTAGACGGGTACCAGCGGGGCGACCCCGTGACGTTAGCCAAAGAGTTAACGGACGACAACGTCAACGTCGTCGTCGACGAGGCCGCGCACTTGTTGCAGCGGTATTTGGTCGTGGAGTCGCGCTACGCCGGGCGGCCCATGGACGCCGTGGTGCAAGAATTGGTCGCGGAGCACAAGGAGGTCCTGGGAAAGGCCATCGACGTCGCGCGGGCGCACTCCCAATTGAAGAGGCGCACTTTACTGTGCCAGCAGGTGCTGAAGGAGCTCCTGCAGTTGTACGCCAATCGCCGGGCGTCGGGCGTCGACGCCGCGCCCATGCGTCTGGTGAGTGCCTTGGCGCAGCTGGCGGCCTTGCCGGGCGACGCCTACGGCGACCTCGCACTCCTAGCCTTACGCGTCTCGTTGGTGGCGAACGACGAGGCCCCGACCCCGCGCACGCTCGACACGCGCCTCTTCGACAAGGACTCGTTGACGCGCGGCTACGCGTTGATCGAGCTGGAGACCGGGAGCAGCGCGGCCACGGCCTTTTTGGGGAACAGGGCCGAATCGAGCCAACTCACGAAGCCGGGCCGCGGGGGCGAGCCGCCCGTGGTCTTCGTATTCTTCAGCGCGGCGTCGGACTGCTTCTCCGGGGCCAAGACCGTGCAGGCCGCATTAGAAAATGTCCTGGAGGCCTTGGCGCTGGCGCGGCGGGACGCCAAGGTGCCGGTCACGTCCTCGTCCTCGGTCGTGCTCCGGTTCCCGGGGGGCTGGGGCCACGCCCACCCCGAGGACGGCCTGAAGGCCCTGGACGCGGCGTCGTTCGGCGTCGCGGCGCGCCTAGCGTCCCTCCACGTGGACGCGTTGTCGGTGCGCGTGGGTTCGCAGGACCTGAGCCTGGCCCCGCCGACGTCCACGGACTGGCCGACCTTCAAGAGCGTGGGCCGGGGCGAGGCGGACGTGTTCACGCCCTCGCCTTTGGCTAAACGGCGCGCCACGGCCAGAAGAGCCGGTAGTACGTTCTGCTACGACTTCATCGGGCTATTCGCGCGGGAAGTGCGGAGCGGCGGCGGCGACGCCTTCGTGGCCGACGAGCTGGTGTGGGAGAACGACCAGGAGGACGCCCTGACCACTTCAACTAGAACGCCGGGCCTCAACGACTGCGGCATGGTCGCGTGGCACTGCGCGGCGGCGACCCGGGAGTACCCCGAGGGAAGAGAGTTCGTGGTCGTGGCCAACGACGTGACCTTCCAAAGTGGCAGCTTCGGCGTGCGCGAGGACACGCTCTACGCCAAGGCCTCGCAGTACGCGCGGTCCCAGGGCCTGCCGCAGATCTACGTGGCGTGCAACTCGGGCGCGCGCATCGGGCTGGCGGACGAGCTGAAGCCCAAGTTCCGGGTGGCCTGGGTCGACGAGGCGAACCCGCAGGCGGGCCACGACTACCTGTACCTGACGGCGTCGGACCACGCTTCATTACCTCCGGGCTCCGTCCAAGGGAAATTGGTAGGCGACCGCTTCGTTTTAGATGCCGTGGTCGGCGCCACGCACGGGATTGGGGTGGAGAACCTGCGGGGCAGCGGCACGATCGCCGGCGAGACGTCGCGGGCCTACGCGGACGCCTTCACCCTATCTTACGTGACGGGGCGCAGCGTGGGCATCGGCGCCTATTTAAACCGATTGTCGCAACGCGTGATCCAGATGAAGCAGGGGCCCATCATTTTGACCGGGTACCAGGCCCTGAACAAATTACTCGGAAGAGAGGTGTACACGTCGCAAGACCAACTGGGCGGCCCGCAAGTCATGCACCCGAACGGCGTCTCCCACGTCACCGTTGACAGTGATGTGGAAGGCGTGTCTGAAATCATGCGCTGGCTGAGCTTCGTGCCTAGAGTGAAGGGCGCGCCGCCTCCTGTAACTAAGAGCGAGGACCCCATCGACCGGCCCGTGGAGTTCCTGCCGACGAAAGCACCTTATGATCCGAGGCACATGCTTAATGGGACACCCGACGCGCGCGGATTTTTGGACGTGGGGAGCTTCAAGGAGTATCTGGCGGGGTGGGGCAAGTCGGTCGTCGTGGGCCGCGGGCGCCTGGGCGGCGCGCCCGTGGGCGTGGTGGCGGTCGAAACGAGATTAAGCGAGCAGCGGGTGCCGGCGGACCCGGCGAACCCCGACTCGACTGAAGTGATCATGCCTCAGGCGGGCCAGGTCTGGTTCCCGGATTCGGCCTATAAGACGGCTACTGCTATCCGGGACTTCTCCGGCGAGAACCTGCCCACCATCATCTTCGCGAACTGGCGCGGCTTTAGCGGCGGCACGCGCGACATGTACGGCGAGGTGTTGAAGTTCGGGGCGATGATCGTCGACGCCCTCGTCGAATGCTCGCAGCCGGTTTTTGTGTACGTCCCGCCTCATGGGGAGTTGCGGGGCGGCGCCTGGGTCGTCGTGGACCCGACCATCAACAGCGCGAAGATGGAGATGTACGCCGACGTCGAGTCGCGGGGCGGCATCCTGGAGCCGCCGGGCATCTGCGAGATCAAGTTCCGGTCCAGCGAGCGCGTCAAGACGATGCACCGGCTCGACACGAAGCTGCAAGCGTTGGACAAAGACGCTTCCACTAACGAGGAGGCCATCGCCCAGCGCGAGGAGGCCCTGGCGCCGACGTACCTGGGCGTGGCCCACGAGTTCGCCGATCTGCACGACCGGGCGGGCCGCATGAAGGCCAAGGGTGTCATTCGGGACGTCCTGTCGTGGCCGCGGTCGCGGGCCTACCTCGCGAAGCGCCTTAAGAGGCGCCTGGCCGAGGACCCGCTGCGGGCGCGCTTCCGCGGCATGTCCGAGGAGGCGGTGTCGGCGAAGCTGCGGGCGTTATCCGGCGACGCGTACGACGACGACACCGCGTTCGTCGCGTGGACCGGCGGGACGGCCTCCCGCATCGCCGTCGACGCGGCCGTGAACGAGGCCGCGGTCGCCGCGATCCAGGCCGAGGTGAAGGCGCTCGTCGCGGACCTGGCGCCCTCGGCGCGGGCGCGGGCCCTCGCGTCCGTGGTCATGTGAGGCCCCTCCCCCGCCCCTCCCTGACGCGCGCGGGCGTCGTTTTGTTCCTCCCCCTCCCCCGTCGTAAAAGCAAGTTACGGTAGTACTCGCTCGCGTTCGTGTTTGGTGCGGCGCAGGTCGTGCGTGAGGATCATTTTATTGTTTGGAATATTCATGGTACTAGAAGTATATGGTACGTGTATGGTTAGCCCGAACTTAATTCGGGTTTTCCCCCGCAGAGTTTTACCTGCGTAAAGTTACCTAACGACGCGGCGCGTGTTACCTATCACTGGTAAGGCGGCGGCGGCCGAGCTTGAGCTTGATTGTGCCAGAGGATAGCACACAAAGAACGCCGGAGTGGCGCCTCACGAACCAGGGCGTTTTGCGTATTATAGTGATAGCGCCGGATGCCATCCACGCGGACGCCGGCTGTCCGTGCAGCTCAAGATCCTACCGGCGACGCGCGTGGTGCCGGGCCGAAATCATGAGCTGTCGGGCGCGGAACGAGGGGCTCAAGCCGCTCGCGAGCGACGAGATCTTGGCCGAGGCGCTCGACGTCATGGGCGGGGAATTCACGTGCTGCCGCCTCGGACATCCGGGTGGCGTGCCGTGCGATCGTGAGGAATTGATGTTGCCGCTGCTCGGATTATACGCGAAACGGGAAGCACGCCGATGCGTACGCGTTCATCGAGCCCCGAAAGCATCAGCTTTTCCCGGCGACGTTCGAGTACACGCACCAAAGCCCAGACGGCGTCGAGACCACGACGACGCAAGTGCTCTTCGGCGACCTCATCGCGGCCGTCGAGGAAACGTTCGACCAGGACACTGTTTGTGCTGAGCCTCCTACCCGCACGGACTTCAAGCCAGGTACTAATGCTCAGCGTCACCGCCGACACAGCAGCGAGGAGACCCTTAGCTCAAAAACCACGGATTTGTCGGGCATGGTGCAGAGACTCCGTACGGGCATTAGCTTCATGAGCCAGCAGAGCCAGAGTTCAGGTTCTAGGCACGTGAACATGACTAGCTCTGGCGAAAGTTCCTCGGAGCCGGCCGCCTCGCCGGCGCCAGACCAGCAGCCCCCGACCGCCGACCGTCGCTTATCCTGGCGGTCCAGCGCGCCGGATTATGGGACTTTTTAATCTAGTACTGTATTACTTATCTGCCCCGGTTTGTAAGGCGGAGTAAGGCGATCGGCCGCCCGGGCCGCCCGGTTTGTGCGAAGGCGGTCTGACCCTCGTACCTATACACGTATATATATACTCCACCGCGGGTCCGGCCTAAGCCTCGTCCACCCCCATGCTCTTGAGCGGCGTGAGGAGCTTGTCGACGTCCTGGGCCACGGACTCCTGGACGAAGACCGCCTTCAGGGGCGCGATGAGCGCGGACACGAAACTCGAAAAAGCGCCCCCCAGCCGCGCCACGAGGAGCCGGGGCGCCTGCGGGTCGCGCAGGGGCGCCTGCCGGTACAGGAAGCCCCCGCCCAGGCAGACGAAGAGGCTGGCGATGCCCGCGGGACTGGCGTGCTTGTCCCAGATCATCACGTTGCCCAGGATGGTGAGGCACTTGTTCATGACTCCTACGAGAGTGTAGGTGGTCGCCGAGGTCTGCGAGCGGCACCACCAGCCCGCAAAAGAAATACCGGTGCCGACGACGCACGAGGACGCCACCAGCACTAAAGTCCCCATGCTGATGTCCAACGTGCCCGCGGCGTACTCCTCTTGGAGCTTCGACGATTCCCCGCTGGCGACGAACATAAAGAGCATAATAGGAGCGCTCAGCATGTTCGTGTAGTAGGTTGGGCCCCAGATCTTGGAGCGCATCTCGACGGAGTGCACGATGAGCTTCCCGTAGCACATTTCAATAGCGATCACCACCAAGTAAACGGAGGGCCAGGCATAAGCACTCAGCCCGTGCGCCGAGAACTCCGCATCACTATAAGCGTAGCAGGCCGCCCCTAATGCTATTACGGAGAGAGAGAGCCACGACCTCATACTGGGCAGCTCCCTTCCGAGGAAGGCCGGGTCCAGGACGGCCACGGCCGCCGGGGTTAAGCTTCTAAAGACGATGACGGTCTCGACGTTGGCCACGCTGAGACTCTTCATGTTCGTGAAAAGAGCTAACGCGAACAAGAAGACGTAGAAGAGGTAAGGCCCGACCTTGTGCTTTTCCAGGGGGTCCACCTCCTTGAGTACGTTGGAATAACTGCCGGCCTGGATGAAGACTACGGCCGCCAGGATCTGGATTAGACTTAAGGTGGAGGCGTACGGCAACCTAGCGAGCACCAGCTTGTTCACCAGCAACATGCTCGAGGAGCAGATGCTGTAGAAGGCGATGCTCGTCCAGAAGCTGACACTCGCCGTCGTCCGGTCGTGGGCCTCATCCTTGGCCATCTTCCGCACTCCGCGCTCGGCGCGGTCTAAATACAAAGCGGACCGGGCGAGGCAGGCAATGCTTGAGTTTGGGGCCTGTGCGGAAATCAACGATGAACGTCGGGGCTCGACGGCGTGGCGGGCCGACGGTCGCCGAGCGCAAAACCAAGTGCTGGCCAGCTGCGCCGTCAGCTTGATTACTACACCGGTCGGGCACGTTTGCGACCGAAGCAGCGTCGGGTCAGCGGCGACGCGCTGTAGCGGTCTTCCTGGCCCTTATAAATAACTGGCGAAGGCCTGTGGCGAACGCGTGTCAAATATTGACGCCTTTTTGCCGACGCAAAACCCGAACCCGAACCTGTGCGGACCACGACCGGTTCGGTTGCTCTCTCTTCTCCCCCCGCCGAGATGAATCTCGAGACTTCATGATAAGCAAATTACTCCTCGTCACCACTGCCACTCGATTTGCCCGAAGAGCTGACCGGTATGACGTAGAACGCAATTGCGGGGAAGTCGAACCAGGTGTCCGCCGGCTCCTGGAAAATGTCGTCCTCGTCAAAGAGTTCAAGTTCGAAGTGAAGTCCATGGACTCCGCCAAGTGTGAATATAGGCCCGTCTCGACCACCTCCCCCCCTTTCTACGTCGCCTATGGTCAGCCTGTACGCCTCGAGCACACGTCGGAGCGTAGACCCCGGGTAAATTCCAGCGCGATTGACCCACGGGCGCGCCGGGTCGAAGAGCGTGCCGTCGTGGGCGTACACGGCGACGGCGTCTAGGCGCCCGTCTGGTGCCAAGTACACTTCCGCATCGAGGCCACCGGTTTCTGCGTCAGGGTCGTCGTCGCCCACGCGGTAGTCGATGTTGAACTCTTGAATCGGGACTTCTCCCGAAGGGTCGCTTATAATGAGACTGCCCAGGGAAGGAACTTCGTCGCCATCACTTTCTTCTCCCTCCGTTATAGAAATAGGATGGTACGATGCCTTGAAGTCAACCCCGAGCGTGAGGCCAAGGGCACGCTTGCCTGGTTCGAGGCGCAGCCACCACGAGTGTCGGTAGCGATCGCGCCAAGGCAGCAAATCACCCCACGCGTACGGCCCAAAGTCCGCGAGATACCACTGCTGCCAGGCCGCCTCGTTGGCGGCGGCCAAGATATCGCGCCAGCGCTTCGCGCAGCGCGATAGTGGAAGCACGTCCAACGGCCGTACGTAGGCCATCACCGCACGCAGGAGCTCGGGCAGCATTCGCCCGAGCGGGCTGCTCGGTGTGCTGGCTTTTCGCTGAGCACGGGTCTTCATCTTAACTACTACGACGATGACTCCGGCGCGGGTGCCGGCTCGGGAGCGGGCGCGGTTTCGACGACTGCGGGCGGCGGTGGCGGCGGCGGCGCTGGCGCAGCCGCGGAGAGCGCGGCGACTTGTACGGACGTCGTCCGCTTGATCTCGTCGTTCAGGAGCTTCCACGATGCGACGCTGCCAGCCGCAAAACCGAGCGCGCATGCACTCAATCTGGCGCCAATCGACGCCATCGCTGCAACAGCAAGTTATACTGTATCGTGTTGCCGCTCTAAAGGCGCAGTGCCGGTCAAAAAAGGACATGGCTGAGTTGCAAAACCCGCACTACAAAACCCGCACTAGATGATGCCTCCGCGAGACCCTTACCCGGCCCAGCTACGTCCAAGCATAGAGTCCGAGCAGTCGTTGAATCGGAAGCCGCTATATATCTCCAGCAGTTAGCAAATTTTTGGAGGCTCTTCGCCGCGAAGTTTAGCAGCCCTTCGCGCGTCAAGTGCCACGCTATCGAGCAGGCGCGGTCACCGAGACGGTGTGTGCATCGATACGCGACCAGCGGCCGGGAACGATGGGCGTCTTCAGCAGCAAACTGAGCAAAGCCAACACGGCGCAACCGGGCGCCAAGCATGCGCGCGACGGCTCGCCCTCGCAAGCGGCGCTCGCCATCCGCCCGCAAAAAATAGACTGGGACGACAAGCAGCGAACTGTGGAGGTCAAGAAGCGCTTGAGCGCCGACGAGCGGGCGCGCCAGAAGCTTGTCCTGCAGACGGAGCGGGCGCTGGCGTCGTCGCGGAACCAGCCGCTGACCCGGGCCGCGGAAGCGCTGCGCCGCTGGCACCGCCAGGACGACGGCGTCGACCCGTTCGCTCCACCGGTAGACGGGGTCCGGCCGTTGCGGGCCCAGGTCCTCGAGCTGTTGAAGGGCATGACGCGGGAGCGCCTGAGCGCGCTGAAGGTCGCCCAGCTGAAGGAGATCTGCCGGTGCGCGGGCACGCCGATGTCGGGGACCAAGGCCCAGTTAGTTGGCTACTTGCTCGACCCGGCCGCCAACCAGTCGCGGAGAGGGTCCGGCCCGCCCAAGTACGACGCCATCGATAGCCACGCGCCGCCGGCGAAGCGCCACCGCGCGGTCTCGCCGGGCCGCGCGCTCCCGGCGGGTTGGGAGCTGCGCGTCGACGCGAAAACGAGCCGGGAGTTCTTCGTCGACCACAACGCGCGGCGGACGACGTGGCACAACCCGCTCGAGTTCCCCCCGACGCTTGACGATAGGTTCTAAGCTTAGAGGTTGATCGACCCCCGCGGCCGGTCGTCTTCGGCCCCCGGCGCCTCGTCGTCCAGCGACACGGCCCCGTAGCCCTCCGCGACCCGCGGCAGGAAGAGGCGCACGTACGCCAACAACCAGCAGCACGGCAGGATGTGCCAGATGATCACGTAGGCGCCCACGTCGACGTGCGACGCCTCGGCCGTCAGCGTCAGGCCCATCTGGCCGCCGAAGAACGCGTACGCCGCGAAGAAGTAGCACGCGCCCGCTTCCCGCGGCGGCCGGTTCCGCTCGCCGAAGATCCGCAGCAGCGCGCCCATGGCGATCCAGATCGACGTGCAGGTGTGCATCGCGACGCCGAAGTTGTTCGGCTGCTTGTGCGCCCAGATGAACCAGCCCCACGCGCTCGCGAACCACGCGTGCGGCGCCCGCGCCAACCTAGCCCCGGCGGCGCCCTCCAGCTTCGAGGCCTGGAGGAAGGCCAGCCCGAGGCAGAACACGAACAGGCACATCCACGCGTGCAGCCCGTGCCGCATGTAGTGCTTCAGGACGCCCGACTGGTGCGTGCCCTCGAGCAGCCGGTTGATCATCTCGCCCCCGACGTACGTGCCGCCGCCCCACATGGACAGCTTGCCCTCGATTGCACTACGCGCGCGCCAGGGCCAGTCCGTCGTCAGGGCCGTGACCCCGATGGCCGCGATGAAGACGCTCGGTCCCAAGTGGCCCGGGAACTGCTCGCTCGTGCGCTTCGAGCGCCAGATGTCCGCGCTCCGGCAGATCCACGTCACGAGCGCGATCTGTAAAGTTGCTAGGATCACGTGGAGCTTGCACGTCGGGCTCGTGGCGCGGTAGGCGCTCTTGGCTATTGCCATAGCGGACATCTTGCGGTGTCGGCGTTGGCGTGTGACTGTCTGGCGGAGCCGCGGCGTGGGCTGCCAGGGCTGTGTTTGTGCTGTGTCTCAGTAGGGGCCGCGCTTCTCTGCTGCGCAGCGATTCGTGTATACAGATGAAAAACGATGTCGTGTGGCAGCTCTCCGGACGTGCGCGTAAGAACAGCAGCGGTTTTTGAGTCTTTGCAATTTCATGGTTGAAACCCGTCCAAACTGCCCGAGACAATTCCGAGACCTCGCACGCGTGGTGGTACCACGTTACACCAGGGCTGAGGTCCGCATGAATGCCTCCGGCGGGGCGTCTTTTGGACTGCACGAACCCGAACTTTCTGAGCAAACAGCAGCAGATTGGAAGAAGACCAGCTCTAGCGCCTCTCAAAGCCCGCCATCGCTCGCTCTGACCACGGCAGACCTTCTTGTGGACCACTCTTTCCAGCGCTGCGAGTAGCACGTCACAACGGGCCCGCGCCGCCGCAATCAACGACCATGTCCATGGCTGGCGTCTTCGGCCGCTTCCTGGCCGCCGACGCGGACGTGAACTTGGCCGTCAAGGTATACCACCGCGTGAACCTAGCGCTGTTGGGTGCTACGCCGTTGGCGCTGGCGACGGACAACACCGCTCTGTCCTTCCCCGTCGACATGGCGCTCGGCCTCATGTTCGCGATGCACGGCCACATCGGCATGAACTACGTCATCACGGACTACGTGCCCAAGTTCATGTCCAAGGCCGCCGTGGGCCCCGCGCGCGGCATCATGCTGGGGGTCACGGGGCTGACTGTGCTGGGCATCACGCGGCTGAACGTCGAGGGCCCGGGCCTCACGGGCGCGCTCAAGGCGCTGTGGCGGAAACCCAAAGAGTAAAAATTAGACATCTTAATACACAGTTAAATCCTCGCCGCCCGTCGGCGCCAGCGCCTCTCGACATTCCGCGCGCCAGGCGCCCGAGTCCAGGTCCTCTCTCCCTATCTCGGCGCGCCAGCGGCGACAGGCTTGGCCGCGCGCGTCGAGCTTAAGCGCGACGACGGACACCGTGGAACCGTCGGCGGCGTCCAGCACGGCCGCGGCCGCGGCGGCGACCGCCGCCTCGGCGTCCGTCGGCGCGAACGACCGCAGCGACTCCACAACAGCCGCCGCGTCGCAGCCGACGGCCGCGACGCCGGAACCATGGTGACGCGCGTCGCCGCCCGGGCCGACGGAATACAACCCGGCATGTCCGTCCGGGTCGAGTCCCGCCAACAAACATCGGCAGCCGTAGGCGCGCCGCCCGCCCCCGCTGGCCACGGCGTGGCACTCGTCGGCCAACGCGAGCGCCAGCGATTTCGTCGAGGGCGCCTCGTCCGGCAGCTTCATGCGCTCGCGGGCGCTGTGGACCCGGACGACGTCTATCAATGCGGCGCCATCGGCGCGCACGCCGGCGAAGGTCATGGCGTGCCGCGCGTCGACGTCCGAGATCTTGTCGTGGACCGAGGCGAGCACCGCGATCTGCCCAGCACAGATGCCGACGCAGGGCGCGCCCTTCGCCGCGGCGACGTCCGCGTAGTCGAGCTGTAAAACGCGCCCTTTCGGGTCGAAGACGAAGGGGTCGTGGTCGAAGGGTAACGTGGAGTGGCCGCGTCGCACGGCGTCTACGAGTGGTGCGAGCAGCAGGATGCAGCGCATGGCGTTTGTGCTGCGTCTCTTGCAGGCTCGTGGCGTGCGATGCAGGGCACCCAGGGTGGTACAAGCTCGCAGTTACGCGGCGACAGGCGTTCAAAGCGTTCGCAGTATTGAGACGTGAACGTCCGAGGAACGATATGGGCGAGCACCGCGTCTGCGTAGGTCAAATAACCGGCCGCTGCAGCCTTTTTCAGGTGTGCGATCTGCTGCGCGGGTGGAAAAACCCGTGCCACAAAAAATCAAATGCACCACCGATTCCTGACGTGCCTCACGTACTCTTCCCCTGGACACGATACGGCTCCACCAAATTGCCGTTTCACTGCCCCAAAAATCTACCCAAAGTGCGGGCTCGAGCTCTGCGTATTGTAGTCGTCTCCCGCCGAACGGGACTCAAACCGCACCCGGGCAGCACAGCTAGGCCCACGAGCCACTGCTGGACAGTGCCTCGCACGTAGAAGCAGCCCGAGAGTCTACTCCGCCGGGGCATCCCAGTAAGAACAGGGTGCAGTGGGAAGAATAGTTAAGCGGACACGCACGCGACGTGTGAGCAGCACCAAGGACACAACACAAAACCATGGTCAAAACCCTCGAGGACGCCATCGACTCCGACGACCTGCACCGCCGAATCCTCACGTACCTGGAGGGCCGCGAGTGCCGCACGGCGAGTGAGGCCGTCAGCCGCTGGCGCGCGTTGCAGGACGAGCATTGGTGGCACGCAAAGACCAGGACCGACCTGAGCGTGGGCTGCTGGCCCGCGGATGCGGAGGAGAGCTGGCGGGGCGCCTATGAACGGTGCCACTCCAAGCCTTCGGTTTGCAGGTGGGTCGCCGGACCGCTGCGAACCCATTGCTTAGGAGACCGCGTCGCGGCGCCGCAGTTCTCCGTATCGTGTAGGGGTGAAAGACTCTACAACTACGGCGGCTGGACGAAGCTCGGGCCCCAGACCGATTTGAGATGGACGTCGGCCTCGAATCTGAGCGATCTGTGCCGAGGTTCGGGCGCGAAACCCATTTTTAGGCTCTGTCCCGCATCGGGCCGGCCCGCGCGTCGGTCGGGCGCGCAGACCTTGACGCCGCTCTGGTTACCCGGCGGGAGCTGCGAGCCCTCGGCAGCCCATGCCGCCAAGTGCGCTCCGGAGGACGTGCAGTTCGGGCGGGCGCACCTCGTCGTCGCGTATGGGGGGGGCGGCGGCGGCTACGCCGACGAGCATAACGACTGGGCCGTCGGTGTGTTGGACGACGACGATAGTAGTGTGGATGCCAAGGTGCACTGGTGCCGGCCCGGGAAAAAGGGGCCGGCGGCGGCCTACACCGCGCGCGCCACGACGACTTTTGAGGTGCCGATCCACCGGTGCGCACACACGGCGACGTACGTGCCGGCTAGATGTTTTGGGCACGACGACTTCCCGGAAGGGGCCGTCCTGTTCTTCGGGGGCCACGCGGCGGACACGCGCACGACGCTGCACCACCTGCAGCTGCTGGACGTGGCGACGTGGACCTGGCTCACGGATGAGCGGTCGGGCGGCCTCAACTATCGGTTAGAACAGCGTCAAGCGACGGGCGCGGTGGCGCGGCACGGCCACACCGCGACGTTGGTCGAGTACGATAATCAGGCGTACGTGGTCTTCGTCGGCGGCGGGCGGGGCACGGTCCTAGAGGACCCGGAGCGGTGCGAGGAGTTTGGCACAGCGCAGGCGGTCGACGTCAAGTCGTTATATAGGAGAGGGACGTCGCGGCTGCGGCCGCGGTACGGCCAGCTCGTCGATTTAGCTAGTGATTACGTGCCAGGGCGCCACCACACCGCTTCACTGGTGGCGCCGCACACGGTTGCTCTGTATGGCGGCGGGCATAGACCCTTCCCTTTTGTCGCCCTCCTCGACGTCAAGGAGATCATAGAAGCGGGCAAGCGCGTGGTCGCCGCGCGGGCGGCGCGCGCCCGGGCCCTCCAGGAGATCAAGGCCCGGGCTGAGTCGTCCAACGATGAGAAGTTGGTGGACCTGATGCACACGCAGATGCAGCTGCTGGCGGAGGTCGATGGCCCGTCGGTGGCGTTGAAAGAGGTGGAGGGTGGCAGCGCCCACGCGCCCACCCCGCGCAAGTTCCACGCGGCCTGCTCCCTCTACCCGTGGCACCCCCTCCTCGTCGTCTTCGGCGGCTGGCGCACCAACACCCACTTCGAGGACCTGCACGTCGCAGCTCTGGGAACCGACACCAAAGCTTTGGAATCCTACGCGCGGTCCGACCTCTCGACAGATGCCGAGGAGGCCGAGGACGGGTTGCTCGAAGTTCGCGTGTATGTGCCCGACCGTGGCATGGAGACGCTGCGGACGTCCCGAAGCCGACTTCGCTTGAACGATGCAGCAGCGGGAGGTGTGGACGCAGGAGGGGCGGCGCGTCACCGTGTCCATCCCGGAGACGCCGGAGGGGCAAGTACCAACGGTTGACATTGATGTCCAGCGGGCCATGCTCTACGGGACACACGCGCCGCGACCGCCCCGCACCTAATATATTCAATGGCTTAGTAGCGCCCCCGCCGCGACCGCGACGGCGCGCGCGCGATCGGCGCGGTCGTCGCCTTCGTCGCCGCGCGGCCGGACCGCGGCCGCGAGGCCCCGCGCTGGTAGCCGCTTCCGCGCTGCGGCTGGTGGCCCCAGATGCTGGGCTGCTGCTGCCCGCCGAAGTTCCCGTACGAGCCATACCCGTACCCGCCCGAGGTCGGCCGGAAGGATTGGGCCTGCTGGGCCGCGCGGTCGCGCGCCGACGCCCGCCGGTGCCGCATGAGTCCAGAAGCCCCCTGCAGCACGGCCGGCTGGTTATACAGCGTCTGGTTCCCGCCCCGCTGGCGGTAGTCGTAGTTCCCGGCGTTCGTGTCCATGACGTAGCCGCTGTAGGCCGGCCGCTCCGCCTGCTGCGTCCGCGGCCGCTGCTGCCGCGCCCAGGACTTGGCGGCGGTCTGGGCGGCGTTCGTGGCGCCCCAGAAGGCGGACTGCTTGGCCACGCCCGGCGCGGTCCGCGGCCGGGCCTTTTCACTCGCGAAGCCCGTGGGGGCTTTTTGGTGGGACGGCGGCTTGCCTCCTTGGCGGTTGTAGGTCCTTCTATCGTTGCTGGTCTGGTTCGAGGGCTGCGAGCCACTGCTCCGGGGGATGGGCGCCGTGGCCTGCGACGCGGGCGACTGGCCCGTGCGCCCGCCGCCGGAACCCTGGGCGGACCCGCCCGGCTGGATCGGCGCGGGCTGGGTCGCGGCGCCGGCCGTGCCGGGGCGCTTCTGCGGGCTCTCGAGCTTAGGCGGGGCCGCGGGTTTCGCGGATTGCGGCCGCAGCGTGAATTTCTTCTCGACGGGCACAACGTTCTCTTCGTTCCGCCGCCCGTTGAAGGCCAGGGTGTTGGCCGTGCCGGGCCTTGCGACGGCCCCGGCCGTGCCCGGCCGCACCGCTTGGCTCGTCGAGGGCCGGTTGTCGTTGGCCTTGGTGGACGACAACGGCCGCGGGACCGGCCGCGCCGCGTCCCAGTCCCACTGCTTCGGGTTCTCGAAGCCGTGGCGCCTATATAAATCCCGGAAGAGGTTCCGGACGTAGGTCATGTTCGGCTTGGCGTCGAACTGCAGTTCCCGGCAGTACTGAATAAATTCCTGGAACTCGACGGGGCAGCCCCGGCATAATTCAGGTAAAGGCGTTCCGGTCTTCTTGTCCAGGATCAACCGGTGTTTTTGGGAAGCGGTGCCCGCGACGCCGTGGGGCACCTTGAGCCCCTGCCAAGGTAATTTACCAAGTAGAAAGTACACCAGGATATAGCCGATGGACTCCAAATCATCTCGTCGCGACGTCTCTACGCCTTGGTGGTTCGCCACGGACGCGTATCTAGGTGTACCGGTCAAACTTCTTCCCTCTCTATACGGAATGTGCTGCAACGTGTGCGGGTGCCGGTACCGCTTGCTCAGCCCGAAATCGATGCAGAAGACCATGGCCGGCGCGTCGCCGTGCGTCACGACGAAGTTCGCTGGCTTTATATCTCTGTGTATTAAATGGTTCTCGTGTAACGTCTCCGCTCTTTCTAGTAATTGGTCCGCTAACTGCAGTGTGGTCTTCAGCGAGAACCGCCTTCCACATTGATTGAACAGGTCTTCTAGTGATGGACCCAACAATTCCATGACCATGACGTTGCAGTCTCTATACGTCCCGAAATACATCACCCGGCCGATGCCCGTGCAGCCCTGGAGCTCCCGGTAGACCTTGAACTCGTGCCTTAGTTGAGGACACCTCGCGGATCTTTTCTCAAATTTTATAGCCACTTGCTGGTTGCTGTCCTGATAAATCACCGTGCCGGAGTAGATCTCGCCGAAGCTGCCGCTCCCGATCTTCCGGTTGATCCGGTACTTCTGCCCAATCACCGTGTCGGGCGGGATAACCACGGCCGTCATGGTCTCACTCTGTGTTGCTCTGTGTTGCTCGGCGGCGTGTGGAGGCGCGTGGAGGCGCCGCCGCGCGTGCCGCGGGGCGCTTTGCGCTGCGGTGGCGTGGATGCTACGAAGCTCCGGCGGTAGGCCGACTCTTCGCGCGTCGGGCGGTAGCGCTCGCTCGGCCGCGCGGTGTTCTTGCTTCGCGCAAGGAAGGGGCAGCTCTGGGCGGCTCCCGCCGCTCTTCGTGCCTCGACGTGGAGGCTGGTCGCTGGGGCGTCGCGTCGGACGCTTTGCTAGGGCTATTGGGGCCGCAGTTGGCGCAGACCCGGCGCACTGTAACGCGAAGCGAAGGCAGCCCGCACAAAATTACCGGGATAGCAAACTCTCAAGTAACTCCTAGTTACTTCTAGTAGGACCCGCACCCTCTACTAAATTTGGGCGTAGCCCTGCAGCGTCCACCGGGGTGTATCTGAGAGCAGCTTTCGAAAGGCAGCCTTCGCAACACGCCATAAAGTAAAACAGAACAACATTAGAACCGCTCGTGCGACGTCCCCGGCAAGTTCAGGTGGACGTAGCCCTCGGGGAACACCGTGCCCTCGGCGTCCACGAAGACGCCCTCGGGCGCGTCGTTCCGCGCGGACCCGGGCACGACGTTGTCCGGCACCTCCTCCTCCCGCTTGAAGGTGGGGAACTTCGCCATGTGTAGCGGGGGGTGAGGCGGCAGCTGACCCATGGTGCGCGGATCTTCGGAGTTCGGGTCCACGGGCGCCTGGGCCTTCAAAATGGGCTCCCCGGCGTACAACTTCTGGAAGCGCATCATCTTTTGGAACTGGCGCTTCTCGAAACGCTTCGGCCTTTGGAGGTGTTGAGAATAAAAACCGTCGGCGCCGAACCAGTACTGCAAGTGCTCCAGGTCCTCGAGGCCCTGGGGGTAGTGGATCATCTCCAGCGCGTTGCCCTGGAAGTCGCAGCACCGTAGTGCTTGCAGGTCCGTGCACGAGTCCGGGATGAACTTCTCGAACCGGTTGTGGCTGAGGTCGAGCTGCCTTATTTTAGTCAGCAGGCCCAGTTGTTCCGGGAGGGTGCCGCTGAACCGGTTTTCGCGGAGGAAGCACGTCTCTAACAGCGCATGCCTCGCGCAAAAGGCCTCGGTGAACGGGCCCTCGAGGCCATTGCAACTGAGATCGAGTGATAGGAGTGTGTCCGGTAATAGAGGAAGGCGCCCGGAGAAGAAGTTGCGCGCGCAATCTAATGAAGTCAAGTGCACCAGGGGCGTCGCCCAGCCCAACTCGCCCACGAACCTATTTTCCGCCAGATCGAGCTCCTCCAGCTTCGTGAGTCGCGTGTATTCTAATGGGATCTCACCTGTGAGCGTCAGGTTCGCGCGCAGCGTTAGAAACCTAAGTTGCGAGAGGCGGCCCAGTTCCGTTGGCAGGGAGCCTTCCAGCGAATTGTTCGAGAGGTCGACGCGCGTCAGCGACACGGCCTCGCCCAGCTCGCCGGGGATCGCGCCACTGAAGCGGTTCTCGGCCAGGTCCCTGCGTGATTAATGTGATGCGTCGATGGCGTTTTGAAGGTGGACGCCGGTGCGCCACAGGTCCGTCAGCGCCGAGAGCTGGCCGAGCGCCGGCGGCACGCACCCCGACAACTCGTTCCCCTGGAAATAGAGCGTGTCCAGCGACACCAGCTTTGCCAGAGTTTCAGAAGGGAGTTCCCCCTCCAGGTTGTTCCGGGCCAGCCTCAAAGCTCCGACGCGCCTTTTCGGTCTGTTTATCACCACGCCCTCCCAGTGCGAACAATCTAGAGCAAAGAAGGGCACCGCCCTTGCTTTCTTGGCCGGGGCCCGCCCGATCCAGCCTCCCCTTCTAAGCCAGCCGAAGCCACCCGCCTTCTCGAAGAACTCGCGCAGGGCCCACGTCTCCACTTTTTCGTCGACCAGCTCCGACTTCTTCTCGGCCAGGCCCGTGCTCGTCTTCAACCGGTTCAGGTGGAAGACGAGGTCCGCCTGCGACATGAGGAAGTCCTCGTCGTTCTTGCACGTCTCGGCCTTTTTGCGCGCGTCCTTCCTAGCTTGCCAGACATCGAGTGCGCAGGTGAGGGGGGATTCCGCGATGAGTCGCGCGGTCTGGAGGGCCTTGACCTTCTTCTGCTTTCTCTTGAAGCGCTTCATGGTTTTATGTTTTGTTTTGGAGTGGGCTCTCTGGGTGCTCGCCCTGTTGTGGTCGGCACCGTGGCGAGCAGCCTGTTAGGTATTGGTCGCGTCGCGAGAAGCCGTCGTAGCCAACGTCTCGATACGTTGCGGACGCGTTGGCAGCGCGCAGCGCGAGGTCCCTGTGCTTTTTTGTGTCCAATTGTCTGGCGGAGGTCCTAGTCCGCCGCGATCAAGAGGCTGTTCAGGACCCGAGAGGGCCTCTTGGACCGACCCACGGGTGTCGCGTCCTTTCTTTTAATTCGTGCGGGGCGCGCGCTGTCCAACTTTTATGGCGCATCGTATTGCAAACTCCCGTGTAGCTGTCGCATTGGTGCGCTGTCTCAAATTTGAGCAGTCCGCGTGCGCCAGCAGTTGGCGCACAGCTTTTTTTACGCTGTAGCATAGGCAGCACATATGTACAACGCGACGGTGGGCGCATTGGTGGCCAAGGTCAACGAGTCCGACTCGGAGGAGCAAACGAATCGAGGCGCCGAGCCCGAGGAAGAAGAATATCCGCTGCGCGCGAGCGTGCGCCGGTTCGCCGCCGCTGACGTCGTCGAGCAAGCAGCCCTCGTGAAGCAGCTGCGGAAGGACGGAGGGGCAGCGGCCGAGATATTGCGGGAGGAAGAGTTGCTCCAGCAGCTCCGTTCGAAACTAGCGGAGGCCGAGAAGGCCATCGCCGAGCACGCGCCAAAGCGATGATTCGGCTCTGCTTGTGGCTCGCGGCGGTCGCGGTCGCGCTGGTGCCGCCGGCCGCCAGACTGCCAACCGCTGTTGTGCGTGATGGGGCTTCGGCCGACTACTTCACTCAGAGTTTCGGCTGCGCGGCGGAGGAGGCCGCCAAGGCTGAGAAGAGGCTGCGAGGGCGTTTCTTCGAGGGCAAAACTCGCGCGAAAGCGGACGAACTATGTAGTTGGCTGCAGTCCGCGCTCAGTCTAAGCGACGCAGAGCTAAAGAAGATGGTGCTGGAGTATCCGACACTGCTTTCTTGCACAGAGAAAAATCTTGCGTCTACGCTCGATTGGCTACGGTCCAATCTAGACCTGAGCAAGGCGGAGTTGAAGAAGCTAGTACGGGCTAATCCACGAATCCTAGGTCTCAGCATCGAGGCCAATATGGCGCCGAAGGTCAAGTGGTTGCAGTCGCGTCTTGACCTGAGCATGGCCGAGTTGAGGAAGGTATTGCTTCGGAAGTCGCAGGTGTTTAGTTATAACGTAGAGGCTAATCTGGCACCAGCATTTGACTGGCTTCAATCGACTCTCAACCTACGCGACTCCGAGCTAAAGAAACTGGTGGTGCGGAATCCCTCAATGCTAGGCTATACCCCTGAGGCAAGGCTTGCGAATCTCGAGTGGCTGCAGAAGACACTCGATCTAAGCGATAGCGAGCTGAGAAAGACTGTGCTGAGAGCACCCATGATCATTACCAACAGCGTCGAAGCCAACATGGCACCGAAACTCAAATGGTTCCAGTCTCGCCTCGATCTGAGCACCTCGGAATTGTCGAAGCTGGTGCAGGCCGCACCAACAGTGATGAACCTGAGCGTCGAGACCAACTTGGCGCCAAAAATAGATTGGTTTGAGCAAGAGCTCGGCTTGTCTGTTTCAGACGTCCGCGCGAAGATCTTAGCTATGCCAATTTGTTTGACGAATAGCCTAACGAAACGATACCAACCGCGCCTCGAAGTCTGCCGCGTCGCAAATGTCGACCCCGTGGTCGTTCTCATCTCTACTCTAACGGACGAGGATTTCTGCAAACGCGTCGGCGTCCCCCTCGAGACCCTCCGCGCGGCCCAGGAGGACGTGTCCTAAGAATTGATGTGAACTTACACCATCACACTGTAGCACTAGTAGAACCACTCCGGGTCCTTGGTCTCGGCCTCCCAGCAGGGCATCCGGAAGTGGATGATCGCGATGAGCAGGGATAGCACGGCGGAGATGGAGATGCAGATCGCCGAGGTGTATGGGTAGGTGCCCTCGAGCTTCTGCTCCTCGGCGTAGTCCGACACGGGGAAGAACATCTCGTCGCCGGCCGACGGGAAGTACGACCAACAAGTAGAGTAGAACTGGATCGTCAGCCCGAGCATGGCGCAGAAGCACGCGAACTCCGTCACGGCGCCGCCCCAGCGCCAGCCCGGCGTGTCCGTGATGACGTTGTTGCCCTGGTTCGTGTCTAGTACCACATACGCGCGCCGGTAGAAGCATATGATTGCCAAAGCCTTGGCGAGGCCGGCGAAGACCAGTAAATAGAACGCCGCCTGGCCGAATCTCCTACAAGGCCCCTGCCACTCGTAATCATAGTTCACCTCGTCGTCGTTCGGGAGACTGGCCCCGAACTCGTAAAAGTCCTGACCGTCCGCCGGGAACTCACCGCGGGCGTCTCGCCGTTATTTTCTGAGGCACCGTTCGGCCCGGAAGGGGAAGAGGTCGACCAGGGATCAGCGATCCATTACGCGTGCCGACGCACCGAGCTGGAGGGGCCCGGGTTGCGATCGTCAAAGAGCTCCTGGCCGCAGGAGTCTCGCCAACGCAGAAGGAGGGCAATGAGCACGGCTGGGGTGTCCCGCACTTAGCGGCATATCACGGCCGCCCTATAATTCTGGCGACATTGGTTGAGGCTGCAGGGCCGGACGCGGCCGCCCTCGCTAACGATGCAACCAGTTGCAGTTGGATGCCTTTGCATTTTGCGATAAGGCGGGGTAAGTCGACTGTGGTCGACTGTGTTCGAGTGCTTCTACGTGCTGGGGCGGACGTTCATCTCAGAAACGGCATGCATCACACCGCGCTGGACTGTGCTATCGCTTCCTCAAGGCGCCGCGTCTACCCCATGCTCCTCGCCGCCGGCGCCACGATCTTCCCCAACACCCATGTTCCCGCCGACACCGCATACCTGCGCAAAGTAGTCGCGGCCGGCGGCTTCCCGGCCTACGAGAAAGCCCATCGGGCACGGCTCTCGGTGACGTGCGCCAGAGTCGTCTTCCCGCGCCTCCCGATCGAGGTCGTGTCCCAAATCGTCGCCTTCGCCTTCCACACGGGCTATTACTAAGAACACACCACAACTTAATACCGCCGCCCCGTCCGCATGGGCTCGGAAGGGTCCGTGAACACGGAAAAGCCCTCGAGCGTCAGCGCGCGCACACGGCACTCGTAGGCTTTTTGGGGCCGGAGGTCCGGCAGCACGATGCGATCGTCCCGCAACTCCTCACAGGCGAGGGATCGCCACGCATGCGAAGCTCCCCCGCGCCAGACCGCCGGCCGCACCTCCTGGTACTCGACCTCGTACCTGACGACGCCCCCGTTCGGCGCCCGCGCCCACTGGACGTCCAGCCACGTCGCGCCGGCCTCCCGGAGCGCGGGCACGCCCGGCGGGAGGATTGTGCTGGTCGAGCACGCGGCGGACGCCCGCGAGTAGGGGGACCAGCCGTGCTTGTTTTTTGCGCGGACCCTAAAAACATACTGCGATCCAGTAATACACCCGGTCAGCGTGTAGCTCCGGTGCACCGCGATGACTTGGACACTAGGAGCGCCCCCAAAATCATCCTCCTGGTCCGAGCAGAGCACGTGCTGGAGTTCGTACAACGTGACCGGCTGGCCGTTGTCGTGGGTGGGCGTCCACGCCACCTCGATGGACTTCTCCGTGGCCTTGTGGCGGTCCCCAACGGGTACAGTTGGTGGGTCTGGGACGTCCTCCTGCGGGTGACGAAGGGTGAGCGTGCGTGTGTTCCTCCACGCCATCGGCGCGACGCGTTCTAAGGACGCGGACGCGCACCTTCAGGCGCACCGTGTCTGTCACCAGGCCAAAGTCCCACTCGCGCCAGCCGAAGCTGTCCTTTGGCCGTACGCGGAAGCGGTAGGCGCCGCCGGGCATGAGCGCATTGACCTTCCTTTGGACGACGGACGCAGGCGCGATGTCGTCGCATACCGTCTCCCACGGATCCGCCCCGCCGCGCTGGAGCTGCACCTGGAGCTCCCAGTGCTGTGCCCGGACGGCGTTGGCGTCCCACCTGCATGAAAAGCGTCACCCTCCACGCCGTCGAGCGAACGAAGGGACGCCGAGCGTCACGCCACAATTAACGACCGCGACGTGATGTCCGTTACATAAATCGAGCGGCCCGTCTCGAAGGTCGTGGAAATGCGGCTCCAGCGCGACCAGCCCAGCACCGACTGGCATCTTACTCTAAGACAGACCTTCTCGCCCAGGCTGAGCCCGGCGAAGGAAAACAAGGCCCGATCCTTCAAATGGAAGCTGTTGGACATCCACTCCCTCCTCTCTATGTTCCAGTCGTTGCCGTCATCCGAAGTCTCGCCCGCCGGCCGCGTCATGGACGTCCACTCCTTGACCAGCTTCGCGGCCTTTTTGGGGTCGGGGTTCAGCGCCAGCGCCTTCCGGAACTTCTCGGCGCGCGTGCCCCCGACGACATATCTTTGTAGTTCGTAGCTCTCCACGTCGCGCCCGTTACTGTAGCGCGGCGGCAGCCAGCCCGCTATCACGGAGAACTCCGTCACATGTAACAAAAATGGAGCGCCCGGAGGCTCCGGCAGGTCCGGCGTGGTGAAGGTCACGGCCGGGGGCGACGGCGTGCCGAGGCCGGCGGCGTTCGAGGCGCGCACGAACGCCACGTACCGCGTCGAGGGCCACAGGCGTGCTACAAGAGAGACACCCTTGATTTCCTCCTCGAAGGTGATGTGCTTGGCCTCGGTGAACTCGTTCCGCACCCGCTCGCTCCGGATCACGTGCCGCAGCACCACGCCCTCCTGCTTCGGGGTGGATGGACAAGTACACTGTAGAGGAGGGTCCACCGAGGCTAGTACTGAAGCGTATTCGGGCATTTCCGCCCGCTCCACGGGCTGGTCCCAGTTCACCCTAAAAAACCGCGTGGACGCCGCGGTGGACGCGATGTCGTCGCCCAGGATGTCCCAGTGCACCTCGAAGGACCGCTGCGCCGTCCGCTTGATGGCCGTCGACTCGACGTGGTCCGGCCCGTCCTTGAGCGATTCCCGCATGACACTAATAAGGGGATCGCTGGACGCCCTCTCCTCGGGCACGAGCTCGAAGGCCCGCTTGAACTGCTCATCTAAAATCATGTGGTCCGCGCCCCTTTCTTTCAGTAGAGAAACGAGATCGACCGAACACTGCAGCGCGGCGATGTGCAATGGCGTCCGTTGCAGCGGGGACAGCGGCGAGTTGATCTGGGCCCCGTTCTCAAGCATGGCCTTGACGCAAGTCATGCGGTTGAACTCCACCGCCGCGTGGAGCGCGGCATACCCGGTCTGGGGATGTAACGTAGTAAAGAGTTCGTCCAGCGTCGGCGCGCCGGGTACGTGATCGGCGGACTTCTTGATGATCGCCATGACGGCCTTCGTTCTATTTAAACAAGCAGCGTCTATTAACTTCTTCGCGTCGAGGGCGTCGAGCTCCATGAGAAACGCGGATTCTTTCGCGATCTGGGCACTTAACTTTTTCTTACCGCCCTTCTTATCCGCTTTTCGCCGCTCCTTGACGGTCTCCCGTCGTTCCACCTCCTTGAAGGGCGTGACGGACTGATCGTCCTCGTCCGGCAGCTCCTCCACCGGGTCGAGCGCGCCCCGCGACGTGCGCAGGGACGCCTCCCGCTTCCGGAAAATAGCCTCGCTGTCGAAGCACCGACTATCGAGCCGCGCGCGCGACTGGCGGTCCGGCGACGGACATGCGATCTCCGCCGGTGCGGGTCGCGGCGATTCATTCTCGAAATCACTCAAGAGCTTGGAGGCGCGGTACAATAGTGAATCCAGCGCCGCCTCCGGGTCCTGGTCCCGCTCCACCTCCCGACCCACCAATCTAAGTAGTGTGACCGGCCTTAAAGTTCGCAAGTTCGGCCGGACGGGCTGGAGAGGGAGCTGCGTCAAGGAATCGGCCGACCTTACAAAAGCGTCATCTAAACCGCCCTGGTCCTGCAGTTCCTCCTCGTACAACAACTCGTCCTTCATGAAGTCCTGGGCCGCTCGTAGCGCGCGCCCGAGCAGCTTCCGGTCGCCCGCGAGCCGCATCGCGGTCCGCAGGAGCGCCGCGCTCGCTTCCTTCTCCAGTGCATTGCCGCGGTGGTCGCAGACGCCCCTTCTCAAATAAAGCGCGATGCGGCGTGCGACGCTCTTCCGATGGTCCTCGGCCGCCTGGCGCTTGGCCTCGCGCCGCGCCGTGGCCGTCCGGGCCACCTTGATCAGAGTATTCCTGCCGCGGAACTTGTCTATCAACGTCGGCGTCGCCTCTACTACACTTGGTGGTGGGTCATCCGTCTGCTGCGGGGTCACCCCCATGCCGCTGCTTCACAGCTCGCAGCCTGGCACCGATGGGGCAGAGGCCAGCGCTGGGCAGCCCGGACAAATATTGCGGGGATTGGCGTCTGAGGAGTATGGAGGGGGAAACGAGGTATTTGTGATGAGAATGAGAGAAGAGGGGTGTGTGAAAAAACGTGCGGGTTACCACATCGCCCGTCGACTTCTTCTCCCTTGTAATCGGTTTAACACGTGATAACTGTTCGCACCGGAGTCCGCAAACCTAGGCACTCGCTGTGCGCTGTCACACACACACATGCACCCCGACCCGGGCCAAAATTCGGCTGTCAAAGCGCGCCGTGGCGACTTTCGGCAGACCTTCGCCCTCCCGCCAAAAAATGCGTGGTCGCCCATACGCCCGCGGCGGCGGCATGGCGCTGCGCGAGCCGCGTGCCCCGTCCACCGAGGCGACGGCGAGCCTCGCTTCGCTACGGCAACTCTCCCTCCCCAGTCAGTCCCCTCCCCGAGAGCGCGATCTCCCGCCCGACCGCTCAACAGCTCAATCACACAGCTATTTAAAAACCATGGCCGCCGAAGTCGAGACCTTCGCCTTCTCGGCCGACATCAACCAGCTGCTGTCGCTGATCATCAACACCTTCTACTCGAACAAGGAGATCTTCCTCCGCGAGCTGATCTCCAACGCCAGCGATGCCCTGGACAAGATCCGCTACCAGTCCCTCACGGACGCCTCGGTATTAGATGCCGAGCCCAACCTCGAGGTGCACATCGTGCCCGACAAGGCCAACAACACTTTAACCATTGTGGACACGGGCATCGGCATGACCAAGGCCGACCTCATCAACAACCTGGGCACCATCGCCAAGTCCGGCACCAAGGCCTTCATGGAGGCGTTGCAGGCGGGCGCCGACATCTCCATGATCGGCCAGTTCGGCGTCGGCTTCTACTCCGCCTACCTCGTCGCGGAGCAGGTCGTCGTGACCTCCAAGTCCAACGACGACGAGCAGTACACCTGGACCTCCGCCGCCGGCGGCTCCTTCACGGTGTCCCCGGACGCCGCCGAGGCCAAGCGCATCGGCCGCGGCACGCGCATCGTCCTCACCATGAAGGAGGACATGGCTGAGTACCTTGAAGAAAGACGCCTGAAGGATTTGGTGAAGAAGCACTCCGAGTTCGTGGGCTTCCCCATCAAGCTCTACGTCGAGAAGACCCAGGAGAAGGAGGTCACCGACGACGAGGACGAGGACGACGACGACGACGACGACGACGACGCGCCCAAGGTGGAGGACGTCGACGAGGCCGAGACCAAGAAGGAGAAGAAGACCAAGAAGATCAAGGAGGTGACCCACGAGTGGGACCACCTCAACGGCCAGAAGCCCATCTGGATGCGCAAGCCGGACGAGGTCACGCAGGAGGAGTACGCGGCCTTCTACAAGTCCCTGACCAACGACTGGGAGGACCACGCCGCCGTCAAGCACTTCAGTGTGGAGGGCCAGCTCGAGTTCCGAAGCGTGCTCTTCGTGCCCCGCCGCGCGCCGTTCGACATGTTCGAGGGAGGCAACAAGAAGAAGTTCAACAACATCAAGCTCTACGTGCGCCGCGTCTTCATCATGGACAACTGCGAGGACCTGATGCCGGAATTTTTGTCCTTCGTGAAGGGCATCGTGGACTCGGAGGACTTGCCGCTCAACATCTCGCGCGAGACGCTCCAGCAGAACAAGATCCTCAAGGTCATCAAGAAGAACCTCGTGAAGAAGTCCATCGAGCTCTTCAACGAGATCGCCGAGGACGAGGACAAGTACAAGAAGTTCTACGAGGCCTTCAACAAGAACCTCAAGCTCGGCGTGCACGAGGACTCCACCAACCGCGCGAAAATCGCTAAGCTCCTGCGCTACCACACGACCAAGTCCGGCGAGGAGCAGACCTCCCTCGACGACTACGTCGCGCGCATGAGCGACAACCAGCCGGGCATCTACTACGTGACGGGCGAGTCCAAGCGCGCGGTCGAGACCTCGCCCTTCTTGGAGAAGCTCAAGAAGAAGGGCTACGAGGTCGTCTTCATGACGGACCCCATGGACGAGTACTGCGTCCAGCAATTGAAGGAGTACGAGGGCAAGAAGCTCTTGTCGGCCACGAAGGAGGGCCTCAAGATGGAGGAGACCGAGGAGGAGAAGAAGGAGCTCGAGGAGGCCAAGGCCGCGACCGAGGGCCTGTGTAAGCTCATGAAGGAGGTGCTGGACGATAAGGTCGACAAGGTCATCGTGTCCACCCGCTTGGCGGACTCGCCGTGCGTCCTCGTGACGGGCGAGTACGGCTGGTCCGCGAACATGGAGCGCATCATGAAGGCCCAGGCCCTGCGCGACTCGTCCTCGTCGGCCTACATGAGCTCGAAGAAGACCATGGAGATCAACCCCCTCAACCCGATCGTCAAGTCGCTGCGCGACAAGGCCGAGGCGGACCAGAGCGACAAGACGGTCAAGGACCTGATCTGGCTCCTGTACGACACGTCCCTGCTGACGTCGGGCTTCTCCCTGGACGAGCCCTCCACCTTCGCGTCGCGCATCCACCGGCTCATCAAGCTCGGTTTGTCCATCGACGACGACGAGGACGACATCGACGCGGACATGGACGACCTCCCGCCGCTCGAGGAGGACGGCCTCGACGAGGAGTCCACCATGGAGCAGGTCGATTAACCGGCTCTGGAGTTCTTCCCCCTTCGTGCTGTCCGCCGGGGCTTTCTAAGTTTAGCCTCAACTAGTTTTCTACAATACCTGAGATCGCTGCTACGCCGCGGCGGTGGCATGTGGTCGCTACTGCGCCGCGGCGAGGACGTGGAGGCCGGTAGTCGCAGAGCGCGGACGGTTTGGACACAAGACGCGGACACCGCGCATGAGCCGCTATCGTCCCGTCGATGGCGCGCCGCTCACGATGCGTCGGAGCCCGCCGTACCACTCCGTGCAGTGCCTGCACTTGCCACCGGACGCCTGCGACGCGTCGACGGCGTGAGCGGGCAACGCGTGGGGACGCGTCTAGAGAAGGCTGCTGCGACGACGCCGCGACGCACCAGTTTCATCGCGCACTTCTCGCACGCGAGCCGGCAGCCGCACGGGACAGCTTCAAAAGCCACAGGCTTGCCGCACTTGCAAGTGGTGACTTGTGCTTGTTCTGATCTGACGACTGCTGTGGCCATCGTATGGCACCGACGGGCAGCTACCGCGTGGGTGCGGTGCTGCCTCCAGTCCTTTTGCTCAGTTCCAACGAGACTGTCGTCCTGCAAACTGAGCGCAGAGCAGCCTGGCAGAGCAAACTTGCAAAATTGATGTACGGGTTTTGAGCCAATGGATATGTCTCTTTGCGGCGAGAAGGGAGGCGTAAATGAAAGATCCTCTGAGAGCAGGACTGCCTGGCCATTTAAAAACCCGGACCGACAGCATTCACGACATGCCGATTGAGAAAAAACGCTCCGTCCGTAATCACTGACGCCCCTCTGGGTCTCTCAATAGTTGCCGGGTGCACTAAATCAGTCTGCCGTGGCGCACCGCGTTTTTTCTCGCGAGATAATATAGTTTCAAGCGGACACCGACCCCTGGGCCTGGAACACGTCCCGCCTGCCGCGCTCCCCACGGCATGGCGCGACGAAATCGACGTGCACCGAGACAAGCCGACAACTCGGCCGGATCAGCGGCGCGGCTCGCGGCACTCGTCTTGGGCGCGCCGCTGTGCCGCGCCCAGACACCGAGCGCCCAGACACCCACCCCACGGCCAACCTACCAGCCGCGCGGCGACGGCGGCTGGGACTACGACGGCGACGGCGGCCCCACGACGGGCGACTACGTCGTGACATTTATAGCGATAACCATCGGCCTGCTCGTCGTGGCGTGCCTCTTCCGCGCGCTCGGCCACGTCGTTCTGCAGAGCGCCGTGCGGGCGCGGACGGAGGCCTGGCACGCGCACTCGCCGTACTCGCCGCACTCGCTCCGGCGCGCCAGCACGCGCGGCGGACGGAGTAGCTTCCGCGGCCTCGACGAGCAGTTCTCCGTCAGTACGCCGCGGACGCCGAAGACGAAGATCATCCCGATGGAGAACCCGGACACGATCGTCACCGTGCCCGAGGACAACGTCTGAACCGGACATCCGACCGACCACTACCCCGTTCACTACTTAAGCTTTGTGTACTTACCGGGCCGTGTAGCCCCCGTCCACGGAGATCATCGACCCCACGCAGAAGGGGATCTTCGCCACGCACGCGACCAAAGCAGCAACCTCCTCGGGCCGGCCCAGCCTAGGTAAAGGCTGGGCCGTCTCGAGCCACGCGTAGAGCTCCTCGGCGTTCGCGCCCTTTTGTTGGACGAAGTCCCGGACGGCGCCGTGGAGCAACGGCGTGTCGATGCTGCCAGGACAAATACAGTTCACGCGCACGCCCTTCGGGGCATAATGCGCCGCCAACGATTTAGAAAGTTGTGCGACGGCCCCTTTGGTGCATCCGTACAGGTGCTGCTCCGGCTTCCCGACGAGGGACTGGTCGCTGCCCATGATGATAATGGCCCCGCCCTTCTCCAGCATGGCCGGGGCGCAGGCTTGCACAGCGAAGAAGGCGCCCTTCAGGTTGACGCCGACGACTCGGTCAAAGTCCCGCTCGGACGTTTTCTCGAAGTCGCCGCCGTGCCAGATGCCGGCATTGGAGACGAGGACGTCGATGCTCCCGTGCGCCTTGACCACGGCCCCGATCGCTTTCTTCACTTGGGCGACGTCCGAAACGTCGCACTGCAGGTGCGTGACGCCTTGTACGGCCACGTCCGGCGCCTTGAAATCCACGTTGTACACGATACCGCCCGCCCGGGCCAGGTGGGCGCAACACGCGGCCCCGATGCCCGTCGTGCCGCCCGTCACGACAATAACGTCCCCCTTAAACGACGGCGACCCGAATCCCTCGGCGTCGAAGCGCGTCTTCGCTGCCATAGCGGACTCGGCGCGGGCCGTGGTGTAGTACGCCGCGACCGCGGTGCCGGCCACACACGCCGCGGCGAGGTACTTGGCCGGAGAGGCCGCGGCAGCGCGCGTGGCAAGCTGTCTCGAGGCCAGTGGTCGGCACGCGCGCAGGACTGCCGAGCGCATCATTGTGTATCGCACTGCTGGACGTGGAGGAAGGAGAGCGGTCTTGCCGCTCGATAGGTAGTGGCTAGTTCGCGCACGGGCTGGACACGGAGATAGGGCAAAACCCGTACATGTACAACGGTACGGGTTTTTCTTTTGGTTTCGCGCTAGATGAGCTTCAACGTCTAACCTAGGCCCTGTGCGGTACGCTGATAGGCACGGCGTAACGACAAAAGAACAATATCACTCGCCTAGGTGGCCGCTCGCCGGCCAAGGCCCAAAGCAGATTTGTACCACGTGTTCTCTTGGTTACTAATCCAGTGCTGCATCGACGATGCCGTGAGCGCGGCGCCGGTGCACTTCGGCGCGAGTCTGTGGGGGTTGATTGCTCCTGGCTTGTTCGCGCGCCCGGCGCACGTGAAGCAGGTTTATGGCGTCTCCCGCGCGGATTTGTTTTATAACGGCGACGGTCGTATTTTAGCAGTGAACCTCATCGCGGCCGTCTCCATCACGGCGTGGGTCGTGGCGACGATGGGGCCCTTCTTCTAATTTCTGCATAGGAGCAATTCATTGAGAGTCTCAATGGACAAAGAAATCGATGGCTTAGATGAAGACAAGCACGGCGGCGCGGCCTACGCCTTCGACCGGACCCAGCACACGAAGGAGGTGGAGGCCGAGAGCACCGCGGAGACCAAGGACGAGGACGTGAGTTCTTTACATACGGGCTCGCCGCCGCCTATGCGGTGCTCCCGCGAGGTCAACCACATGGATGTGCTGCCGGACTACGACGAGGACGACGAGGAGATGGCGCTTCGCCTCGAGGACCTGGACATGTAGGTCGCGGCTCTTTGAACCCCCCCCTCCAAGCTCATACCCTAGCCTCGAAACCCGCCGCCGGCGTTTAAAAACTAATTGTCTTAATGAATCCTGACTGAGTAGGGAAAAGGCTCCTAGGAGCTTTTGTCTTTTATTAGGCCTTCCTTAATCTATTTATTTATTTTTATTATTATGAAGTCTCAGCGAGGTCAATACTACGACGCAAATGAAGACAATAAACTAAGACCTAAATAATGTCCGTGACGCACCCGTGCTTCGGCGAGGAGACAGACTTGTAGTAGTTCGCCAGCACGCCGCGCGTCACGCGCGGCGGCGGCGCCGTCCACGCGCGCCGCCGCCGCGCGAGTTCTGCGGGGTCAATGTTGTGGTCGATGCGCCGGTTTTGGGCGTCGATCACCAGGCGGTCGCCCGTCCGCACGAAGGCGATGGGCCCGCCCTCGACGGCCTCCGGCGCGACGTGGCCGATGCAGAAGCCGTGCGTGCCGCCCGAGAAGCGCCCGTCCGTTAGTAGCGCCACCGAACTGGAGAGCCCGGCACCCACTAGAGCGGACGTCGGCGTGAGCATCTCCGGCATGCCCGGCCCCCCCTTGGGCCCGCTGTAGCGGATCACGATGATGACGCCGGGTTTTATTTCACCGGCGTCGAGGCTGTCCAGCATCGCCGGCTCCGAGTCGTAGACGAGCGCGGGGCCCTCGAAGCGCATGCCCTCCTTGCCCGTGATCTTGCCGACGGCGCCGTCCGGCGCTAGTGATCCGTGGAGTACTGTTAAATGTCCTTCTGCTTTGATGGGGTCATTCAGCGGCCGCATGACGTTTTGGGACGGTTGCAAGGGCTCGCACTGGTCCAACACGTCGCCCAACGACAAGCCGGAAATCGTTAAAGCTTCGGGGTGCGGCAGGATGCCGTCATCCATCATGCGCTTTAGAACACCGGGCACGCCGCCCACGTCATGTAAATCCTCCATGAGATTGGAGCCCCAGGGCTTCATATCGCACAAAACAGGAGCCCTCCTTCGAACGGTCTCAAAGTCCTCGTACGAGAAATCATCCACACCAAAGGCGCGCGCGATCGCTAGTAAATGCAACACGGCGTTGGTCGAGCCACCCACGCACGACGCCACGGCGATGGCGTTATATAAAGACTTCTTCGTGAGGATGTCCCTTGGTTTAATATCTTTTTCGAGCATGTTCGCCATCACCGCGCCGACCGCGGCGCATTCGGCGGCTTTCGCGTCGGCCGGCGTGCACGCGCTATACGGTAATGAGAGACCCATGGCTTCAGTTAAAGTGCCCATCGTGTTGGCCGTGTACATGCCGCCGCACGCCCCGGCCCCGGGGCACGCGCAGGCGATGACCTCGTTCCGCTCTTGCGGCGTTATGGTGCCCGCCACGAGTTTGCCGTAGCCCTCGAAGGCGTCCACGATGTTGATCTTCCGGCCATCACTGGGTAGTTTTCCCCTCCTTATACTTCCGCCGTAGACCATGAGCGACGGCCGATTGAGCCGACCCATGCCCATGACGCAGCCGGGCATATTTTTGTCGCAGCCCGCGATTGTTACCACACCGTCATAAAACTGCGCCGCCGCGACCGTCTCCACGCTATCCGCGATCAAGTCCCTACTCTGCAAGGAGTAGCGCATGCCGCCCGTCCCCATGCTTATCGCGTCGCTCACCCCGACGGCGTTGTACCGTAACGCCACGAGGTCCTGCTGCTCTATGGATGATTTGACGAGCTCCGACAGATCCAACAAGTGCATGTTGCAGGGGTTGCCCTCCCACCAGATGCTCGCGACGCCCACCTGGGGCCGCGCCAGCTTCTCGTCGTCGACGCCGCAGGGGACGAGCATGGCCTGGGCGCCGCCTCTCCTCGCGTGCGCTGTCAGCGTGGCGCTGTACCGGTTCGGCTTCGCGGCGTCGCTCGCCTGGGGCTGCACGTAGGCGTCCACGCCCGTTCCTTCTCTGAAGTGCCGTCGTCTCGCAGCATTTGGTGCCCTCGCGCGGCGCAGGCGCGCAGCGCTGCGCATTTTTGGCGTGCGCACTGATGTGTGATGTATATGCAAGCGTTGCACTTGTGTACGATGCAGCTGTCGCAGAGTTACGGCTGTTTGATGTTGGAATCGACGCGAGTTGAAAAACCCGTCGACGACGACGACGAGTCAAGAGGTACTAAGTATAGAGCTCCTTGGACGAGTCGCAAGACACTAATCACCCCACTTACCCCTAGTAACGTCATCCTCGAGCCGCAGGTACCGCGCGACGACGTCGGGCGTGTAGAGGTGCGCGTGCCGCGGCCGCGCGACGACGTCCAGGGACGACGCGCCCGCGCCGTGCGCCGACAGGAACGCGTCGTACGACGGGTAGTCGGACGCGCCGTGCGCCGCGCGGAAGGCCGCCCCCAGCGCCGCGGCGTCGGGCACGTCCGCCGCGTAGACCGGCGCGCCTAGCACGTCGGCCGCGACCTGCATGATCTCCGGCGACCGGGAGGCGCCGCCGGCCGCCAGGACGCGGCCACCCGTGGCGTCCACGCCGAGCGCCGCGCCGCGCCCGCGCATCGAGAGGAAGCGCCCCTCCACGACCGCCCGGCAGCCGGTGGCCACGGGATCCCGTTGTCCGTCGCCCAACCTGATGCGCCGGCCGTCCCCATCCACGAAGAACCGGCCGGCTTTGGCTATGACGGGCGTGATCTCGGGCGTGGCCAGCTCCAGCCCCAGCACGCCCCCGTTGCCGGGCGGCGCGCGCCCGATGGCCCGGCCGAACTCGTCCCACGTCGCTTTCGAACCCAGCAGGTCCCGCTTGATGCGCTCCCGCGACGGACCGCCGTTCGCGTAGCATAATAAAGCCAGGAACTCGCCGGGCTGCGTGCAGCTGGCGAAGACGTGGCCCTCGACGCGCGGCCGCGCCGTCTTGGCGACGGCCATGAACGTGTCCGACGTGCCCAGCGACAAGGCCACGTCGCCCGGGGCACTTAAACCCAGCCCGGCCGCCGTCGACGGGTTGTCGCCGGCCCCCACAAAAACGGAAGGGGGCCTTTGCCCCATGGTCCTGCCCGCCGACCGGAAGCCGAAGCGGTGCGCGACCCAGGGCGCCACCGTTCCGACGCGGGTCCCGGGCTCGACCGGGTCCTGCCCGAGCCGTTTCCGAAACGCCGCCGCGCCGCCGACGCCCGCCATCTTTCCATAGGCCTCGGTGCACTTCGCGCCCCACTTCCGGTCCTGGAGCATGCCCACGTTCGTCCCACAGGAGTCCGACGCGTCCACGGGTGTGATCGCCCCGCACAGCACACTGGGCCCGAACGCCGACACCAAGGACACCTCGGACGTGCGCCGCCACGCGTCCGGCGCCCGCTTTGCAATAGCGGCCATCTGGTTCGCCGTGAAGCGCGCGTAGGCGCGGCTCCCCGTGCGCTTTGCGACCTCCTCGGGGCCACCAATTATGTCCTCTAACATATCGCACTGGTCCTGCGTGCTCGCGTCGGCCCAGATGGGCGCGTCCTTCAGCGCAAACGCGCCCGGGCACAAGCGCTCCCGGAGGCCGCCCCGCAAGCCCCGCGGCGCCGGGGCCATCCGGTGCTTTGTTGTAAGCTCGGGGTTGAACTCGGGATCGTCCTCGCCCCGTGCCGGTCCCCGCAGGAGTTGGGCCGCGTCCTGCGTCCAGTAGACGGCACCGTGCTGCTGGCCGCTGAAACTGATCGCGTCGACCTCCTGCAGTAGACTCGCCGGCAGCTCGTCCAGCACGCAGTCCAGTCCATCCAACCACATGCTTACGGGTGAGGTGGCGCGCCCCTCGTCCCCCGCGTGGAAGCCGCTCTCCGTGCCGTACCAGGGGAAGCGGTCGTCGAAGCACACGCTGTGCCGGTGGACGACGTCGAGTCTATCGTCGACCACTACCGCGGTGCAACTTTGCGTGCTTAAGTCGATGCCCAAGTACAAGGCGCCGGGTGGGGCGAGGGCTGCGCCCCCTCCGAGCCATAGCAGGAGAGTCAGGATGCCCTGTCCCATTTTGCAGTGTGTGTCTGCAGGCGTGCGGCGAGCGCTGTGAGAGGCCGAGCGTTGCTCCACTATTGCTGTTGGCGGCTGTCCTGAGGACCACAAATGCACTGTACAACCGATGCACTGCAACAGGGCGGAGTAGAGTGCCGTATGCGCCATACGGTTTTTTCTATACGGGTTTTGGTTACAAAAACTCGCAGGCGGCCGCAGCGCTTGAGAGCACTCTCGTAGCTGCTGAGGCACGTCATCGTGTGCGAAGCCAGCTGCCGGCCGCAGCGCTTGTGTACTTGGGCGCCACAATGGCCTCCAATGGCTCAATCAGCTTCAGAGACCTTGGTTTTGGTCAAGGACTGGCCACCACGCCTGCCGTTGCACCAGCCTGGCGGCCACCGCCGCAATGCAGCAGGCAACGCGTGTTGGGCGAGCGGGACGAGGACTCGTCGGACGACGACGAGGCGTCCGTCCCGTTCTTTACGTGGTTCTGCCCGGCGTGTACCCTCGAGAACGCGAGAGCGAATTGTGCGTGCGAGGCCTGCGGCGCGGTGCGCGCGCCGACGCCGCGCGAACGCCGTGCCTCGCGGGAGCGCGCTGCAGCGGCCGACGTCCGACGAAACTCCGATGCTCTGCGCGACGAGGCCGCGGCCGACCTGTCGGATCTGAGCGACGGCGACGATGCTGTCGTCGAGGCGCCGCCGACGGCACGGCGACGCGTGCGGGCCGATGGTCGGCGGCCGTTGCTGCTGGCGCTCCCGCCTGAGCTCGCCAGGCGCGCGCTGGCGTTCCTGCCGGTAAGTGAATGGTACCGTGGCGCGGGCCGTTATTCCCTCAGCAATAACTTCCCGCAACTCCGCGCCGTGTGCTATGCGTGTGTGGAGCTCGGCGAGGCGGGCCGAACGGACCAGGCGTGGCAAAAGCTGCGCGCGCGGTCCATACTCATATCGCGCGACCGGAACTGGGGTTCGATGGCCACGGGGTGGCGCTGGATTGTGCAAGCGGCGACAAATAACTTTTTGGTCGCCGCACGGGCGCCACCCCAATCAGGCCGGATAGATCCTGCCCTGCTCGCCGCGGCGAACTCGCTGCCGCCGCGGGACCGCCGCCGCGCATTACGTGCCGCGGCGCCGACGGCGTTTGAAACGCTCCCGGAGACGGCGCGGCTGCAGTGGCAAAAGGCGATGCGAGCTCTATGCCGCGCGAAATCCGCCGTGTTCTTCGCGGACTGCCTTCGCGACCCTGCTTCTATGGTCGCGGAGACCCTATCGCGCGACGCGACCCTCACCCTGCTGGAGAGGTATGTTATATTCGACCGCTGGTCTGAGGCGCTGGAGCGCGCGTGCGAAGAGGTCGAGGCGAACCTCGAGGACTGGCGCCAGAACTATTCGCACGTCTATGCGGTTGCTGAGCGCGCCTGTCCAACAATTCGATCGCGCGCGCTCGACGCGTT
>Ga0114994_10000129_pt1 | contig 42411 bp, 28 predicted proteins | sample ArcticOcean_MG_C_9_FD_87043 | JGI IMG/M metagenome (GOLD analysis project Ga0114994, IMG submission 87043) | Marine microbial communities from western Arctic Ocean - ArcticOcean_MG_CB2_152 | ecosystem: Environmental > Aquatic > Marine > Oceanic | place: Arctic Ocean: Canada Basin | collected...
AACATCCATTGGTATTGTTGTTGATACCAAACGTGCTTCTGCTGGAATACTAACGTTAGCATAACTGTCATAAGTTATATTAGTAATGTTACCACTTAGCACTGGTTGTATTTTAGCAATCTCAACTAGTTTTGGATGGTTGTATGAGATGTTACCAATTGTAATTGTTTCGTCGTATAATCTATTTTCGTTTTCCCATACTACAACTTCGCTACTTGTATCTGGAATTGTTGTATCGTAAATTTTTTCACCGTTTGCATATCTTAAGTTAGCATCTCTTGGTGATAATGTACCGTCACCTTTAAGTACTAATACAAAGTCATAGAACGCTGTTTGGTCATAACTGGCATCCACGTTACTTAAATCATTGCCGTCTGCAATATTGGTACTAAGTTGATAATCTGTAAAGTATTTCAATGAACCTGTTTGTTCGTTATTTTGAACATAAGATACATTAGCATTAACAGTAGAAAGTTTGTAAACATCAAACTCGCCATGTTCACTTCTAGCCATATGAACTATGTTATCCTGTGCTGGTATCTCACTTGCAAGTCTTGAAGTTCTATCGAATAAGGATTCAAAGTTAAGTATGTCAAATGCTTGATAGTCTACATTATACTTACTTACATAACCTGCGTTAGGTAATGGTTCGTAGTCTAAGTCTAATATACCAGTATGGTCTGCTTTTGTTGTAGTGGGCCATAAGCCTTTCTCAGACATGTCCCTAGGTCTAACAACTAAACGTGTTGGATCGTCTACGTCAATTAATAGTGTTGAGTCTGACTTACTATCTGGAGTAATGTCAAACGTTCTCATTTGAGTTAGTTTTGCGGCTAAGGCGTCACTTGCCTCTACTTTAATATTTAAAGTACTACCTGGTAAATCTTTTTGGTATGCGTCTACAAAGTCTATACTTGATCTTTCATCTACAATAATAGTTGAACCAGCGGATATGTTACCGCTTGGTAATGCTTGTACGTTTGCAAAGTTAATGTAAGAGTTAGTTGTATCACCAGAAATACTTGTAACTGTGTATAAAGGATTAACTACTCTTTCTGCTAATTTAACACCATCTATATAAACATCTAAATGTGGATATGTTCCATTAATAATTGTTAAGTTATCTGTGGCAACATTACCTGCGTTTGTTAATTCATCATTTCTACTTAATGGTGCAAAAGTAAAACTAGTGTTACCACTTTCAACTAAACTAGTATTTGTAATTGTTGTTCTACTACCTGAATCAAATTCCCAATTATGAGAACCAGCGGCTCCTACAACATTACCTGTTGTAGCAACTGTGTCTACTGTAGCAGTTACATCTGAGTATGTTGTGCTGTTTGCACTTTCGAAACTAAATCTCTGTCTTGGCTGATATCTTTTTGCTTCTATATCTAAGTTTGCTAATCCACTACCTGCAAGTGTAAAGTCTGCACCTCTAAGTGTAATAACAAAGTTTTCTGTTGTTGCATTTGCTACACGTTGTGAAGTTGCTGATATTAAACTGTTACCACTTACTACACCAATATCTGCTGTAATAGTCGGATCTAATGGCACGTTAGCCATTGTGGTATTAATTGCTGATACAACATTTGCAACCATTTGTGCATTTGTGGCACTACCACTTGCTACTGTTGATAAATCAATAGTAGTTGTTTGATGACTTGCATTTGCATGGTGGTCAGTTATTGTAAAGTTAGCAATACTAGTTAAGTCACCTGTGTTACTAATGTAACTATTACTTGTAGCAAACGGTTGTTGATATGCTGTACTAATGTTTGCTGTAAGTAACTGTGCCGCAATAACTGTTACTGCTGGATTAATAGTATAACCATATCCTGGCTCTGTAACATCTACAGTAGTAATCTTACCGTCTTGTCCGATATTAACTGTTGCTCTAGCAGTAGTACCTCCACCGTATGAGAAACTTCCTGGAATCTCTGCTGGTGGTGGTTCAATTTCTAAGAAAGGTTTCTGGAAGAATTTTGTTGTTCTATCTAAAACTTCTACTTCTTTAACTTTACTAACAATGTCTTCTGGGTATGCTATTTGTATAAGTTGTCGTTCATCTGTAATTTCAGATTCATTAATTTTTATATCTAAACTTTGCTTGTTGTCCACGTCACCGAACTCGCCAAACTTAAGAGCCCATTCGTCATAAACATTAACACTACCTGGTACTAAAACTTTATCACTGTTAAGTAATATTTTTAATGCATTTTGTGTACCTTTACTTCTAATCATTCCCATATAGAAATCATATTGGTCATCTTGTGTAAGTTCAAATTCTCTTAGATATTTTCTTTCTTGATATCCGTATTGTCTTCTACTTGCTTCGTATAATTGTTTTTGCACTGGAACATGACCAATCTCATTGTATTTGCCCATGTCACTTGCTAACGTATCAAAGTTAGGCAGTAGTTCTGAACCTTGTATAATGTATCCTTCTGCAGATAAAGTTCCGTCCCATGCTTTAGTACGTTTTGCTTTAATTTTTAATCTTGCTTGTCTTTGGTTTAATACATCATTGTATATAGTATCACCAAAAATAGTTTTGTTTGAAATTAACAAACTATGTTCTATCTCATTTGTGTATAACAATGAGCCGTATAATTCTTTTCCAATTGGAGGACTAACAGTTATCTGTTGTCCATCCCTAATTATCTCACATTCTATAGGACTAATTTTTTTACCTTCTTCATCCAATAAACTAAATTGTCCCTGGTCTATATCTTTTATCTCACTAACTTTTCCTATAGGAGCAATAAATTTTATCCCGGATGCCATCGGACTTAGGTTTAATGTGTTACCTGAACTCCACTTACCTATACTCCAAAACAGGAATTGTCTTCCTGAATATATCCAGTCATTTACATCTGCTATATCATCATTGTAGTCGCCAAAGTCGTAACCTTGTGCTTCTTGATGTCTGCCTAAACTTACTAGGAAGTCAAAAACTTCTGCTACGGTATCAAACTCTGTTCCGTATTCTACTCTTTCTACCTTGCTAGTACCACGTAAGAATAGTGTTGCTTCTGCGCCACCTACTGTAGGCAATGTTTTAAGTCTTTGCCAAATTTCTGTATTAGTTACAACACTTCCAGCCTGTGCTGAAGTTTTTGCTCTAAAGTAGTTGTAACCACTTTTAATAATTTCACCTTCGTTGTACTGGACAGCTCTGTCATATGTAGCAGGGGAAAGTGGTTCACCGCCAACTTTAATTTGTGTTTTCTCTTTAGCAGTATCACTTGGTTCTATTTCAAAATATTTCTTAGTGCTGTTATATCCAAACACTTTATATTTGTTTGTAGAAGTTAATTGTATTAACACACCTGTATAATCATTTGTTGAACTGTACGGCCCAACATGTACATCTACTTGTATATCTTCTTGAGGTAATATTAAACTTGAACTATTACCAGTTGTACTATAGTTGTCACTGAACACAGTCATTGTGTCTCTGTCAACAAAGCCTGCGAACTTGTGTCCGAGCTTACTATTAACTGTTTTAAATGGCTTACTAAATTCTGCTACAGGATTAAGTCCTTGGAATCTTAAATAGGTATCTATAAATTGTGTAAAGCCTGTATTGGTTTGCAATACTGAATTTGCATCTACACTACCATGTACAGTTGCGTTTTTGACTTTGTAACGTTTGTACGTTGTCTTGTCAAGTAATTGGTTGGTGTTTGCAGAACCACGTATAATTTTTCCAGGCTCTGCAAACACACTGGCAAACTTACCGGGCTTGGTAAGTAAAAGGGCCTCTGCTATTGCAAAGGGATATGCTTCAGAAATTTTCCATGCGTTCTCTACAGGAGCGCCATCTCCAAATTTCCAATTCTTTCCTGCTAGTGAGGTATCCGCACTATAGGTTATTGTATGAGTACTTGTAAGTTTATAATTTTGTGTACCGCTTTGATGTGTAGCAGTACCTGTAGCATTAGTACTTTGACTTGCAGGCGTAAAGAAGTATTTAGGGCCTACTGTAAATGGATATGCAGGTTGTAAGTTGCTGTCCAAAGTTGCTACATAATATCTTGTTCCACTAGGGAATTCAGGTGTTATACCATAACGTGTATTAAATTCATCTAGGTCACCTGTTGCAGAACTATATTCAAAGTCCTCAACAAATTCTCCTGTTGGTGTTCCACCTACTGTTGTTCTTCCTGCAGTCTTTAAACTGTAACTGCTTACTAATCGTTTGATGTCACTGGTGTTGTCTAATCTATCTGTATAACCATATGGTCCGTAAATTGGTAAACCGTCAAATGCCCAACCTACTATAGGTGAGTGACTGTCTGTTGCCCAACTGTTAAGTCCAACTGTCTGTGGACTAGGTTGTGCATAACCGTATATGTTATCTGTTTTAACAAAACCACCAGCACTATCCATGCTCACATCGTTTCTATACAAGTGAGCGTATGTGAATGAGTTGCTTAATGAGTGTGCGTTTCCTGTACTAGCATTGAATATTTGTGCTCCATTAACTGCAACACCAACTGCTGTTGATCCTGTGCTAGTTGCACTTGCAAAGTCGCCTGCTGTACTATCGCCTGTATTAGTTGTAATTGTGTACTTGCTTTCTTTATCGTCTATAAAGTTTGTATTGTCTGCTGTTGGGAATGTACCAGTGTCATGGTTTAACAATCCGTTTGCAGTAATATTTAAAATAGTTCCGCTGTTTAATTCTGCAACACTTAATCCATCCATAGTCTCTATAAATGAAGTTGCGTTTGCAGTAGCAGTTCCTGTTGTTGTTTCTACCCAACTAATAGTCTTATTTGTTGCTGTAGTTGAAATAATATTTGCAGGTGCAATTAAGTTAGCACTTGCATCAACTGGCAATTCTAGTTTTAATCCTATTCTTCTGTAAGGATTATTTTTTGTATATTTGTTATTTGTAAGATTTTCTCTTTCACCATGTCTAATAATACCGTCTTCTAAGTCGTTCCACATAGGTTTATTATTCAAACCGTAATCAGTGTATGTAGTAGTAATGTATTGAGTATCCCACCAACTTGGCTTCTTAACAAAGCCTAACATTTCCCATGGATGAGTATGTGGTCTTTCTGTATCGTAACAGGCTTCAAATATTCCTCTCCAATAACCAGGACTTGCAGTACCTGAATTGTAGTTCCATGTGAAGTAGTTTGATGCATCGTAGTATTCATTGATTACAAAGTCTACATCATTTCTGTTAATAAACTGATTAAAATTACTTCTTAATAAGTTATAGTAAGAAGTTCTGCTTAAACCTGTGTCTGTTCTAAAACGTCCAGGACGTACAGAATGTATGTTTAAATCGTACTGACTATCTTTATTCCTAAATGTATCTGTAATACCGTTCCAAATTCTTTTTTCAAATTCTAATAGTATGTGGTCATGAATATCATTTGCGGCAACTGTTTTACTACCGTCATGTCCAACAATAACTGTAATAGGTTCTTTAAAACTAGTATCAGTTATAATCTCTGGTTTGTATGCAGGATATAATCCCATCGCACTTGGCGTAGGAGGTGTTTGACAACTTTCTCTGTCTTTGTCATAAATTCTAAATTTAAGTGTATTACCTAATGTTAATGTATAAGTGTCAGTAAAGTTTACAGTATTTGCAGTTGTTGTGCTAGTTACTGTATAATCTTGTTCTGCATCTAGTAATTTTTCTATACCGTCCGATCCTGTATCATATACATATAAACTATTTTCAATTTTAGATAAGTCACAGTATTTGCTTAATGTAGTTGCTTTTGTTAGTATGTTATTAACTATAACTTTTTGTTCGTTATACTTGTCACCAAATGCCGCCATGTAACTGTAGTCAAAAACGTTCTTGCCTTGATTATAACCAATCACTGCTTCTAGAACATGTTCTAAACTGTCACCGTAACTTTGATTAGACGTGTCGTTAGTGTCTACATAATTTTTAATTTCTTTCTTTAATCTGTTTTTATACTTAACATACTCGTTGCTGTTAAAGTCTAAGGAATCTTTAAGATTAAATTTATCGTTACTAAACAACCAACTTGCCATTTGCAAGTCATCATCAGTTTGTACAAGTTTGTCTGCATAAGATGTATCAACTTTAATGTCTGTAAAGTTGCTTGTGCCTAATGGTTCACCTGTAATATCTTCTTGGTTCCTAATTAGGTTATAAAATTGTTCTAAGTATTGTGGCTGAGCAACTGTTGTAATATCTATATTGTTTAAGTTACTGTGCCAACTTAAAGGTAAATCATATCTACCTGTACGTTTTGCATCTTTAATAAAACCTGTTGTAGTTTTTGTTTTAACATCTATAATATCGTTTTTACTTAATGTAAATGTACCAAATGTAATTGCAATATGTGTTGGGTTATAACTAAATGTTTTATTTCTTACACCATTAATAAAAACTCTGATACTACTTTCATCTACTTCTGGTTTAGCAGTTATTTCCCATTGTGTTCTTGAATTTTTAACATCCTCATCGTTAACAATATACCTGTCTTCAACTTTTTGATTTGTTTTCTTAGGTTGTGCTTTCCAACTTGTGTCTTTAATTACATCACCGTTAGGCAAACTTTTACTGTAATATATGTAACCATGCATATAAGTTTTTTCTGTACCACCAAATGCAATGTATGAATGTAAATCTGTTTCTAAATTGTTATCAAATACTATTTCACTAAAGTTATTAAAGTTATCATAAGTTAATGGAAAGTTTAAAACAGCATCTTTAGTCTTAGATGCATCTGCTTCTTTGTAACTAAATATTTTTGTTCCAGCAAAATCACTTTTAGGATATACTGAATCACTGCTTAATGCAATGCCTTTATAATCGTAAGCATTAAATAAGATTGGCGTATTAACTTTTCTCTTTTGTTGTCCTTCTATCCATTTCGTTCCATTCCAAAAGTACTCAACACCTTGCTTTCTAGCACCAAACTTAATACTAACAACATCACCTATATTTGCTACATAACTTTCTGCTGTTAATGTTGCATTAGATGGACTAGCACCATCACTGCCAATAGTATAAATCTTACTAGCAATATCGGTTGCTTCGTTAGGGAATATAATTCTATTTCCAACTTCTAATGTTACTCCGTCAACAACACCACCGTTAGGTCTGCCAACTACTTCTGATTTTAAATTATCGAATGCCGCAATTTCTATTGCATCAACACCCTTTGTACCAAAGTTAAATAGTTCTATATTTCTGTCAAATTCTATAATTGGTCTTATTGCTCTTTTACCTTTCTTAGGTAATTGGTCGCCTGCATCTAAGAAGTTTTGTCTATGATACCAAAAGTTAATTCTACTCCAGACATTATTATCTTCAGCGCCACGTTCCATAATGATATAGTCATTTACTTCTTGAGTATTGTCACTATCAAACGGTCCTGTATCGTATGCGCCTACTCCGCCAACTACATATTGTAATTGCTGTCCAATGGCTGTTACATAACCGTCCCATAACGGTCTACCTGTTGTCGAGTCTACTTGACTCATTGTAGAATAAGAAAAGTTATCAATGTCTACATAGTTTGATATACCTTGTAATCCGCCTGATTTAAATCTGGTATCGTCTGGATTGTTATTAGTGTTTACTAATGTGTCAGTAGCAGTATCAATAATAGTTCTGTCATATAGGATATAATCTTCTGTACTAAATGTTGTTGCAAAGTTTTGTTCTTTGTTTATTAATATGATACTCTCGCCTAGGCCTTCTACAACCCAACGTGTATCGTTCATGTAAGGTTCTGGTATCACATAGTTTCCACTAAAGGATATTACCATACCGTTTCTAAATACTGTACCATCTGGTGATGTATAAGTTGTCTTACCTAATATATCTTTTTCTATGTTAATAGGTTTTGCAGTTGTGCCAGATATAATTTTTGCTGTGGGCCCTGTTGGACTCCAAAAGTATTCTTGATAGTTAATAAATTTATCAATGTTTATGGGTGGTAGAAAACTATAAAAGTTTGAATCAAACAATGTATTTTGATTTTGTGTATCTACTCCATAACTTTTTAATACATTTAAAAAGTCTTGATAGAACATTGCGTTTTCACTTTCACCTGTTAGTTGATTAATATTATTAGTTACAGGTTCGAGACTGTATTTGTCTCTTGTTGGATTATGTTCTACTTTATAAGTGTCAGTTGAATCAAAAACTGTAAAGTCTTTTGAACCAACATACGCACTTATATTTTCAATATTTGCTTTTGAAAATAGTTGCTCAACAGTTGTATCAAAAAAGTTTTTGATAGTTGTTGTTTGGTTAACTACTGGTAGTTTTGTATATTTCTTATCTGCCACTTAATTTCCTATTAATAGCCTGAACCACTAGAACCGCTTGAGCCTGAGCCTGAAGAACTTGTTCCAGTAGTATTGTTTGTTACGTCTGCATTAGCAGTCGTTGACGTTGCAATGTTTGTCTCTACAACGTAGTTACCATGATAGTATGTTACACCGTTTGGCATGAAAAATGTTTTACCAAAGAATACATGCGTATGATGTGTACCATCGCCTACAAAGTTTGCCGCTTCAGCCGAAGGATATAACGGATAGTATCCGTCTATCGCATACGGGCCAATTGCTTCTGTACTGTTATCATAACTAGTAAACGATTGTGAACCTATCAATGAAGGCTTCAAATTATCACTAGTTAGTTTATCAACTATATCTACGTCTGTAACTTTTGCTGTACTTAAAAATAATTCGTCCGACTCGCATTTAACTTGGAATAAATCTCCAAATTTACCGCTGTTCGTTTTAGGCACAATAACAATACTGCCAATTGAATTTCCAACTTGCTGATGAATATAACTACTTAATTCTGTAAAGTAGAATGTATCACCAAATTCCCAATTATCAATTTTGAAATATCTGTTTACTGCCTTAATAATATTTGTTTTAATCTCATTATCACTTAAACTTGTTCCTGCTAGTCTTACAACTTTAAATCTTGCTTGTAAATTATTAGGAGCATCGTCACCAAATAGTAACTTAAATCTACCACTCTTAAATAGTAGTTGGTCACTTGCAGTTTTAAATTGTTCTAGTATAGCAAATTCATTTTCTAATTCTGATGACGTGGGCTCAATGGGCCATGCTGTTCCAGGCACATTAAGATAAGATTGAACTTTATCATTATAAGTGTCTGTTAGCATAAACATCTCATGTACATTACTAATGCTAGGATCTATTCTCATGCTGTTATCTGCAATGTGTTGCCATTTAAAAATTACACCTTCTTGTGTAGGTGACATAGTATTCTGTGTAAAACTCTTACCATGTCTTGCTTTATGATTAGAACTTTCATAATGTTTAACAACGTTTAGGTTCGTACTACTGTACGTCATAATATAAACTTTTTTAGTATCTACTGCATAAACTTTTTTATTGTGCAACTTACCACCAATGTTTGTGTTATCAAATTTAGTAATAATACTTTCTTTTTTAACCATAAAGTATTCATAGTCTGCTACTGTATAAACAGTACCTGTATTTGCTGATGCATCACCTGTCGATGAGCCTGCAATTTTAGACATCTCTGTATTAAAGTTTACGTCATCTTCTCTTCTTAAATCTAATATTCCTGCTTTAACAGGTTTTGTATATGTGTAACCATCAAAACTGTTAAAGTCTTCGAATATGATTACATCTCCAGTTGCAACAAACTCTGCAAACTGAATTGGATTGTCTGGGCTGTCATCACCTGTAGTATTAATTGGTGTGACTTGTACTTTTCTAGGATCTGTGTAGCCGTCGCCATACGAAAAGTTACCAACTGCTGAATAAGTAATTGGCTTTGTTAATCTTTCTCTATCGTTAATATATGTAATAGTAAGTTTGTCCTTACTTGGCAAACTTGAACTATCAATTGAGTAATGTCTTTTAGTGTTAAAGTTACTAATTCTTAGTGTACCTGTTTGTGCAGAAGCATCTACGTTTGTAACTTCAATATGTCCAGTACCAACACCATCGCCATTTCCAACGTTATAGTTCGTGTTTTCAAATCTATAACTAATGTTACCAGAGCCATCTAAAATATTACTACCAAATGTAGTATTACTAAAGGACATAACAATATTACTTGGTAAACTATGTACAACACCTGTGTTGTTAGCAATAGTAACGTTTGTATTACTTGTTAAATCTGATGTATCAAAGTTAGTACCTAGTTCTATAATAGCATCTTTAACAAATGCATTAGCAGTTGCATCGCCGTCTATAAATAATCCAAAGTTACTTGTAAGTTTTGTTTCAATTTGATCGTATCTAGTATCTCTATTTTTTAAAGGTATATTTGTAAAACTTTGTCCAATCTTTGTAGAGTACCATGCATCGCCTAAAAAGTCTGGAGTAGCAGTAGTATCTGTCCACTCAAATATTTCTTCACTTCTAGACTTATTGTTGAGTGTAGTAATTTCTACAGTATCGTATTTTGCAGTTCCTGTAAAACTGTCTATGATCCTGTTTGTATTTACATCATAAAATCTCACATCTTCGTAACTTTCAAACACATATCGTATGCCTCTGATAAGCACGTCATATCGATTACTTAATGTATCGACCGGAACATAAGTGAATTTTAATAACCAACTTTTATCTCTTCCGTTACCGGATGTATCTTGAGCATTACCTATTGTGAAATCCGTTGTATTTGAAACGTCATTATTTGAAATAACATAAAACTGGTTACTGCTTGGATTATATCCTAATGCAAAACTCTGCTTTAAGTTCATAGCATTTGTGATTGCTGTTATTTCTGTATCAAAGAATTTTTTTCTTAATGTTGTAATAACTGCTGTACCTTTCCATCCTTCTGGTACACTTTCACTTAATACAATTGGGCCTTGCACAACTGTACTATTACTAACACGTTTGCCATTGTCTCTGATACTTTTAATCTTAACCCATTTCTTTTGTGTAATATCTGTTGGGTTCTCAAAATTAATTAAGTGCCCAGGCTGTATAAGTTGTAAAGCCGGGTTTGCAATATTCACATCTGATGCTGTGCCGCTAGACGTAAAAGTTTCTGTTAAATATCCTGTTACTCCTTCAGCAACTTTAGGCAATGTGTGCCATTCAATACCGTACAATGCTAGATTAAATTTGTTAGGCTCTCTGTCTAACCATGCGTCTCTGAAGTCACTGTATATAAAATCGTTTAGTTCCAACTTCTTTAAATACGTTGGAAGTAGTTTTGTAATTTGTTCTAGTGGAGTGTTATTGTTATCAATAATAAAGTCAGCACTTAAATTACTGTCTTCAATAAACAATGCACCATCTTCTGCTAGTACGTTTGTTGTTTGAAAAGTACTTGTTGGATCTGAGATATCAATATATCTACTATGTCCAGCATGTGTTCTATTTGTTACTTTAAGTTTTGCAATGTTTGTACTTTTTGCTAAAGGTAATACTTGGTAGTCTTGTGCTGACACCATTCTGTCTTGGGCATAAAATGCCTGTGGTGCTCTTTCTTTAATACCTTCTATTGTTTCTGCAGGTAAACTGTTATTAACAGCATTTTGTAATCTTAATGTTACAGTAAGTACATGCTGTACTTCTGTGTTATTGATGTAAGGAATGTTTAAAGTAACATTGCCAACGTCATCTGGTTGTATTTGATATCTTATAGGATCACTTGTTCTGTAAAAGAACTTGAATAATCCAATTGGTACCTGTGCAAAGTTTCCATCTGCAAACTGTAAGTTAATTCCACTATCACCTCTGTTTTGTATTGCATACAAACTAGATGAACCAGTTGCTAAGGTATTATACTGTAATGTTTGTCCAACTGTATTTGGAACTTTAGACCATTTGCCTAGAGCATCACCTGAAGCATTTACTTGTTGTAAATAACAATCAGTCTCGTTGATGTTTTCAACAGTAATAGCTACTTGTCTATTTTCTACAGGTTCAGCAAAGTTTAAATCTTCTGATTGCAATATGCCCTGTCTAAACATTAGGAAGAAACCATTATTCTTACTGCTTAATCCTAAGCCATCATTTCTATGAATCATTCCAAAGTTATTTGTTCTATCTGGATGTTTTTCAAATATAATTTTATTATCTATAAAGTCTGCATTAACAACTTCAAAGTCTCTAGAAATACCATTTATACTTGATGTAAATGCATGTACTAATGGACTTGTAGTTGGTGTATTGATCTCGTATAAGTCTGTTACTATGTTATCGATAGTTCCTGTCTTAACAGGCTTACTAAATCTGTTTACATTTCCAAATGCACTATTTAATATTGTAATAAATTGTTCGTAACTGTCTGAGTTATTTGCGTCATTCCAATTAATTGTTCTAGCCGCTAGTTCGTTACCCAAACTATCTGTTAAAGGTTCTGTAGTTGACATGCTGACAACTTTCATTAGACCACTTGCTCCAATATTTCTTTTTGGATTGTATCCTAATTGTCTAGCAAGTTTATAAACACTATCTTTTCTTTCTGCTGTTTCTAAAAAGTTTTCTCTTGTGTTTACGTCCATTCTAAATGCAATACTTTGTGCCAAGTATGCAAGTAGTTCTATAATAGCAATAAATTCAGAACTCTCAATGTAGTCATTGAAGTTTTCTGGGAAATTGGTTTTAATATAATCTACCATTGCTGAACGCATGGTATCAAAGTCATATGCTTGGAAGTCTACTTGGCTGTATGCCTGATAGGCTACTTCCCAATCTTCCGCCGCAAATAAGTTGTTTTGTCTATTGTTTACTGCCATGTTTAAATCTCTACGTCTGTCCTAGCGAATTCAAGAAATAATCTATCCTCGTCTAGGGTTGGCAAAAATTTTAATTGTACTTGTACTCGTATTAAATGGTCTAAAGTTTGGGTAAAGATTTCATCAATCTGTACTCTTGGGTCTTTGGATATAACCCTTTCCACTTCTTCTTTAACTTCTTCAATAACGTACTGGTCTAGTGGGTTCATTAAAATGTCGTATAATGTTGTTCCAAAGTTAGGTCTCATCACTCGTTCACCTTTTCTTGCTTTTAGTTCATTCATTAAATCTTGTTTAATTAATTCACCGTCAATAAGTGTATAAGGTGCCCTAACCTTCCCTACTGTACTAAACCCTTTGTATATGTTTGCCATACTGATATTTATCACTAATCGTTAAAACTAGTTTTAATACACCACTTTTTGAACAGCTATCAAACGCTGTAGATAAGTACATATAGGAGCAAGATGCAAATCTTGTATTGTTTTACTTTCATTCATAGGGATTATATGAAAAACGTATTAGAACGATTTGAAAATATCGTACAACTTGCGTATTCCGCCAACAAGGATATTCAGTCCAAGGGATACGAAGGAGCCGTAGGTTACGGTCCTAGGTTCAGAAAAATGCTACATAAAAATGGCAAACGGGTTCATTCAATGGGAATATACGACTACTATACTAAAAAGTATGTTTTATTTGAAATGGTTAACATGGTAGGACAAAAGGATAAAATACCTCCTGAGTTCGCACAAATGGAGAAGTTAGTCAAGGATGCCGTTAGCGCCTAAAAAAAATATCGTTTTTGTACACGGTAGTGGTCAAAGCCATCTTAGTTTTAATTTCATAGAGCTATGGTTACCAGAGCATAATTCACTGTGCTTTAATTACAGCACACAAGAAGATCCAGATGATATTGTTAAAAGATTCAAAATGTTATTGGATATACAATTTGACGGAGAACCTGTACATATTATTGCACACAGTTATGGTTGTTTAATAGCATCAGTCATAGCAGAAAAATACAAAAACGTTGAAACATTAATAACACTATCAAGTCCATGGAACGGTTCTAGAACCGCTAAGTGGCTAAACATGGTTTTTAGAGAAAGCAAACTCTTTGCAACCACTAAACCGGGAAGTCCGCTTTTAAAGGCAATTGCCAGTCTAAAGTTAGATTTTCCGATAACTAATATTGTATCCACAGGAACTAAATCGTCAGCAAATGCATTGGCTGGTTTAGGCTCAACTCCCAATGATGGATTACTTACATTGGAAACACAACGAGCTGTACCCCAAGGCTTTACAAATTGCGAAACGATAGATATGGAAGTCAGCCATAATGAACTGCTGATGAGTATGGAAGTCGTGGAACTAATTAAAGAGAAAATTTTCAATGGAACAGCAGATAACCCTTAATAACACATTAGAAGAAGAACTTAGAATTATGCTTGTTGAAAAACAAGTAGAATGTAATGCCTTACGAAGTCAGCTTGACGCTTTGAAAAAAATGGTTGCTGAAGAACAAGAAGGTAAGTACAGAGCTTATATTAAATTTGCAGATTTGCAAAAAGAAATGAGTTCGTTAAAACAAAAAATAAAATAGTATTACGACAGTAATTCGAACTGTTTACGTTTTATGCGTTGTGCCATAATGCCCCAGCCCATTCCATTTGCATCAGGAGTTTCTGATGCTAAGTCAAATTCATCTGGCATGCCAAACAAGTACGCTTCATAGATTCGTCTTTGTTTTAGTGTTTGTCTAAATGTACTATTAGTAACCCACTTCTGTAATAGTTGTGGAATAAGTCTGTTATTTTGTCCTGTTAGCAATGCATCTTTAACTTCACTACCCATCCAATTTGAATGACCAACACTATTACCAAATAACACAGATGCCAACATTGCATTCTTACTCATATTCATTCCACCTAATGTGCCAACCATAAACTTACCGGTGTTACTGAGTCCAGCACTACCTAATTTTTGAGATACATTATTAGTCATGGCATATTTTAAATTGTGTATGATTGTATTTTTAGTTCCGTCAACTGAGTAACTGCCTTTAGATCCTAACACTTTGGATAGTCCGTATTTACCTAGTTCTGCTACTGCTGTATTTTGTATTATATCAGCATACTCGTTGGCTCCTCTAGTCATACCAGGAACTTTATAGTTACTTTGCGGATCTAATATTTTGCCATCGCCGAATATAGTTGCCCCGGAGGCTATTTCGTTTCTATCTAATACATGTCCAAGTCCAACAACTGTATTGCCGCTACTGTTCTTAACTGGTGTAGGTAAACTAGTACCACAACAAGCCAACAGTTTAGCACCAGCATCTGCCATGCCGTTTGAATCCATGTTACCAGCCATGCTTTGTACATCATTTGGAACTGCTTTTAATAAACTTTTCTTATAGTTAGGTGTTGCACCAGGTCCTGGTGCAGGAGTAAATCCTGTTCCAACATCTATACTACCATCTGGTTGAGGTACTGTTGCTGGCACAGTATCTGTTTGTTGGATTGCATTTGTTGGATTGTCTTTTACTGAAGCATCTTGTGATGTCATTTTGCTAGAGTCTTGTGTGAGTGCTGTCGCTGTTGCATGACCAACCCAAGGTTCTCTGGTAGGATTAACTTCAATAATACTTTTAAATTCTGTAGGCTCTCCGTCACGTTCACCGTCTGTGGGTAAGGGATTGTCTTCGCCTGGATTTGCTTCGTCGTATACGAACGCAGGTTTCTCTACACTTGGATCCTCATGTGTTATTTCTGTAAATGCTTCTACCGGCTTAGATTCTTTAGCCTGTTCAGCACTACCTCCATCATTAAGATGCACAGTTGAACCTATTACATTATTTTTCCCACCTGCTTGGGAATTAATTTCTCCACTAGCGTTTTCCATAATTTCAGAACCACTAATAACATGTTTACCAGCAACTAGGATATGTCCGTCGCCGCCTGACTGTATAGTGTATTCATTGAAAGCACGATTGCTTATTAAATTCTCTACATCTAAGTGGGAGTCATGTCCTGCTTTCGTTGTAATGTCGTTACCTGCACTAATTTTTAAGTCACCTGTTTTTTCTGAATATAAACCAGCATTAATATTAATACCTAAGCCGGCTTCTAAGTTTAAAAACTCGTCCGCTCGTATATTAATATTTTTAGTTGCTCTCATGTTTATATTTTCATCACTGAATACATGCACACTTCCGTTTTCAGAAAGTTCTACCCATGCAGTACCTTTGCTGTTAATAACATATATAATACCATTGGTATCATCCATTAGTATTTGATTACCTAATGCTGTTCGTAAACGTATGTGTCGTTGTTCTAACGAATCGTCCATAACAAACTGGTGTCCGCCACGTCTGTTTGTTCCATCTTTTTTGCCTGACTTTAAGCCTGGCTCTTCTGGCCCGGGTGTTAATATGCCAAATACTTGTGAAGGACTTTCTCTCCTAGCACCAGCAGTTGTTGTTCCTCTAATTGGATCGTTTATTAACCCTTGGTCTAAAATTGATTTTGCGAATATGTGATGTAAAGGTCTAGAAGCATTTTTACCGTGACTTGGATCATCTTCTCGTTTATTCTTTTCTGCAACTGGTAAAGGTAAACTGCTACCGTATGTTGTTCCTGAAGGTATACCTGGAACCATGTGTGCCATTTGGTCAGGGAACAAACAACCTATAATAATAGGAAACTTTTTCTTACCATCGCCAAATATAACTAATACAAAGTTGCCTGGATCAGGTGGTACCATCCACATGCCATAGGTCTTCATAGTTTCATCATAGCTCTGTACATTCTTGCCTATCTTCTCACTTGGAGTACTTCCTGCAAAAGGTGAGCTCCAGTATGCATTAAAATAACCAGTGGGGTCATCTCTGTCTTTTGATAACATAGGAATGTAAACAGTAATACGACCACTGTTAGTATCATCTTTTGGTCTAACAATAACTTCGCCTACATATATACCGTGGTCTAATTCGGCGGCTTCCCTCATCTTGTCAGTCTGATTCTTTCTTCTTACTTTAAATTCGTCTGGTGTGTATGGCATTATGGATTACCTCTGTTAGCTTCAAAATCTGCTTGTTGACGAGCATTAGATTCTTCAACCATTCTTGCTATTTCTTCATCGGTCATCGGAGTCTCACCTTCATCTCCGTAATCAACGTCTGTTAGGTTAAATTTACTTATATGTAGAGCAGTATCCTTTGGTGCTTTATCAAAATTCACAGTATACATACCACCACTAAATGAACATGTAGTAGAAACTATTCTGTATACTCCGCTAATAAAGAATGCAGTTCCCATTGATTTCAAATAACCGGGGTTTTCATCTTCATCATCTATGTTTGGATCTCTAACTCTAGGTGTTTGCATCGTGAATAAAAAGAAATTGTCATCACCATTGTTGTATACCATCCCGGACTTCGATGACTCTTCACGTTGGTCATATTCTTCTATGGCTGTCATTTTCTTTTTGCCTTTCATAGCGTCGCTATAACTATTGGGTACACCAAGATAGAAAGGATCGCCTCTTACTTTTAATCCTAGTTCAACTAATATGCTCGAGTCATTAACATTTTGATACATGTAACCAAATAGTGTTGCGGCATTTGTGCCATCACTGGTATCTCCACTAGTTGAAACAATGCTTTGACCTACCATTCGTTTTGTTCTTGCTTCTGGACTTTTGCCATTAGCGGCATTAGCCACCATTTGTTGTCTTCTTTTTCGGTCACTAGCGGAGGCTGTATTTCCAATAACTGTTTCAGATCCGCCCTGGTCGTCTAATAAATCTACACTATAAATATATCCACTTCCTTCTGGCTTGTAGTCACCGACATCTTGTGTGCCGTTATTTGTAGTCCTGCTGTATCCAGGAGTGTAGTTTGCATGTGCTAATGCTTTTGCAGTAGCATTTGTCCTTGATTTATCTTCAACAAACTCCTCATACTCTTTATCAGTCATTCTCAAATCGTCTTTAAGTTTTCTATTAAATTCTGTATCCCCTTTACTGATTTGGTCTAATAGCACACTTTGTTCTGCCGCTATTCTTTCTTTTTCTGCTTTACCAGTTAGATCGCTATCGCCGTCTATGTTTGCTCCAGATTTGTTTGCGTTGGTACTCAAATCACCTAATGTGCCTGCCCCCGGTGCCTGTAGTAAAACTTGTCCTGCATTGTATTGAATATCTGCACTTAATATTTGGTCATTTAATCCTGTGTACAAATAGTGGTAGGCTTTTTTAATGTTTACATTTTTAATAATATTTGTTACTTGTTCTTTCGACAAGTCTTCTTCAGCCGCCGAAGTATTTTGACCGTTTTGTCTTGTATTGTAAACTATTGGCTTGTATGTTATACGCTTTGCATACTTGTTTCTTCTAGAATCAAACTCCATGTATTCTATGTCTGCTTCTATCCGATACCACTTTACAAATGTTTTGTCTAAGTCTAAGCCATCTTCACTTAAAGACGGATCTCTGAAATTACTTTTTCTGGTAGTAGAATTTAAAAAGGAATCACACATAACAAGTGCTGTAGTAAAAAACTGATTCATACTAGTTCCTTCTTTCATATTGATTTGCTGGTCTGTGCCAAAGCCACCGCTTTCTATAGAAATACCACCGTCTAAACTATCTGGGTTATCCTCTAAGGCTTTTTCAAAATCTTCTTTAGTTTTAATACCTTTTGATTCTGCATTAATTAATCTATTAACTTGTTCTGCATTTTTTCTATTGCCTCTATTACTACCATCAACGATGCTAGTGTTTGTTAATACATTTTGTAATTGCGATAAGTCAAAAAGTATCTCATCATGAATCTCTTCTTCTTTGAGATTATCTTCTTTGAACTTCTTAATGTTCTCTTGTAAGTTTTGTGTTATCTCTTCTATTGTTTGACCTTGTACATACATATCTTTAGGAATTTTAAAATTGTAATCTGCGTATGCTTCTGATTGTGCTACAGGGCAATCAAATTCGTATTGGCTACCAGTGTCATCGATAGCAACTGAAACTTTTGCAAGTCTTAGTTGAAATATAAATGGCCCGGTGATATGTGCTGGTGCACCTCCGGCGTCCTCATCGTCGATATCCTCTTGGTAGCCTTTAAATTCTATTGCTAAGAACATAGGTACGTCTGCGTACATGTAATGTCCTAAGTGTGCTTTTGCTATTTGTATTTGGTCTAGTAAGTCTGCGGCTCCTGGTTGTATTAGTGTAAATTGGGCTCTTGTTGCCACTGAATTACCTGTACCTGGGCCTTGTACAAAACTTATATCTAAGTTGTCTATTTGGACACCTGTTACACTTGTCTGTGCAATCACTATTGTGTCTCTTGGTTGGGCCGCCATTGCTCCACGCATCCAGCCGCCATTATCATAACCAGTTTTTGCTGGTATCATATAAAGTTTTAAATTGTATGAAGTATTTTGATATGCATCTAATAGGTTGCCTTCGACATTACCTATGTAGTTGTCCTCATACGTTATCTTAGGTTTTGGTTTGTCTTTTGATTTCTTACTTCTGAATATACCCATCTCTAGCCACTAACTCTATCAATAACATTTCTAGTTGGTAAAAATATTTTTAAACCTGACACAAAATCCTCTAGCGGATCTATTAGTAAGTCTGGGTTTCTTAAAGCAAATACCCACCACAGGTTTACTGTGCCATATAACTTATGTGCTAATAAATCAGGTCTTTTGTCATACCTAGATTCTATTGTATAGAATTCGTCACCAATTAATTTAGGTATTTTAGGTAAGGTATTTAAATCAAGGTAAAAATCTGTTACCTCTGCATTTCTGAGAAAACTGTTATTGTTGTGGAAGTTTGCCATTAAATAAATCCGTCCTTATACGACTTACCACTTGAAAATCCTTGTAAGTCAAATTTCTTTCTAAGTTTCTTATATGTGTACTGTGGTGCCATTTCTATCATTATGTCTGTTTCAACGGGCATGTATGTTGTTGTTTCGCCGTTAGCGCCTTTGTATTTAACTGGAACATAGTCTACTCCGTCTGGGAATTGGAAGTTATATGAACGTATCACAACTGGTACCCTATTAAAACCAAATTCTCCTAAATATTCAAATAACATTACTGGAGGAGGTGTACCATATGTACCTGCTTCTACGGATGTATCTCCAAAGAAGCCCTTAGTAACACTTCTCAAAAAATGGAATACTGCTAATAGGTATTGTGCTTCTTCTGTTGTATTGGCTGTCCAACTACCTTGTAACGGTAGTGTAGGGGGTCTACTATTGATGTATGTGTAAAACGGATAATTGGAACCATGCTGTGATGCTTCATTATATTCCGTCGATGCTTGTAGATATAAGTTAGGTGTATACGGAAATACTATACCGCCCCTATCTTTGAGAGGTTGAAGTATAGACTTTTGCGGATTCCCTTTGGCATCAACTAAGCCATATGCCCAGTCTTCTCCGCCTTTCTTAGGTCGAATTCTTGCTCGCCAATCTTTATTCTTAAAATTTGTCCGGTCATCAGTCTCAGATGTAATAACTGTTGTATTAGTTGCGTACCGGCCTCTATAATCTATTAAGCCTTCGTCATTTGCCATAATCAATATCTCCTACTTGTATTTATCAGATAAATAATAACATACTTTAATTATTATAGTCATTTAACAAATAAGTTGACAAACGCTTATAAATGTGTATAATACAATATAAACGAACTATAGTTTTGAGGAGAAATTTTATGGTGCAACCGAAGAGAGTGAACTATCTTAATAATAAAGATATTCTAAAACAAATTCATAGAAGCAAGTTATCTTACTGTTGTGTAACAGATGACAACTTTGCTAACGTCGACTTAATAGTTGACGATGTTAAGAAAATTAACAAAACAGCAATTAAACAAGCACAGGCTAACAAAGCCGCCAAGATGCAAACACTTGCATATCAAACTGCAATAGCAGAAGGCAACTTTACTAAAAAGCCTAAACAAAAAGAATTTGCAGTTGACCCTGCATCACTACTTGTAGACGAGTTAGTGTTTAGGGTTATGACATTTGAGCATATTCCAGATGAGCCAGGTCGAAAGAAAACATGTAAAACAGTTGCTGACACAAAAGCAAAGGTAAACTTTCCACCATTCAAACATTACATACTAGATAGTGCTGGTGTTAATCCTAGAGAAGTAGTAAGAAGTCATTGGGTAGGTGGACTACACAATGGGCATTTTAGTGTGGACCATGGAACTATTAGTAATGAACTAGGAAAGATGTTTATGAAATTAGTAGAGCGTTATAGTCAACGTGGTAACTGGCGAGGTTACACTTATGTTGATGAAATGCGTGGTACTGCATTAGTGCAACTATCACAAATTGGTTTACAATTTAACGAAGCAAAATCAGATAATCCATTTGCTTATTATACGGCTACTGTTAATAACAGTTTTACTAGGGTACTAAACTTGGAAAAACGTAATCAAACTATCAGAGACGACATTTTAATTGAACAAGGACATCTACCAAGTTATGGACGACAAATCCAACATGAGAATGAACTCAAAGAAATGAGAGCTCAAGCTGAAACTGAAGTAGAAACCGCAAAAGAGTAAAACTATACATGGCAAACCTTTTTGAAAGGGCCGCATGTTTTACTGATATACATTACGGCTTAAAACAAAATAGTAGACAACACCTTAAAGACTGTCACGATTATGTTGACTGGTTTATTGCAGAAGCCAAGGCTCGAGATTGTGAGACTTGTGTTTTCTTAGGTGACTGGCATCATCATAGAGCAAGTATAAACATTGCAACTATGAATGCAACTATCAGAGATTTAAAGAAACTAAACGATAACTTTGAAACAGTATATTTTATTACTGGTAATCACGATTTATATTATAGAGAAAAACGTGACCTTAACAGTATTGAATTTGCTAGAGACTTAGAAAACTTTGTAATGGTAGACGAGCATTTTCTTAAAGATGGTGTTGCAATTATACCATGGCTAGTAGGTGACGAGCATAAACTGTTAAACAAAGTAGATTGCAAATATATGTTTGGGCACTTTGAACTTCCATACTTTAAAATGAATGCAATGGTAGAGATGCCTGACCATGGTGGAATCAAAGCATCAGACATTAGTAATCCCGAGTATGTGTTTAGTGGACATTTCCATGCTAGACAATACAAAGGCAATATACATTATATTGGTAATGCATTTCCACATAACTATGCTGACGCTGGCGACAATGAACGTGGTGCTATGTTCCTTACTTGGGGCGAAGAACCTGTGTACGTTGATTGGCCCGACTGTCCCAAATATATAATGATGGGATTACGAGAATTGCTTACTAAACCTGAAAAGTATTTGGATGAACATACACATGCAAGGATTAAACTAGATGTTCCTATAAGTTATGAAGAAGCAAACTTTATTAGAGAAACATTTGCAAAACAATTCAATGTTCGAGAACTGCAACTTATTCCTGTTAAAGAAGAGGAAGAAGCATTTGAAGGAACAGAGATTACATTTGAAAGTGTAGACCAAATTGTTATTAGTCAACTTGAAACTATCGAAAGTCAATTAGTAGACAAAGCAAAACTTATAGAACTATATCGGGATATTATTGTTTAATGTTAAAGATTAAAAACGTAACAGCAAAGAATTTTATGAGTGTGGGTAACAACCTACAAGCAGTTCAATTTGATACTGACTCGCTAACACTTGTACTAGGGCACAACTTAGACTTGGGTGGAGATGGTAGTAGAAATGGTACAGGTAAGACTACTATCATTAATGCATTAAGTTTTGCATTATATGGCGAAGCACTTACAAACATTCGTAAAGATAATTTAATAAACAAAACAAACGGCAAAGGAATGATTACTACTGTTGACTTTGAAATCAATGGTACAGAATATAGAATTGAACGAGGAAGACGTCCTAACATACTTAGGTTCTTTATTGATGGAACAGAAGCCGCTGACAATGAACAGCAAGGTGACATGCGTGAAACACAAAAAGACATAGAACGTATAATTGGCTTCCCACATTTAATGTTCAAACATTTAATTGCACTCAACACTTATACTGAACCTTTCTTAGGTATGAAAGCAAATGACCAACGAGATATGATTGAGCAGTTGTTAGGTATAACAGAAATAAGTTTAAAAGCAGATGTACTTAAAGACAGATTAAAAGAAACAAGAGACAGAATAAAGGACGAAGAGTCTAGAATAAAAGCAGTAACGAATGCAAACGAACGTGTTGGCAAGAATATTGTTGACATTGAAAACCGAGGCAAGGCTTGGGTAACGCAACATGGCGACAAAGTAAATAGTTTACAAACTAGCCTAGATGCATTACAAGAAACAAACATAACTATGGAACTAGAAAACCATAGACAGATACAAGACATTAATCAAAAGTACACAAAGATACAAGGGCTTGATAGCGAACTTAAAACATTACAGACAAGTCTAAAACGAAATGAGAAAAATTTAGAAACATTTGCAAATAATATTGCACTAGCAAAAGAAGGTACTTGTCCTAGTTGTGGGCAAGATACTGCACACCTAGAAACACATGAAGAATACACTCAAGAACTTTACGATAAAATTAAAGAAGAAGAAGTTTACAAACTGGAATTAGATACAAAAGTTTTTGATTGTGAAACCCAATTGAAAGAGTTAGGTGACTTGCCTGAGACTCCTATTACATTTTACACTAACATGGAAGATGCACTAGGACACATGCATAATGTGGCTACTCTAAAAGAACAAATCGAAGAAAAGATTAAAGAACAAAATCCATACACAGAACAAGTTGCTAGTCTTAAAGAAAGTGGACTGGAAGAAATTAGTTACGATTCAATGAACGAGCTAACTTACTTAAAAGAGCACCAAGAATTCTTACACAAACTATTGACCAACAAAGATAGTTTTATTAGAAAGAAAATTATTGACCAAAACTTACAATACTTAAATTACAGACTAGGACATTACTTAGATAAACTTGGCTTACCGCATGATGTTAAATTTAGTAGTGACCTTAGTGTAGAAATTACAGAGTACGGCAGAGACTTAGACTTTGATAATCTAAGTAGAGGTGAACGTAACAGACTTATACTAGGTATGAGTTGGGCGTTTAGAGACATTTACGAAAGTCTCAACCAGCCTATGAACTTGATGTGTATCGATGAACTAGTAGATAGTGGCATGGATACTACTGGTGTTGAAAATGCATTAGCAGTTCTTAAAAAGATGGGAAGGGAAGCCAACAAAAATGTATTCCTTATTTCTCATAAAGAAGAACTACAAGGCAGAGTAAACAATGTGTTGTATGTTGTTAAAGAGGGCGGATTCACATCATACTCAAACGATATTGAAATACTAGATCCGGAGAGTGATGTTTATAGATTCCAAATTAAGACATGAGCAATAAGAAAGTACCTGTTGAGGTCATCAACGAAGTTGAAAAATGGCAATCCACTAACTTTACACAAAAAAGTAATAAACCATTAGACCAATTATTAAAAGAATATGAATATTTTGAATTGGCAAACAACGGTGATGTGTGGAGTAAACAACTTTTAAATAAACACATAGACCCAAATAAGCCAATAACTATATTCGAATTAGGCACAGGCATAGGTTCAGGCACAGTTTGGATGAGTGAGAATTTATGTCTACATCCTGATAGTGTTATACACTCAGCAGGCATAGACCCACAGCAAGGTATAGATAATTATGCTAAAACTCGATTAGAAAATTATAACAATGTTGTTTTCTATAACGAGTATGGAAATGCTGTAATCAAACGATTAGGTATAATGTATGACATGATATACATTGACGGTACACACAGATATATGCCTACATTAACCGAAGCAAAGATTTCATTAAAACATTTAAAAGAAGATGGTATAATTGTGTTCGATGATTATGATCCCGGCTGGCCCGGTGTAGTACAAGCAGTAGACGAGTTCGTAAATATGTACAAACTAAAATTAGAGAAAATAAGTAACACACAAGTATTAGTAACGAGATTAACAAATGTGTGATTGGACCTACAAAGGTAAATTAGTAGAAAGCATACCAGAACAGTATGAAGGTTTTGTGTATTTAATTACCAACACCACCAATGGCAAAAAGTACATTGGTAAAAAACTAGCAAAGTTTAAAACTACTAAGCCTCCACTAAAAGGCAGAAAGAACAAAAGGCGTGGTCACAAAGAATCCGACTGGCTAACATATTGGGGTTCATCGGATCACTTGAATGCTGATGTATTAACCCTAGGCGAAGATGCATTTACTAGAGAAATTTTACACTATTGCGAGAGTAGAGGTGTAATGAGTTATGTAGAAGCAGAGCTACAATTCAAACACAAAGTATTACTTTCCGATGACTATTACAACGGAATTATTAACTGTCGCATAGGTGGTTCAGAAATACTTAAGGAAAGTCTCAAGAACAGATAACTATTTGCTGATACAACAAGTAACGGCACACAATAGACACCCAGTCAAACTAACACAGAAACACATAGGCACAGCACCGCCCCGTCGAGGATAAATTCGATGCTCTTGAGGTTTATTAAGTAATAACTTAGTACGCTAGAACTGAGTTGCTGTCGGCAAGATACAAACACGACACAGTATTGAAAGAATGAGTGCTCTGAGAAAAAGCAACACTCGAATTGAGTATAATGAACTTTACAAGTTATAGTCAGTTTCCGTGAGATTCGAGATGGTAGTGTATGGGGACAAAAAGCTCACCGGTTCCTGATAGCACCCACGTTAAAGATGATGATGCATCACTTGATGACATTTGATTGATTCTCCTTGCTTAAGGAGAATTATGACTCAACATACTTGATAACTTCTTTAATATTAAAAATATTAAAGTTATAAAAAAACTATCTTACAATAGAATGAATATCATGAAATGATATGAATGAAAGCAGTAAGGTAAGACACGAAGTGTCTATAAAGTGTTTTAAAATATTCTAGAGTTTACTAATTGACTATATGTTTTATTCCAATTAATGGTTAAAAACTTCATAGCAAGTTCGCTAGTATTATTACATCCATGTGGTTTACTGGTATCTAATAAAAAGTATTCATCTGGTTGTATGTTCACAGTCTCTAAGACGTCGTTATTGCTGTGTTTTATCACAGCAACGTTATTACCCACATTGATTAGAAGATTGCTTCTACGCCCATAAGCGGTGTCTGTGTGTAGTGCTAATTCTGTACCAGGCTCTACCCATTCTATTCCCACGCCATCATCCTTTTTTAGGTCGAATTCTTCACAAAATGCTTGTGGTAATGGCGGTGCTACATACTGTAACTTAGTGAGTTTCTGCTGTAATTGACCCTCATCCAGGGTTAATGAACGTGCATTTGCCCTTAATATGTCCACGATTGCTGTATACTTACTCATGCTCATATTTAACAAAAAATGCCAATATTTCTGGAAAAAAAGGTTGACTTCCACCCCAATTAGTCGTATAATAGTTCTATATTAAGTAAAAAGTTGTAGGAGACATTATGTACAAGATATACCAAATAAGACTAGCAGACGAAGTAACTGACTTTGTTAATTCAAATGACCACGGTCATACAGGTGCATCGCACAAATACCCAATATACGAAGCATACATGAGATTAAATCATGGTAATGACTTGGAGTTTAACAATGCAGACTTTGGGTTTTATACCCAAGTGTGTGCAGTTATTAAAGATGCTGGACTGCAAAGTGATGGCGAAAGATGGGCAGTACTTAATTTAGAAGATGTATTTGCAGTTCTAAATGGTAGATACTATGATGAAGACACTGGCGAAGATTTAGTGCATGATGCACACGTTAGTGGTTACACTATGAAGTCAGGTATGACAAAGAATGGTACTACTTACTCAGTTAGAAACATGCGTTCATTGAGCGTGGGTGACATTGTAGAAGATACTGACAACGGTACTTTCCATATGGTTGCTGGAATGGGTTTCCAGGATATTACAGTACAGGTTAAGAACTTTGCTGAAACTACACTAGAGACTGCATAACATGAATAACACTAATATAAAACGAGACATTTACACGCACGGTGGTGCTTATGACCGAGGTACTGCTGACAGTTATTATGGCAGAACCAAAAATCCTCATTACTACCCATTGGGCACTTACAATGGTGACAGAGTAGAACAAGCTGATATGACATTAACACAAATAGATTCATATAACCTAGGCTTTGATGAGAACGAGGCTGATGGTAACTTTAAGGATTGGGGATGATAGATATATTACAAGAAACTACTGACTGGGGCAATTATACTGTCGGCAATGGCATATATCATATTAACGGTGCTGGACAATTGGTTGCGTATCAACCCAATTCAGAAACTCCATTAAAACAGTTCAAGAATCCGCTTAAACAGTTCTCTAAAAGTAGACGTAAGTTTACAAAAATTGGAGCATACCCAGAAGTTCATAACGATCCTAAAGTGATTATTGTGAAAGGTTCAAAAGGTAATGAGTATACTGTAGACACAGACAAAGGCACTTGCAGTTGTCCTGGTTACACTTACAGGGGGAACTGTAAACATGTTAAAGCATATTCTTAAGAACTTAGCAGATATTACTATTATAGTTTTATTGGCATTCATTATATATCAAGGAGCATCATGAAATTGTTTAATTTATGTATTATAATAGCATCATTGGGCTTAGGCGCATGTGCTAGTGGCGGTGGTTCTTCTGGCGTTGCGCCGGTCGTCGCTGTCGCGCCGCAAACTTCTACCCCCACCGACCAACGTGTAGCATTTGACAGTTGGGTAGATACTTATACTGGTAGTAATGGTGAAGTAACAGTAGCCTACAACATGACTAATTACACTACTACTGGCTTACCTGCTAAAACAGACAAGTTTTATATTGAAGACTATGGCTTTTTTAACACTACCATTACTGGTACTACTAATAGAACTGGTGGCGGCATTGAAGGCACAAGTGCTACAAACTTTATTCAGAGTTACAATGTACTTGAAAGCGATATCAATGGTGACGGTCACATGGACTATTATATGTTCCATTGGGCAGGTGACCATGTTAATGACGGCTTCCTTCCTGAAAGTAATGTGTTTGCATGGATTAATGATGGTGAAGGACATTTTACAATGGACCAGTCTGTGTTTGCAGATGGCACTCCATGTTTTATGGGCACCGGTTGTGCAAACAACGAATCACATACAGGTATACTTGTAGATGATTTTAATGGTGATGGTATGGACGATATATTTCAGAACCAAACGTTCCTATTAAGCAATAACGGAAAACTACATAACCAAACTGGCTTTGCAGATGATTTATTTGCATCATGTTATGATGGGTGTTGGGCACATGATGCCGCCAGTGGAGATGCTGACGGTAATGGCACTACAGATATTTTCTTGCCTATATGGGATAAAAGTTCTGATGAAAGCGAATGGCAGTATGGTTATCTTCCATGGGCTATGTTATTAAACGATGGTGCTGGTAATTTTACTGTAAACAGAAACTTTCCAGATGTTGGTTCTCCATATGATTCCAACTTTGCTACTACGGCTGTTATTGCCGACTTTGATAATGACGGATTCGGTGATGTTGCTGTTGGTTGGCAGAAACCCGGAGAACACACTATAGCAAATGATGTTGTTAATAGTGCCGGAGCAGTATTTTACAATGATGGTACTAATGATTGGAGAAACAGAATTGTTGCTCTCCCGGCAAACTACTTTGGAGCAAATGGACTTGCAAATGATATGCAGGCATTTGATTTTGATGGTGACGGTTTTATTGATATTGTGTTAGCAAGTACAAAACATGATCCTTATTATGACGGTAGGTATGTACAGTTTTTTAAAAACGTAGATGGCACAACTTGGTCAGATGTAAGTTCAACTGCTAATCCTAATACAACGTATGCAAATGGATTAAACAATGGTTACTGGAATGGCGATGGTAATCTAGCACTTGTAGACTTTGACCACGATGGCGATATGGATATTGTTGACCAAGTAAGAGGTACATACGCATTAATTAATAATGGCGATGGCACATTTACTTTGTATGACGACTTCCCACAGTTTAATGATAGAGACAAAATGTTTGCTGTAGAACTTGATGGAAAATTTTGGTACGACTTCATAGGTGGTACAAAAACAACAAACGGTGCTGACACAGAAACACTTACATTTTTCCAAGTATTAGATCCACCTAGCATGAGCGAAATGGTAAATGATATTGCAACTAAGCCACAAGGATATGCTACAACTGTATTTGAAACTAAACTGTTATTTGATGACATTAGACGTCAGTCACGTGGCACATCAGTATTTGCAAATGTCAAAGAAGGTAGTAACATACTAGGCTTTAATAAAGACTTTGATAATGGCTTAGGCTTTATGATACAAAAAGCAGAAGGTTCAAACAATGCAACGGCATTTACAGTAGACCATCAGAAAGATAGATGGCATACAGGTTTTACATACATTGAAAATAAACTACAAGCACAGAATAAAACTATGTGGTTTGGTACTGGTAATGCAGATTTAGAATATACTACTATGAGCCAGTTTGTTGAATACTTGGCACCTATTAAAAAGAATATGTTTACAAGTGTAGGATTTGAGATAAGCACCACAGACGTAAAAGGCTTTACAGAACAGTTCAGTGATTACAATGTAAGCGTCGATGGCTTCACTACAAACGATGCTAAGGTGTTTGCTGATATAAACTACCACATGAAATCTACACTAGGCTACACGCTGTTTACTGCTGGAGTTGACCATTATCAATCAATAAGCAAAAGCACTATTAAGTTTGCAGATATATTGAAATACGATTTCAAAGAAGAAATGACAGTTGGTAAAATTAGTTTACAGCACAACTGGAAAGCATTCTATATTAAAGGAAACTTTAATACAGAAAACTTAAATAGTTTAGAACTTGGATTTAATTTAACTTTTTAACAATCCCGATAGTGATTGGCTGATGCAATGGGACGCCTGAGATAAGCAAGACTATCATACAATGAAAGATATAATATGAGAAAAAGAGTTGTTAAAAAAAGAACTAGCAGACGTGCTAGTTTTTTTATGACTTATTCACCAAGTTCTTCTTGATCCACACTCTTATCACCACTCTTAATTTTGTTAAATTTGTTTAATGTTTTAATAAGATACTCACGCTCAATAGGCGACAATTGCCACGCTTCAGAATATGAAACGGCACCTTCACTATAGATAGTGAGTTCTGCAACCTGCTTCAGAATAAGTTTTTGGTCTCTATCGAGTCCGCCTAGGAACCTTGAAATCGCTTCAGGTTCGGCTGTGCCTAGGAACCCGTGAAAAAATTTACAGGATCGAAGTTAATAGGTGCAGTATATGAATTTTTACATTCTTCATTCTCACACTCTACTGCTACTTCGTTTTTTACACCCTTTGCATTTACAGTATTGATAAATTCTTCAATTTCTTTACCAGTACCGTTATCTGTGTTTTCTAAAAACTCTCTGATAATACCTTTATCGCTAATTTGAATTTGCTTGCCTTCTGCATCCGTGTAATAGATATTTTTGATGCTATCAATTAAAAGCTCAAAGTTTAAATCTGCAAGTTTAACAAAACTTTCGTTAAATGCACTTAATCTATCCATGTCGTTTGACATTTCTGAAATACTTTGCATACTTCTTGTACTTTGAAAACTGGCTACACCGGCTTTAATAGTGTTAGCATAACTAAAAGGTAGTGCTGTAATTCTTAAACCATTTGAAATATCGATGTCGTATTCATTCTCTATTTGTTCCATGGATGAAAGACTTTCTTCAACACTTATGTTTACATTAGTAATTGTTTTACATTCTGGACACTCAGCATTAACTTCAACTAAGTCTCCTCCACTTGCTCCTCTAATAGCAATTAGTAGTGCATCAACATCAGCACTAAACAATTTTTTAGGTTGTTTAACTTCTGGTACACAACTTTTAATTAAAGTAGCAACGGCTTCACCGTTAAGTAAAGCATCTGGATTCTTAAGTACTAACTCATCCTTTGTAGTCATTGGATAAATTGCAAATTCACCGCTCTCAGGTATAGTTATTACATCAGCATCATAGAACTTTCCACTAGATGGAATATTTGTCCATAGTTTAGGTGCTCTAAAATAAGCACTTAATGGATTTTGTATTTGCTCTGTCATTTAATCTCCTGATTATTATATGAATTAAAACAGTATTTATTACTATTCATTAACACTAGTTATAATTATTAGTAACCTATCAGACTCATTATATACAGTTTTAATGAATAGTGATAAATATCAGTATGGCACAAATTACTTTAAACCTAGCAGACGGCAGTACTATTACAGTACCCGAATGGGCATTAGAAACTACCCAACAAGATGTACTTAAAGAGATTGGTAAACTTGTTAAAACTACAGGTGGTACTACAGCGGCACAAGAAAAAGCCACTACAGATGCAAAAAAACTTTTAACACTAGCACAGAAAGAAGCCAAAGAAACTAAATCTGCTAATAAAGAGCAAGAAAAACGAGATGACAAGCAGTATAAGTTAGACCAAGAACATAAAGCATCATTGGATAGCCTGTCTGATGAGATGAAAAAGTTTAAAGCAGACAAGAACAAATCAAACTTTGATAAAATTATAGATGACTTTGAAGAAACTGGCGAACAAGTTGGACGTTCATTATTATATATGGGCGAAAAGGCAGTTGCTGGTGGTTTAGCCATTGCAACTTCCTTAATAGGCGGATTAACGTATGTTAGTCATGCATTATTAGGGGCAGGCGATACTTTAAACCAACTAAGTGATGTTGGTGTTGGAATGAATGGCACCTTTGCTGGAGTGGCCCAAAATGCTACAGCCGGTATTGCCGGATTGGCAGGACTTACAGGAAGTTTTGGTGCGGCGGCAGACTTAATAAAAAATAGTTCAAGTGTAGTTGCTACACAAGGCTTTGGCAGATTTACAGACTCAATGAAGTTTGCATCAGACGTGTCAGAAGAATTAGGCATGAGCTTCGAAGACAGTATGGACAAGTTTGGAGATGCATTGAGCAGAAGACAGAATTCAATGAACTTACAAAACGTTGGACAAGGTGCATTAAACAGAACTATACAAACCACAATTAAAAGTCAACGTACATACAGTATGGCACTTGGTATTAGTTCAGAACATTTAGAGGCGTTTGTTGACTCTCTAACTAGAAATAACGGACTACTTAATTCAACATTATTAGGTATGAACGATAGCATTAGAAATGATGTGATGGGTGGTATAGAAGTATTTGCAAGTGGTATGGCTGGTTTAGGTGGACAAGCAGGTGAAGGAATTGCACAGGCATTTACTGAAGCGGCATCAGCCGGTGCTATAGGACTTAGTGATGAAGCAGTAGGCTATATCACAGCACTACCAAGTTTAGCAGGACCAATGAACGAATACATTAGTGCGGTACAAAACGGAACACTTAGTCAGTCACAAGCACAAGACATGGTTGGAGATTTAACAATGAGCTTGGGCAATTTAAGTCAAGGCGAAAAAGCAAGGGTTAAATCATTAGCGGCAATTGGTGACCAAAACGCACAGGCATTAGCAAATGCCATAACGCAATTTGAACAAAGTGAAGATAAGATGAAAGAACTTAACAAGCAGTTAGGTACAGCATTTGATATGGACACAGTTCAAAAAGGCACAAACGAATTTAATAAAGTATTGAATCAAGCCAAAGGCGGATTCAGTAATATGTTCTACAGTTTATTCAGTAACCCAGAAATTACTAAAGCATTATCAGATGGTATGAATGATATTTTAGAAATATTCGGTTTTACTACAGACTCAGTAGGCAGTAAAGCAATGGACATGAGCAAAACAATTGAAAAATTTGTTCCAATAGTTAAAAGTGTTGTCCAAGGCATGGTAAATGTATTTAAAGATGTTGCAGAATTTTTTGCAAAATACATAAATGCAGACGGTATGGATTTTGGCGGACTAATAAGTGCTATGCTTGGCAAAGCACTCAAAGGCATTGTTAAGTCATTGCTGTATGCAATACCAACATTTATATTGGCTATATTTGCCGTTGGATATGCAAAATCAATATTTGCAAGTGTCCTTTTACCAAAAATGACTTCATTTATGGATGGGTTATTTGCAGGAGCAGGCAAAACGGCAGGCTCTTTGGCAGAAAGAACCAAAGGCTGGTTAGGTAAAATGTTTAAAGGCGATCCTTCCCAACTGACCAAAGGCGGCATGCGTGATATGAGATTTACAGCCAATAAGGACTTTGCCAGTTCTAAAATGGGAAGAATACAAGAAGCGGCAGGTAAGTTAAAAAACAAAGTGATGCCCGTAGATGGAAAAATAGCCGGAGCGGCTGGCAGATTGAAGGCAGGCATTGCTGGAAAATTTGGCGGAGGCGCCGACGGCGCGGCAGGCGTTCTAAAAGATGTAGAAAACAAGGGTTCTAAAGTAACAAAAGATATTGGTAAAAAATTAACCGGTGGCGGTAAAAGTGGTGGCTTCTTAAAAACTATAGCAGACGGTGTTGCCAAATTTGGAAACAACAAAGTTATTAAAGGAGCGGCAAGTTTAGCCTTACTAGGTGGTGCAATAGCATTAACGGCAATAGGTTTAAAACAATTTAACGAAGTAGACTTTACTTCTATTATAAAAGGCACAATAGCATTAACTGGATTAGTACTATTAACTAAATTACTAGGCAAAGGCTCAACAGCAATGATGAAAGGTGCGGCGGCAATTGCCCTATTAGGACTTTCAGTTGTTCCACTAGCATTTGGACTTAGATTAATGAACGATGTTGGCGCAGGTACACTATTTGTATTAGCCGGCGGCTTAACTGTATTGGGTATAGCAGGTGCGGCAATAGGCTCATTCCTACCATTAATGTTAATGGGTGCAGTTGGTATCGCGGCATTAGGTGCCGCAATTATACCATTTGCAATAGCAATGAAAATAATGGATGGCGTTGGTATGGCCACAATAGGTACTATGGCGTCAGGTATGACTGCATTAGGTTTAGCGGCGATAGGCTTTGGATTAGCGATGCCATTTATATTAATGGGCTCTGTGGCAATGGCGGCATTAGGTATAGCACTTATTCCTTTAGGTCTAGGACTTAAAATAGTAAGCTCGGCTTTACCAAGTTTTGTAGAAGCAATGGACACTATGTCATCAATTGATGGCAAAGGCATGTTAAGTACAGCAGGCGGAATGGTAGCACTAGCGGGTGCAATGGCATTAATGGCACCTCTATTACCACTAATATTAATTGGTGCAATGGCGGCACCAGCTCTCAAGTATATGGGCGAATCATTACAAGCATTTAATAATGTAAACTTTGCCAACCTTGCTATGGCAGGCATTGGCATGAAAGCAATAGCAGAAGGCATGGCGGCTATGAGCGGCGGTTCATTAAAGTCAAGTATGATGGACGGTATAGGCAGTTTCTTTGGTGCAGACAGTCCTATAGACAAACTAAAAACCTTTGTAGAAGGATTTGAAAGTCTTAATCTTGATGCAATTCACTTAACAGCAGATGCATTATCAACATTAAGTGATACACTATTTGATTTATCTTATTCAATGAGTGGAGCGGCACCAGAGTTTGAAAAATTAGCAAAAGCAATGGACACTATATCAGCAGGCTCATTAGTTAAGATGGCGGCTATTAAGGCAATGGGTGCCTTAGGACTAGGTGGCATAAGCGATGGAGCAGTTGCACAAGCGTCAGCAAAACCATCAACTCCGGCAATAGTAGGTACTACTGTAGGTGGTTCGATGGGACAAGCACCAATGGATGGTGGCGCCGGCCCAGGCATTTTTGCGCCAATGGGCGGAACAACTAATACTCCAGTAACAGCGGCACAAAACTTTATGTCGGCATCGTATGGTCAAGATGATGACGACTTTGGCGATGCTATTACACCAACTGCAAAAGAGATGAAAAAAGCCAGCACAGGACCTGTAGATCCAGAAGATGAAAAGGATTCTATGACCATAATGGCAGAACTTATGCATAGACAGTTAGAAGTTCAGCAACAACAACTAGCAATATCCAAAAAACAAAACCGTAACATAGAAGGCTTAGAAATCTAGTTACCAGTTTTAAGTTGACTTAATTCCTAAATAGTGATAAATACATACATAATAAAGAGGAATCTATGGCAACTTGGCGTAAATATTTTAACAGCAATGGCAATGCAGGACTACCAGTTAATGTAACAGGTACTCAGACAGATGGCTATGCTACAACTCACTCACGATATTCCAGTTGGCTACCAGAAGTATATGCTGGCTCGCCTAACAGACTGATGAGGTATATCCAGTATGATCAAATGGATAATGATTTGGAAATTAATGCCGCTTTAGATATCTTAGCAGAGTTCTGTACGCAGGACGATGATTACACTAAACTACCTTTTGTATTTAAGTTTAACGAAGACCCAAGTGAAACTGAAATGAAAATTTTAGATAAAACATTGGATCAGTGGACTAACTTAAATGACCTAAGACGTAGAGCATTTAAAATGGTAAGAAGTACTTTAAAGTATGGAGACCAATTTTTTATTAGAGATCCAGAAACGTATAAACTGTTTTGGACAGATCCTGCAAACGTAGAAAAAGTTGTTGTAAACGAAAGTAAAGGTAAAGACATTGAATGTTATTACATTAAGAACTTAGAAGCCAACTTTGATGAACTAACGGCAACTAGTGCCGCTAGAATACATGCAAGACCTTACGGAGCCGGCGGCGGAATGTTATCAGGCGGTAACATTGGAGCAAGTGCTGGTAACTATCAAACTAATACAGGCGACACAGGTGCTAACTACGGTAGCCCAGTAGATGCTAGTCATGTTGTACACATGAGTTTAACGGAAGGTATGGATCATAACTGGCCCTTTGGTATTAGTATCCTCGAACCAGTTTTTAAAGTTTTCAAGCAAAAAGAATTACTTGAAGATTCAATAATTATTTACAGAGTGCATAGAGCACCTGAAAGAAGAGTGTTCTTTATTGACGTAGGTAACATGCCTCCTCATAAAGCACAACAGTACTTAGAAAGAGTAAAATACGAAGTACAACAAAAACGTGTTCCTAACAAAAACAAAGCAGGTGAGAATGTTGCAGATGCGGCATACAATCCAATGAGTATGTTAGAAGATTACTTCTTTGCTCAAACGGCAGATGGTCGTGGTAGTAAAGTTGACACATTACCAGGCGGTGATAACTTAGGTGAGATTGACGACTTAAAATACTTTAATAATAAACTATTAAGAGGATTGAGAGTACCAAGTTCTTACTTACCCACAGGACCAGATGATGGAACAGCACAACATAATGATGGCAAAGTTGGAGTTGCATACATACAAGAATTCCAGTTTGCAAAATATTGTGAACGTTTACAAAAACAACTTATTAGACAACTAGATAGAGAGTTTAAACTATTCTTAGCACACAGAGGAATAGACATTGAGAACAGTACATTTAGTTTAGAATTTACACCACCTACTAACTTTAGTAGTTACAGAGAATTAGACTTAGATACCCAACGTGCAACACTATTTGGTAGTTTAGAAGCAGTACCTTATCTATCACAGCAGTTTAAACTTAAGAAATACTTAGGATTAACTGAAGAAGAAATGAAGGATAACGAGTTCTATTGGAAACAAGAGAATAAATACAATAGTGATGGTGCTATACCACAACAAGACAACGTAGGATTAAGGAATGTTGGAATACAAACTCCGCCAAGTTCGGACTTTGATTTAGATGCTCCTGTAGAGGATATACCAGATCCTTCCATGGACGTTGATACACCAGACGTGCAAACAATGGGACCACAAGGTGGCCCAGAATTAGGACCCGGAGCAAGTGACATATAATGAAACTAAACGAATTTTATAATCCAGAAAACGACAAAGCCGATATGAGGGACTTTGATGATACTCGTAAAGGTAGACTTACTCTCGCGGCATTAAACAAACTCCGTAAATACAGAGAACTTAAAAAAGCAGAAAACATAGAGCATGAAGATTTTGCTTCTGTAATGTATTCAAAACCAGCCCAAGCAGATACCGGCGGCTTCTAACTTGAAACTCGCGGTATGCGGATGCTCATGGTCCAGTCGCGATAAAATCCATCCCAACATTGAATTCGGGCAATTTATAGCAGATTACTTTGATGCAGAGTATCATAATTTGGCTATAGAAGGCATGTCTAATTTTGGTATACGTTTACAAATAGACTATGCAATAGATGTACTTAAAGCAGACTTTGTTATTATAAATGCTACAACGGCTACTAGAGTAGACTTAAAATTACCCAGCGATGAATATCAAATTGTAGATGCTATAGCAAAACCAATTGGAGAATTCCAACGATATGACCATCGACAAGGATGGGATAATATAGACAAAACGTTTATAGCAGATAGCCTAGGCAGTATTTTTGATGAAGATTTAGACAAGTCTTTTAATAACAATCACAGAGTTACACATTTAAGTAAAGTATTTAATGAAAAGAATCATACTGTTTTTAAGCAACACTTTTTAAATTTTTATGACTCGGATATAGAACGACATAAGCAGTATTACATACTGCAAAGCGGATTAGATAGGCTTACTAAAACCAACACACAGTTCGTTTTTAGCCCTAATACATTTGAGTGGGCAGAAGGTATGACTATGTCTAACTCTTTGTTAGAGTACAGTTTAGAGCCATTTAAATGGGATATACCTGACGAAAACATACTTAATCCAGGCATATCAGAAACACTACATACATGTGATAATGTGTATGGAAGTTGGGAAAACAGTCCTGGCACAGAGATGTCAAACCATCTACCTATAGAAAGTCATATTGAATATGGACAACAGGTTATAAAGCACATAAAAGCAAACAAGTTAGATAAATAACATTACATAAAACACCCATACTGATACTGTAGCCACAGAAATCAGACACTTCAAAGGCATTTTGAGTCAAAAAAACACTCTTATAACGCCGATTAACACATACTATATAAGTACTACTACAGCAATATATCCAATGGAGTATCTATTGGGTGTTATGAATATAAATATTATAGGAGCTCATAATGTCAGAACGCAGTAAACTAGAACAAGTTTTAGAATTTTTGCTAGCCGAAGATAACGATCGAGCCGAAGAGCTACTACACGAGTACGTCGTAGAAACAGCTCGTAAGGAATACGAACGTATCTTAGACGAATCAGAAGTTGAAAAAACTGATGAAGTAGAAGACAAAAACCTAGAAGAAACAGCAGACGAAGATGAAGAAGCAGTTGAAGAAACTGTGGAAACTGAAGAAGAAGCAGTTGAAGAAGAAATTGATATAGCAGACCCTGAAGCGGATTTTGTACAAGATGTAATGACATCAGATGACGAAATCGAATCAGACGAAATTGGTATGGATGCAGAGGAAGAAGGCGAAGAGGAAGAGTTAGAAGACAAAGTCGACGAACTTGAATCAGAACTAGAAGACCTTAGAGCAGAATTTGAAAAACTAATGGGCGATGACGAAGGATCTGAAGGTGACGATGCTGAAGAAGTGGAAGATGAAGTAATGGATATGATGTCCGACGAAGAGCCACAAGAAGAAGCAGTTGAATATGATTTAGACGAAGCAGACAAAGACGAAGACGAAGTTGTTGAAGAAGCAACTAAGTTATCCGATAAAGTTGCAGACCCTAAAGGCGGAGACGCAGATAACAACGAATCACCATTCACAAAGAAACCAAAAGAAACCAAAGTAACTGGCGCAGGTAACCCTGTTAAAGCAACTGATGGTGGAGATGGAAACAAAGGCGCACCTGTTAAAGCTAACAATTCGCCTGATAACTTAAACGTTAAACCTGCAAAGGCTTAACTAACTTTTTGTAAAGGAAGAAATAGTGCGTAAATTATACGAATACATGAGCCCAGAAGCATCCAAGATTCAATTACTTGAATCAGAAGATGGCAAAGACTTGTTTATGGCTGGATTATTCATTCAAGGCGATGTAAAAAATCAAAATGGAAGAGTATATCCTAAAGATGAAATTAAACGTGCTGTGGAAAACGTAACAAAAAGACTTACAACTGGTGAAACTGTAATGGGTGAGTTAGATCATCCAGAAGAGTTACAAATCAACTTAGACCGTGTGAGCCATATCATTACAGAAATGCAATGTGATGGTTCGGATGGACTAGGTAAGTTAAAAGTTATTGATACACCAATGGGGAACATAGCAAGAGCTTTATTAAAAGCAGGCGCTAAGTTAGGTGTCAGCAGTAGAGGAAGTGGAAACGTTAATGAATCAGGTCGTGTGTCTGATTTTGATATCGTTACCGTCGATATTGTTGCACAACCAAGTGCCCCAGACGCCTATCCAAAGACCATTTATGAGTCTTTGTTTAATATGCAGGGTGGTAGCATGATTTATGATATCGCCAGAGACTATACACACGGTAAACAACCTGGTGCACAAATGCACCTAGATAAAAGTATCATTAATTTTATTAATGATTTAAAATTGAGGTAGGAGACTACTATGGCAGAAAAATTTGAAGACTTAATCGAATCAAGTGATTTGAATGAAGAAATTCGTTCATCAATCGTTGAGGCGTGGGAAAGTCGTCTATCGGAAGCCCGTGAGGAACTTACAGCAGAATTAAGAGAAGAGTTTGCTCAAAGATATGAGCATGACAAAGGTCTTATTGTTGAAGCAGTTGACGGATTTATCAAAGAAAGAGTTGAAGCAGAAATGATTGAACTTGCCCAAGATAAACAAGCCGTTGCTGAGGAACGAGTTGCTTACAAAAAGGCTGTTGGCGAACATTCTAAGAAATTAGAGAAGTTTGTTGCAGAACAACTAGCAAAAGAAGTTAAAGAACTTAGAAATGAAAGAACCCAAGTGGGCGAACATGTTTCTAAACTTGATGATTTTGTTGTTGAACAACTAAGTGGAGAGCTTAAAGAATTCCACGAAGACAAACAAGCACTAGTAGAACAAAAAGTTAAAATGGTAACTGCAGGTAAAAGAGCACTTTCAGAAGCCAAAAGAGACTTTATCAAACGTGCCGCTGACAAAGTCGAGGCAACTGTAAACACTATCGTAACAGAGAATGTTAAACAGTTCCGTGATGACATCACAGCCGCAAGAGAAAACGATTTCGGTCGCAGAATCTTTGAATCCTTTGCAAATGAATATCGTTCAAGTTATTTGAATGAAACCTCAGATGTAAAAGATTTGGAAAAAACAATAGCAGAAGTTAAAGAGCAATTAGAAGAAGCAAACAAAGCCGCAGAAGCTAACGCAGACGCAACTAAGTTAGTTGAATCAAAATTGAATGTAGCTAATGACAAGTATTCTCGTAAAGAGACTATGGACTCATTGCTTAAACCTTTAGCCAAAAGCAAGAAAGAAATTATGGTCGATCTTTTAGAGAGTGTTAAAACAGAAAACCTAGAGAAGCAATTTAATAAATACCTTCCGAGTGTTTTAGACGGCGAATCACTATCTAAAGAATCAAGAAAACCATTAAATGAATCAGTGACATCAGAACACACTGGTGATAAAAACGTTCAGCCTTCAGCTGAAGATGAACAGGATATTGTCGAAATTGAGAATATTCGTAAATTAGCCGGACTTTCAAATTAGGAGAAAACAATGGCAGAATTATTTGAAAGCAACTGGTCAGCAACCAAGGACGCACTTTTAGAAGGACTTAACGGTTCTCGAAAAAGTTCACTAGATGTTGTTCTCGAAAATACTAAAAGGTATTTACAAGAATCAGCAACAAGTGGTGCTACTCAGGCTGGCAACGTTGCAACTTTAAACAAAGTAATGTTACCTTTGATTAGAAGGGTTATGCCTTCAGTCATTGCTAACGAACTCGTAGGTGTACAACCAATGAGTGGCCCAGTAGGCCAAATCCATACACTAAGAACACGTTATGCCGAAAGTGCAACTGGCGTGAACCCTGGTGATGAGGCATTAAGCCCATTTAAGATTGCGAATGCATATTCTGGTAACCCAGATGCAACTGCTTCCTCAGAAGGAACAGCTGGTAAGAAATTATCAATTCAAATCTTAAAGCAAACTGTTGAAGCTAAAACTAGACGTTTAAGTGCAAGATGGACATTTGAGTCAGCTCAAGATGCCGAATCTATGCATGGTCTAGATGTTGAAGCAGAAATTATGCAGGCTCTAGCACAAGAAATTGTTGTTGAAATTGACCAAGAAATTATTGGTTCTTTAAGAACATTAGCTGGTGCAGGAACTACTTTAGACTTTAACTCCGTAACTGGAACACAGACTTACGTCGGTGACAGGCACGCAGTATTGGCTATTGAGATCAACAGAGCGGCAAACAGAATCGCGGCAAGAACAAGACGTGGCGCTGGTAACTATATTGTTGTTTCACCAGAAGCACTTACAATATTACAATCAGCATCTACTTCAACTTTTGCTAGAACAACTGAAGGATCTTTTGAAGCTCCTACTAACACAAAACTTGCTGGAACACTAAACGGTTCTATTAAAGTTTTTGTTGACAGTTATGCGGCTGACGGAACTAAAGTTCTTGTTGGTTACAAAGGTTCAAGCGAAACTGATGCACCTGCATTCTATTGCCCATACATTCCTTTAATGAGCACAGGCCCAGTAATGGACCCAGCTACATTTGAACCAGTAGTGTCATTTATGACAAGATATGGTTACATCGAACTTACTAACACAGCAAGTTCTTTAGGTAATGCGGCGGATTACGTTGATGCAATTACGTTATCAAACGTAGCGTTCCAGTAGAAATTAATTTTTCTACTAGCGAATAAGCTAGAAACATTAAAAAGCACTTCCTTAGGGAGGTGCTTTTTTTTGATTTATTTCCCATTTAGATAAATACAACTAAAGCAAATTTAAAAAAATTGGCGGAACATATTTAATGAGTAAACAATCAAATTTTAACCCAGATGAGAATTTAGTAGTATATGGAAACCTACTAGTACACGGAACAGTTACAGGACAAGGTAATGTTTCTTTTCATGCTGATACACAAACAGTTAATGATGCAGACGGCTATGTTATTAATAGCGACAGTGATGTTGATACTGCATATCTACAAATTAACTCTAGCATTGGCAGTAACGTAAGACTTACATATCAAGGTAATGCAACTTCCAACACATTAATAGTTTCCCAAGATACAGAATTTACAGAAGATGCTAACATAGTAGGCACACTTGCAGTAGGCGGTGTATCAACTATGTCTACAATTAACGTAGGCAATGTTCAAATAGGAACAGATGATACCGTTAGAGCAAATAGATTTTTAGGTAATGCCTTAACAGCCGATACATTAAAAATTCCAAGAAATATCACAGCAACATTAAGTGGTGATGTAGTAGGCACAGGTACTATAGCATTTAATGGTGGCAGTGATGTTACTATTGCAATTGGCACAACAACTGTTCAATCAGATGCAGTAGCATTAGGTGACGATACAACTGGTAACTATGTTGCTACAATTACAGGCGGAACTGGTTTAACATCAGATATAGTTACAGGCGAAAGTGTAACACCAACAATTAGTTTAGATGATACAGCCG
>Ga0114994_10000130_pt1 | contig 42289 bp, 41 predicted proteins | sample ArcticOcean_MG_C_9_FD_87043 | JGI IMG/M metagenome (GOLD analysis project Ga0114994, IMG submission 87043) | Marine microbial communities from western Arctic Ocean - ArcticOcean_MG_CB2_152 | ecosystem: Environmental > Aquatic > Marine > Oceanic | place: Arctic Ocean: Canada Basin | collected...
ATGGCCCTCTCAGCGATGAGGATGGCGACAATCACTATGATCTAAGCATTCTGCGTTCCATCAAAAACGGGTTGGCGGTGCGGCTGTCCGGGATCACCACGAAAGAACAGGCCGACGCGATGCGCGGCGTAAAGCTGTTTGTGCCGCGCGCACGCCTGCCGCAACTTCCAGACGACGAATATTACTATAGCGATTTGATCGGCATGGCAGTGCTTGATAGCGGTGGCACGGAGCTGGGGCATATTAAGGCGGTCCAAAATCATGGCGCAACCGATCTGCTTGAAGTGCAATGCCTTGATCACAGCGCAACCGTTTTACTGCCGTTTACCCGCGCCGTGGTACCAACCGTTGATCTGGCGTCTAGGCGCGTCATCACAGACCCTCCTGATGGCGCTTTTCCTGACCCTAAATAATTGCTGATATCGACGCACCAGCGGGTGCAACCGACGGCCCCTGACCACAAAAACAAAGAGCCCGATGATGACCAAAGGCAAAGCCTCAAAATCCCACGGACGGCTGTCAATCTCGGCCTCGGCACAGCCGCGCGCGCTGATCACACCCACGCCCAGCCTGAAAGATGCCTGGACTGCGCAGGTCATGACATTATTTCCCACCGCCTTTCCCGGTGTCCTTGGCGAAAGCCTCAGCGGCAAAGCGCTGCAAAACGGTCTTTGGGCCTTGGAAACGGTCGATCTGCGGCTGTTTGGGGAAGGCAAGCATCGCAATGTGGATGACACGCCCTCGGGGGGCGGAGCCGGTATGGTGATGCGCGCCGATGTGCTGGGGCGCGCCATTGACAAAACCCGCACCGGGGCCGTCGGCCGCTATCCGTTGATTTATCTATCGCCGCGCGGCAAATCCTTTGATCAGGCGATGGCCCAGCAATGGGCGCGCGGACCAGGGATCACCCTGCTGTGCGGCCGTTTTGAAGGCGTTGATGAGCGTCTGATTGAAGAATACAACATTCAAGAGGTGTCTTTGGGCGATTTCATCCTGACCGGAGGAGAGATTGCCGCACAGGCCTTGATTGATGCCACGGTCCGGCTTATACCCCGCGTTCTGGGGAATCAGGTATCGACAGAGGAGGAATCCTTTTCTGAAGGCCTGCTTGAGCATCCCCAGTATACGCGTCCTGCTGTTTGGAGGGGCCGTGCAGTGCCAGACATTCTTCTGTCAGGCCACCACGGCAAAATCACCGACTGGCGTCAGGCGCAGTCCGAAAGACTAACCAAGGAAAGACGACCTGATCTCTGGCGGGCTTATTGTGCGGTGCACGATAGGGACCCGGATGAAGACCAAGAGCTCTGAGGCGGCATTAAACTTTGTGGGAAAAACCGCAAGCAATATAGGAGAGCGCGATGAACCTGATCGCACAGCTAGAGGCGGAACAAATCACCGCCCTCGGGAATGATATTCCCGATTTCAAAGCCGGAGACACGATCCGCGTCGGCTATAAAGTGACTGAAGGCACCCGTACTCGGGTCCAGAACTATGAAGGCGTCTGCATCAGCCGCAAAAACGGCCACGGCATCGCTGGATCGTTCACGGTTCGCAAGATTTCGTTTGGCGAAGGTGTAGAACGTGTGTTCCCGCTGCATTCGACCAATGTCGATAGTATCACAGTTGTTCGCCGGGGCCGTGTGCGCCGTGCCAAACTGTATTATCTGCGGTCGCGTCGGGGTAAATCTGCACGGATTACCGAAGTAACCAATTACAAACCCAAAGCCGGCGCACAGGCGTAAGGAGCGGACAGATGAAAAAAGACATCCATCCCGACTATCACTTTATCGACGTTAAAATGACCGACGGCACAATCTTGAAAATGCGGTCGACTTGGGGCGCAGAAGGCGACACACTGACGCTTGATATCGATCCCTCGGCACACCCGGCCTGGAACGGTGGCAGTTCGCGTCTTCTCGACACTGGCGGTCGCGTATCCAAGTTCAAAAAGAAATACGAAGGCCTTGGCTTCTAATCAGACCAGGCTTATCTGTCCGACATACGCCATGCCTTCGGGCGTGGCGTTTTTTTATTATTTAGGCACATAAAGCGGGTAAGACCAATTTACGATTTCTAATCCTCGGCTTCCCCCTTTCAAATTATTATTACAAGCTTTACCATTGGCACAGTAAAACAATCGCTCTATCGGCAGAGCAAGGGGAAACACATGGCGCATATAATTGCCGTAGGCAATGAAAAGGGCGGAGCGGGCAAATCCACCGTGTCAATGCATGTGGCCTCCGCACTGGCGCGTATGGGCCATCGGGTAGGCGCGCTCGATCTGGACCTGCGGCAAAAAACGCTTGGACGCTATATCGAGAACCGCACACAGTTTTCCACGCAAAACAATATCACCCTGCCCAGCCCCAATTTTGTCGCCCTGCCAGAAATTGACCCCGACAGCCTCAAGCCTGGGGAAAATGTCTATGATCACCGTCTCTCGGCCGCTGTGGCCGAATTGGAACCGGCCAGTGATTTTATATTAATCGACTGCCCGGGGTCCCATACCCGACTTAGTCAGGTCGCCCATTCGCTCGCTGATACGCTGATCACCCCGATGAACGACAGCTTTGTTGACTTTGATCTGCTGGCCCATATCGACAATGAGGGCGAGAATATCGTCGGCCCCTCAGTCTATGCCGAAATGGTGTGGAATGCGCGCCAATTGCGGGCCCAAGCCGGGCTACAGCCGATCGACTGGATTGTACTGCGCAATAGGGTTGGATCGCAACAGATGCTGAACAAACAAAAAATGGAAAAGGCCTTGCACAAGCTGGCCAAACGGATCGGCTTTCGAGTGGCGCCTGGCTTTAACGAGCGGGTGGTGTTTCGTGAACTATTCCCGCGGGGGCTGACCCTGTTGGATTTGAAAGATATTGGTGTCAAACACCTGAATATCTCAAACATTGCGGCGCGTCAGGAATTACGCGATCTGATTAAGGCGCTCAACTTGCCAGAGGTGTCCGTCGATTTTTAACGCTGCTTATTGCCAGCCTTTCCAGTCTTTCCAGCCAGACGCTGCAGCATGTTTTGCAAAAGAGCCAACTCAGCTTTGGTAAAATCTGTCCCCAGATCTGCTTGATACCGCTCTGCGATGGTGCGCAAATTAAGATAGGCTGTTCGCCCCGCCGCCGTTAGCTCTAAAAGTTCTTGGCGGCGATCCGCATCGCTGCGGTGGCGGGTTATAAACCGCCGGTCCGCCAGCTTTTGGACCGCGCGACTGATTTTTGTCTTATGCAATCTTGCCCGCAGCCCAATGTCGCGCGCTGTCATCTGACCAAAAATACCCAGATGAAACAGCACCCGCCACTCTGTACGCAACATGCCATAGCGATCTTTATAGACCCGCTGAAACGACAGGCTGCTTTCTTCCGCGGCCTGATTGAGTAAATAGGGTAAAAATAGCTGCAAATCGAAAGTGTCAGAATTTTCCATACCGCTCTGACTATGGCTTGTTAGTTACAAAAACAACTATTATTCTGACCTCATAAAAGCAAGGATACGCCAATGACACTGCAATCCGACCCCGAGCGCAGCCCCAATATGGCAATTCTGCCAACGCAGGCTCAATCGTATATGCCCGGATTTGGCAATGATTTTGAAACCGAGGCGCTGCCCGACGCGTTACCACAGGGCATGAACAGCCCACAGAAATGCAATTATGGCCTGTATGGAGAGCAGCTGTCTGGCACCGCATTCACCGCGCCCACCGCACAGAACGAGCGCAGTTGGTGTTACCGAATTCGTCCCTCAGTTAAACATTCACACCGCTACGAACGCATGGACCTGCCCTATTGGAAAACCGCTCCGCATATCGCTGAAAACGTCACCAGCCTTGGGCAATACCGCTGGGACCCCATGCCACATTCAGCGCAGGACGAGACCTGGCTCACCGGCATGCGCACCATGACCACCGCCGGTGATGTCAACACCCAAACCGGCATGGCCAGCCATATCTATCTGGTCACTGCCTCGATGCAGAATGCGTATTTTTATTCCGCCGATTCCGAGCTTTTGATCGTACCACAGGCCGGTCGGCTGCGGTTTGCCACCGAATTGGGTATCCTTGATCTTGAACCGCAGGAAATCGCGATTATTCCACGGGGTTTGCTGTATCGAGTCGAGCTGCTTGATGGTCCAGCACGGGGCTTTGTGTGTGAAAACTATGGGCAGAAATTCGCCCTGCCGGGGCGCGGCCCGATCGGCGCCAACTGTATGGCCAACCGGCGTGATTTCAAAACCCCGGTTGCGGCGTTCGAAGATCGTGACGCCGCCTCGACTGTGACGGTTAAATGGTGCGGTCAGTTCCATCAAACGGCAATCGACCACAGCCCGCTGGATGTGGTGGCCTGGCACGGTAATTATGCCCCGTGCAAATATGACCTGCGCAGCTATTGTCCCGTGGGGGCGGTGTTGTTCGACCATCCCGATCCGTCGATTTTTACCGTGCTGACCGCACCCTCCGGGGTTGAGGGTACCGCCAATATCGATTTTGTGCTGTTTCGCGACCGATGGCTGGTATCCGAGAACACGTTTCGCCCCCCGTGGTACCACAAAAATATCATGTCGGAACTCATGGGTAATATTTACGGCCAGTATGACGCCAAACCCAAAGGCTTTGTCCCCGGTGGTATGAGCCTGCACAATATGATGCTGCCGCACGGACCCGATAACACCGCCTTTGAGGCAGCCTCAAACGCAACACTAGGCCCACAAAAGCTGGAAAATACCATGTCGTTCATGTTCGAGACGCGCTTTCCCCAGCATTTAACCCGTTTTGCCGCCAACGAAGCGCCGTTGCAGGATGACTATATCGACTGCTGGAGTGACATTAAAAAGAAATTTGACGGCACGCCCGGGGTCAAATAAGCGGCCATTAACAGAAATAAACAAGACCACAAGGAACCAAGAATGCCTCTATTACACAGCTGGGTCACCTCAGCCAATCACGCCGATAGCCCGTTTCCGCTGAACAATCTGCCCTATGGGGTCTTCTCAACCCCAGACAGCGATCCGCGGTGCGGTGTTGCTATTGGCGAGATGATCCTCGACCTGCAGGCCTGTGAAGAGGCCGGCTTGATCGATCTTGACATGGGGCCGGTTTTTGATGTGCCGTTCTGGAACGAGTTGATGGAACAGGGACCCGAGGCTTGGAGCGGTCTGCGCCACCGCCTTCTGGCATTACTTGGGCAAGACAGCCCAGATCAAACCCGGCTTGAGGGCCTTATGGTGGCACAATCGAATGCCAGCATGCATCTGCCGTTTCTGATTGCAGAATATACCGATTTCTATGCCGGACGGCATCACGCCACCAATGTTGGCACGATGTTTCGCGGCGCCGAGAACGCCCTGCCACCCAACTGGCTGCATTTGCCCATCGGCTATAACGGACGGGCCTCGTCGGTGGTGGTCTCGGGCAGCGATATCCGCCGGCCTTGGGGACAGCTTAAAGGGCCAGAGGATGCCCTGCCAAGGTTTGCACCCAGCGCCCGTTTCGATCTTGAGCTGGAACTGGGAGCCATTGTCGGGACCGACAGCTTTGGCCCAGTTACCTTAGATGAGGCCGACCAGATGATTTTTGGGTATGTTTTACTTAACGATTGGTCGGCGCGCGACATTCAAGCCTGGGAATATCAGCCACTTGGGCCATTTCAGGCCAAGGCCACCGCCACGTCTATCAGCCCTTGGATCATCACCAAAGCCGCGCTCGAGCCGTTCCGCTGCGACACGCCCGCGCGCGATTTTGAACTGTTGCCACATCTGCGAGACACCGGTCCGATGCTCTATGATATCGACCTTGAGGTCGGTCTGGCACCACAGGGCAAAGCCACCAGCACGATCGCGCGCACCAATTACCGCGAGATGTATTATTCCTCAGCACAGCAACTGGCACATCACAGCACCTCGGGTTGCCCAATGACGGCGGGTGATCTGCTTGGATCTGGCACCATATCCGGCCCCGAAAAGCACCAGCGCGGCGCCTTGCTAGAGCTCAGCTGGGGCGGTAAAGACCCAATCACCCTCGACACTGGCGAGAGCCGCAGCTTTCTTGAGGATGGCGACACTTTGACCCTCAGTGGCGCCGCCCGGGGAGACGGCTTTACCATCGGCTTTGGCGACTGCACCGGCACGATCCTGCCAGCGCTTGAGGATCCATACGCACGATGAGACTTGATCACATCCAGCTTGCGATACCACAAGACAGTGAAGACACATGTCGCGAATTCTGGGTTCATTGTTTGCAATTTAAAGAGATCGAAAAACCCGAAAACCTGAAGCTGCGGGGCGGTGCTTGGTTCCACAAAGAGGCCGTTGAAATTCATCTGGGCGTCGAAACCCCGTTTTTTGCGGCGAAAAAGGCCCACCCCGGCATTGCGGTTAAAGATATCCATGCTCTTGCGGGCCACTTAGAACAACAGGGCTTTTCCGTAATCTGGGATACCGCCCTCCCGGATAGGGACCGCTTTTTCACCACAGATCCCGTTGGAAACAGGATCGAATTTTTAGGAGATACCTGATGGCAAAAGCATTCGCATCCCAAGGCGATATGTCCGAAAAAACAATCAGCTTTACCGAAGTTGGGGACGGGCTTTATGCCTTTACGGCCGAGGGTGATCCAAACTCAGGCGTTATCATCGGCGATGACAGCGTGATGATCATCGAGGCACAAGCGACCCCCCGCCTTGCCCAAAAGGTCATCGATTGTGTGCGCTCGGTCACAGACAAGCCCATCAGCCATCTGGTGTTGACCCATTATCACGCGGTGCGGGTACTGGGCGCTTCGGCCTTTGGGGCCGATCAGATTATCATGGGGGACGCGGCGCGCGCCATGGTGGTCGAGCGTGGTCAAGAAGATTGGGACAGCGAATTTCAACGGTTCCCGCGGCTGTTTGAGGGCCATGAAAGCATCCCGGGATTGACCTATCCCACCACCACTTTCAACGATGACATGACGGTCTATTTGGGCAACCGGCGGATTGATCTGATGCATCTGGGGCGTGCGCACACCGCCGGAGATATCGTCATTCATGTGCCCGACCAGAACGTGATGTTCACAGGCGATATCGTCGAATATCACAGCGCCTGCTATTGCGGCGATGGCTATTTTTCCAGTTGGGGCGACACGCTGGACAATATTGCCTCGTTTGACGTCGATGCCATCGCACCGGGCCGGGGCAACGCGCTGACCGGCAAGGCCATGGTCGAGGCGGCAATTGAAAACACGCGTGATTTTGTCGACAGCACCTACCGCCCCGCGGCCCGCGTTGCCGCCCGCAATGGCAGTTTGAAAGACGCATGGGAGGCGGTGCGCCAAGAATGTGATCCGAAATTTTCAGATTACGCAATCTATGAGCACTGTCTGCCGTTCAACGTCGCGCGTGCCTATGACGAGGCCCGCGGCATTGAAACCCCGCGCATCTGGACCGCACAGCGCGATCTCGACATGTGGGCGGCCTTGCAATCATGAACCCCGATGACCCATATCTGATTATGGCGCAAAACAACGCCTGGGCCAATCACACCCTGTACGCAGCGCTTGCGCCCCTGACAAAAGGGGCGTTTACCGCCACCCGGCCCGGGTTCTTTCCGTCACTCTGCGCCACATTGAACCACAGTCATGCGGTTGATCTGTATTATATCGACGCGCTGGGGTTGGGACAAACCGGCCTTGCCGTGTTTGACCGCGCGCCCATTGAAGGCCATATTAATCTGGCGACAGCCCAATAAACTGCCGATAGGCAATTGACAGAGATATGCCGCAACCTGACCCCGCACATACTGGGCGAAACCCGCAGCGTCGAACGCCGCACCGGCCCGACGCAAGAAAGCATCGCTGCACTGTTGCTGCACCTGTTTCAACATCAGATTCACCACCGCGGGCAGGCGCATGTGCAATTGCAAGATGCCGGGATCGCGCCGCCACAACTGGACGATTTTCACCTCCAGTTCGAGCGCGCCCCCAGTGCCAGACAATTTGACAAATGACGTCGATTTTTGACACCCCGCTGTATGCCTATGCGCGTCATGCCGATCAAGAAACCAAAACTCCGCGCCGTCATCCGGTGGTGATTATCGGCGCAGGGCCTGTGGGCCTGGCGCTGGCGGTTGATCTGGCGCAAAAGGGGGTGGAAACGCTGGTACTGGACGACAATGACAAAGTCTCCTTAGGATCGCGCGCCATTTGCTTTTCCAAACGCACATTAGAGATTGCTGACCGCTTGAGTTTTGGTCAGACCTTGGTGGATAAAGGGGTGCAATGGAACCTCGGCAAGGTATTTTTCAACGACCGTAAAGTCTATGAATTCGACCTTCAGGCCGAAGATGGCCATCGCAGGCCAGCCTTTATAAACCTACAACAATATTATTTCGAAATCGCGCTGGTCGACCGCATCCGTGCCTTGCAACAAAACGGCGCACCCCTTGATCTGCGGGGTGGAAGCAAGGTTATCGACGTCACGCCAAAGGCCGATCACGTCACGCTTCAGGTGGATACACCCCACGGCATCTATACGCTTGAGGCCGACTGGCTGATTGCCTGTGACGGCGCCGCAAGCCCGGTGCGACACGCGCTGGGCCTGGATTTTGTCGGTCGGGTATTTGAAGATAATTTTCTGATTGCCGATGTGGTGATGGACGCAGATTTCCCCGTCGAGCGCTGGTTCTGGTTTGATCCACCGTTCAACAAAAACCAGTCCGCTCTGCTGCATAAACAGCCCGATAATGTCTGGCGCATTGATCTGCAATTGGGGCGGGATATCGACCGCGAGGCCGAAAAAAAGCCTGAAAATGTCATTCCAAGGCTTAAGGCAATGTTGGGCGATGACATAAATTTCCAACTCGAATGGGTATCGATCTATACGTTTCAATGCCGCCGGATGGAAAATTTTTGCCATGGCAGGGTGATCTTTGCCGGCGACAGCGCCCATCAAGTCAGCCCGTTCGGCGCCCGCGGTGCCAACAGCGGCGTTCAGGATGCCGATAATCTGGGTTGGAAACTGCACGCCGTTCTGGACGGGTCGGCCCCTGAGGCGTTGATCGACAGCTATGACGATGAACGGATTTTTGCCGCCGAGGAAAATCTCAAGAACTCGGCCCGCTCCACTGATTTCATCACGCCGAAATCACATGCCAGCCGCGTGTTTCGCGATGCTGTGCTCACGCTGGCCGAGCAATATTCGTTCGCCCGACCGCTGGTCAATTCCGGCCGTCTCAGCCTGCCGTGTTTCTATCACACCTCGCCATTGACAAGCCCAGACACGATGAGCGGCCCCGGACGCAGCCGCCCCGGTGCGCCCTGCCCAGATGTATGGCTGTCTGATGGCTATCTTTTGCAATATTTGGGCAACCACTTTACGCTGTTGTGCATTAATACAGCCCCCCCCGCCTTGGGCGGCGACATCGACCCTGCAATAACGATCTTGTGTCTGCATACCAAAGACAATCCCAGCGGCGCCTTGCAAACCCGGTATCTGGGAACAGTACCAAGCGCCGTCTATCTGATCCGGCCCGACCAACATATCACCGCACGCTGGCCCGATTTTGACGCCACCGCTGTTCACCGCGCGCACCGCCGCGCCCTCGCAAGAAAGCCCAAGACATGGAGTTGACACTGACCCCAAACATTGCCGCACCCGATGATTTTTATGCCGCCTTGCTTGCGACCCATGACGGTCTATCCTGCGCCGAAAGCGAAGCACTTAACGCCCGTTTAATCCTAATCTTAGCCAATCACATCGGCGATGATGCGGTGTTGTCACAAGCCTTGCACGCCGCTTTGCCGCCCAAAAAAAGGAACCCAGCATGAGCGATGTCGTCCTTTATGATTATTGGCGGTCCTCGGCCAGCTACCGGTTGCGGATCGCGCTCAATCTCGCCAAAATATCCTATCGGGCGATCTCAGTCGATCTGGTGGCCCAAGATCAAAAATCAAACAGCCATCTGGCGCGCAATCCGCAAGGACTGGTGCCCGTGCTTGAGATAGACGGCACCCGCTTTACCCAATCGCTAGCGATTTTAGACTATCTTGACGAGACTCGCGCCTTGGGGCTGTTACCACCAGACCCGATCCTGCGAGCCAAAATACGCGCACTGGCGCAGTCTTTGGCAATTGATGTGCACCCAGTGTGCAACTTATCAGTGGCGCAATTCGCGGTGCAAGAGGCCGGCCGCGAAACCCTGCGTACGGACTGGATGCAACGCTTTATCACCCCCGGTCTGGCCGCATTCGAAGCCCTTTTAGACGAATTTGACCAAACACCTTTTTGCGCCGGATCTACGCCGACCCTCGCAGATATCTGCTTGATACCTCAATTGTATAATGCCCGAAGATGGAATGCAGACTATCAAAAATGCCCAAAAATCCGCAGCGTTGAGACAGCCTGCGCCATCCACCCTGCCTTTGCCGCGGCACATCCGGATCAAATCAAACCGGATTGACACCCCCCGGATCCCACCGCAGACTTGATCAGGGGTCAAGCAATACGCCCTGAATGATATCGTGTCTACATTGATGGGAGCCTTGGATGAGCGTCAAACGCACCCCGGATGTGTTTTTTGAAAACCTAACGGACTGGCCGCATCCGCCGCAGTATCTAACCGATCTGCCAAGTGTGGAAGGGCTGCGGGTGCATTATATCGATACCGGTGAGGCGGGCAGTGAGCGGGTATTTCTATGTCTGCACGGTCAGCCCACATGGTCCTATCTATACCGTAAAATGATCCCGGTGTTTACCGCCTCGGGTGCCCGCGTGGTGGCCCCGGACCTGTTGGGGTTCGGCCGCTCGGACAAGCCAGTTGATGCCGCTACCTATGGGTTTGAATTTCACCGCCAGATGCTGCTGGATTTGATCGACCGGCTCGATTTAAAAAACATCACGCTGGTAATGCAAGACTGGGGCGGCTTGCTGGGCCTGACGCTGCCAATGGCCCGTCCATCCCGTATCACGCGGCTTTTAGTGATGAACACCACCTTGGCAACAGGCACATCCCCCAGCAGGGGCTTTGAGAGCTGGCGCGCCTATTGCCGGGCCAATCCCGATTTGCAAATCGGCCGGTTGATGCAGCGCTCTGTGCCAGCAATGACACAAGATGAAGCTGCCGCCTATGACGCGCCGTTTCCCGATGGCAGCTATAAGGCGGGGGTGCGGCGCTTTCCCGAAATGGTGATGACAGCTCCCGACATGGAGGGCACTGACATATCCAAGCAGGCCATTGAGTATCTCAGCACCACATGGCAAGGTCAGAGTTTCATGGCTATTGGGATGCAAGACCCTGTGCTTGGACCAAAGGTTATGACGACACTGCGGGCCACAATTCGAGGCTGCCCGCCGCCATTGGAAATGGCCATTGGTGGACATTTTTTACAAGAATGGGGCCAACCTGTCGCACAGGCCGCGCTGGCCCACTGGGAAGACACAAAATGAGGGATATCGAATGAAGCTGTACTATTCTCGAAACAGTCGCGCCGTGCGCGTTGCGTGGTTGCTGGAGGAGATGGGTCTCGAGTATGAGATCCAAAAGTTCGAATTGGGCGAACGCGCCATGCGCGACCCCGAATATCTTGCCGTCCACCCGATGGGGCGGGTCCCGGCATTGGAAGACCGCGGCATCACCCTGTTTGAAAGCGGCGCAATCCTGCAATACCTGTTGGCACGCTATAGCAACGGTCATTTCGCCCCCCCCATAAACAGCCGCGATTTTCCCGATTATCTGCAGTGGTTTCACTATGCCGAGGGCATGATCATGCCCCCGATGAACACACTAGTGGTCGAAACCATTCTGTTGCCACCGGAACGGCGCACAGAGATCAACGTCAAGCGATCCACCAAACTTCTGAACCAAATGCTGACTGCGGTCGATCAGCATATGGCGGGACGCGAATATCTCACCAGCCAGTTCACCGCAGCCGATATTATGACCGGACACGCGGTGATCATGGCCGGCGAACTGGGCGCGGATCTGTCCGACAAACCCAACCTGCCAAGCTATATTGAGCGGCTGCGCAACCGTCCCGCCCTGAAAGTGGCCTGGTCGCTATGACCACACCCCTTGTTCTCATCATTGGTTGCGGGGATTATATCGGAGCAGCGATTGCCCGTCGCTTTGCCGCTGGCGGCTTTACTGTGTGCATGGGGCGGCGCAATGGCGACAAACTGGCACCGCTGACCGCCGAGATCACCAACGCCGGTGGCCGCGCATACGGCTATACGCTGGATGCGCGCAATGAAGACAGCGTCAAAGACATCTTTGCCCGTGTCGAAGCCGAGGTTGGTGCATTGGATCTGGTGATCTGCAACGTTGGTGGCAATGTGCAATTTGCCCTGCGCGACACCACCGCGCGGGTGTTCCGCAAGGTTTGGGAAATGGCCTGTTTCGCAGGATTTCTCGCCGGGCGAGAGGCGGCAAACCACATGGTGCCAAGGGGACGTGGTGCAATCTTTTTGACCGGCGCATCGGCAAGCATGCGCGGCACCAGTGGCTATGCAGCATTCAGCGCAGCCAAGGCTGGACAACGCGCTCTTGCGCAATCTATGGCCAAAGAACTCGGGCCACAAAATATTCATGTCGCACATTTGGTGATTGATGCAGGCGTCGATACCGCCTTTGTCCGCGAACGCATTGCCCAGTCCGGCACCAACCCCGATACCCTGCCTGCCGACACATTGATGAACCCCCAATCGGTGGCCGAGGCATATTGGCACCTGTATCATCAGCCACGCGACGGCTGGACTTTTGAAATGGACATCAGACCTTACGGAGAATCATGGTGACACAGACATTTGACTTTTTCTATGATTTTGGGAGCCCTTACACTTATCTGGTGCACAAGCGAGTGCCTGACATCGCGGCACGCACCGGCACAACAGCAGTGTACAAACCGATGCTGCTGGGGGGCGTTTTCAAGGCAACCGGCAATATGAGCCCCGTTCACGTGCCATTAAAACTGGCCTATCAAACCGCAGACATCGCGCGCTTTGTGCAACATCACGGTCTGAGCTATCTCCAAAACCCGCATTTCCCAGTGATGACCATCACTCTGATGCGCGGGGCCATTTTCGCCACGGGCAAATCCTATGAAAAGACCTATATCGACGCGGTATTTGACGCGATGTGGATCGAGGGCCGCAAAATGGATGATCCCGCGACGATTTTCGAGGTCTTAAGCTCTGCCGGCCTTCCTGCAGCAGAGATTATATCCGGCACGCAAGAGCCACAAATTAAATCAGCCCTAATCGCGGCCACGCAAGACGCCGTCGATCGCGGGGTCTTTGGCGCACCAACGCTGTTTGTCGGCGGCGAGATGTTCTTTGGCAAAGATGCTTTGCCCGATTTGGAGCGGGCGTTGGTATAACTGTGGCGCGACCAGCCTTTTGACAGGCCCAAACACGGCCACGCTATAGGATCTTGCAAAGGTGGTTCTGTTTCCACCTTTATGAAAATTATAAAGTGAAACAAGGGTATGGTAACGCTCTGTAAAGCCAGATAAAATGCGGCTGGTAAACGAAAAAAATCAAATATTTCAATGAAGTTTTGCCAGATATTATATTGAACTGGGTCGATTGGATAAACCTGCCGTCCATCTTGATAATTCGTGTAAAAACCAGCCTCGGAATAGAGCCTTGTTAAATTTTATTTAATGCGAGAAACTCGCTGGTAGCGTGGAGTCTTTTTCAGTGTTAGTTTTTTCGCATAATCCTTGGCTTGTGCTGGCGTCGCTTTGCGTGGCGCTTATGGCGGGTTTTACCGGTCTGTCTTTGACCAAAGGGCTGTCGGCGCAACCACTTGGGCAACGCAAAAGTACCATAGCCCTCTCGTCCATAGCGATGGGTGGTGGGATTTGGTCGATGCATTTTGTCGCTATGCTTGGGCTGCAATTGCCGATTCAATTTTATTATAACTTCTTGATCACGCTGATGTCTGTCCTTGTGGCAATTTTGGTTGTTGGCTGTGCGTTGCTCATCCTACATTTCCGTCAGCGCACCCCGTCAAGCTTGACCGCAGCAGGCTTGATCGTAGGGTTTGGCATTTTAGCAATGCATTATATTGGGATGTCGGGATTAGAGCTGTGTCGCACAGTTTATTCCAACACAGGCATTCTAATCACCATTCTCACATCCTGCGGACTAAGCGTCGGGGCGTTTCGCGTGGCCTATGGACAGCGAGCCCACCGCAATATTATTCTTGGCACTTTGTGCTTTGCCATGTCGGTGTTTATGGTACATTTCATTGCCATGGCCGGTACCAGCTTCATTGCCATCGACGGCGCACAGGCATCGGGGCAATTGATCAATAACGAGACGCTGGCAATCGGGGTGGTTCTGGCCAGTTTTGCCCTATGTGCCGGATTTCTGTTGACTGGCGTTACATTTATACCACCCGAGGCGCCAGCTTTGGATCAACCAGCAGAGACCCAATCGCAAACGGCTGATCCTGTCGTGCCCACCAGCCCAAAACAAAAGCACCCTAGTCAAACCGGATCCAGCCAGCAACAAATTCCCTATGAACAAGACGGCCGCACGCTTTTTATTGACCCTGCCTCAGTGGCGGCTGTACGAGCCGAAGGGCATTATACCTTTATCTACACAGGGTCTGAAAAACTGTTTTGCACTTGGTCTATTTCCGAGGCCACCAAGCGGTTGATCGGCGGACATTTTATCAAATGCCACCGCAGTTTTTTGATCAACCCAATGCATGTGACAAGCTTTAAGCGGCTGAAAGACAACGGCGTATGTTACTTTGAAGACACAGCCCTTTTGGACAGTGTGCCGGTGAGTCGCTCTTGCCTGACCGCTGTGCGCGAGGCGTTGGGAATATAGCATTTCGCATTTCGTGCGCGTATTTCGCATTTTGCGTGATGCACCGCTTATTCCATTCATAAACTTCTCACTCTGCAATGTGACAGCCCTATTATAGAACGCAGCAAGTAATTCCAGAATCTGTCTGAGAGGAGCCAGCATGATACCAGCAGCATTCGATTACCATCGCCCACAAGGCATTGAGGACGCGATCGCAATCCTCCAAAAGCACGGCGATGATGCCCGCGTTATCGCCGGGGGACACAGTCTCATACCAATGATGAAACTGCGCATGGCCGAGGTGCCCAACCTCGTCGATCTGCAAGACATCGAAAGCCTTAAGGGCATCACCATCCAGAACGGTCGGGTCAACATTGGCGCTATGGTGACGCAGCATGAGTTGATCACCAACGAAGGGCTGGCTGCCGCCGCACCAATCATGCGCGAGGCAGCGTTGCAAATTGCCGACCCGCAGGTACGGTACATGGGCACTATTGGCGGCAATGTTGCCAATGGCGATCCCGGCAATGACATGCCGGGCCTGATGCAATGTCTGGATGCAACCTTTACCCTGTTTGGCCCTGATGGTGCGCGCGGCGTGAAAGCCCGCGACTTTTATGAGGGCGCGTATATGACCGAACGCGATGACGAAGAAATCATGACCGCGATCCACTTTGACGCCTCAACCGCCGGCTATGCCTATGAAAAGCAAAAGCGGAAAATTGGTGATTATGCCACGGCAGCCGCCGCGGTCATGCTGACCAAAGACGGGCAGACCTGCAGCAGTGCGGCAATCGCACTGACCAATCTCAGCGATACCCCGATCTGGTCTCAGGGCGCGGGTGCCGCTTTGATTGGCACAGATTGCGGACCGGCTGCGATTAAAGCCGCAGTGGCGGCAGGTTTGGATGATATCGACCCCAGTGAAGACAATCGCGGACCGATTGCGTTTAAGTATCACGCCGCACGCATGATGATTTCACGGGCGATCGCCAGCGCTTGGGCGCGGGCATAGGGAGAATAAAGATATGACTAAAATGAACATAAGTTTAACCGTCAACGGCCAAGTCCACGAGGTCGAGGCAGAACCACGCCAGTTGTTGATCCATCTGTTGCGGGAAGATCTGAATTTGACCGGTGCACATATCGGTTGCGAAACCTCGCATTGCGGTGCCTGCACCGTTGAAATGGACGGCAAGTCGGTCAAGGCCTGCACGGTGTTTGCCGCGCAAGCGCAGGGTGCTGATATCACCACAATCGAAGGACTGGCAGAGCCGGGCACGTTGAACGTGCTGCAGGAATCGTTCCGTGAACACCACGGGTTGCAATGCGGATATTGCACACCCGGGATGATTACCCGCGCGCATCGCCTACTGCAGGAAAACCCCACCCCCACGGAAGAGGACGTGCGCTTTGGTATGGCAGGCAATCTGTGTCGCTGCACCGGATACCAGAATATTGTAAAGTCGATCATGGCGGCTGCAAACGAACTCAATCCCGCAAAGGAGGCAGCAGAATGAATGATCTAAGCCCAGACAGAGCCGAACGCAGCGCCAAGCTGAAAGGTCTCGGACATTCCCGCAAACGGGTTGAAGACCAGCGCTTTACCCAAGGCCGTGGCAATTATGTCGACGACATCAAAATGCCTGACATGCTGTTTGGTGATTTCGTACGCTCGCCGTATGCCCATGCCCGGGTCAAATCGATCAATATTGACAAGGCAATGGCTCTGCCCGGTGTCATTGCCGTGCTCACTGCCAAAGATCTTGAACCGCTCAGCCTGCATTGGATGCCGACGCTGGCCGGAGATAAACAAATGGTGCTGGCTGACGGCAAAGTGCTGTTCCAAGGCCAAGAAGTGGCCTTTGTCATCGCCGAAGACCGCTATATTAACGCCGATGCAATCGAACTGGTCGAAGTGGAATACGAAGAGCTCCCGGTGATCACCGATCCGTTCAAAGCGCTCGAACCCGACGCCGTGGTGCTGCGCGAAGATCTGGCTGGCCAGACCAGTGGCGCCCATGGCGAACGCAAGCATCACAACCATATATTCCTGTGGGAAGCCGGCGACAAAGAAGCCACCGAGCAAGTGGTTGAGACCGCCGACGTGGTAGCCGAAGAAATGGTCTATTATCACCGCACCCATCCATGCCCACTGGAAACCTGTGGCTGCGTGGCCTCAATGGACAAGGTGACCGGCAAGCTGACGCTTTGGGGCACCTTCCAAGCGCCACATGTGGTGCGTACTGTGGCCTCATTGCTGTCTGGTATTGAAGAGCATAACATCCGCGTGGTGTCGCCCGATATTGGCGGGGGCTTTGGCAACAAAGTTGGCGTCTATCCGGGCTATGTCTGCTCGATTGTGGCCTCCATTGTCACCGGCAAGCCGGTCAAATGGATTGAAGACCGCATGGATAACCTGATGGCAACAGCCTTTGCCCGCGACTATTGGATGAAGGGCAAAATTGCAGCAACCAAAGACGGCAAAATTACCGGGCTTCACTGCGAGGTCACGGCCGATCATGGGGCGTTTGACGCTTGTGCCGATCCAACCAAATTCCCTGCGGGCTTTATGAATATCTGCACTGGATCTTATGATATTCCGGTGGCCTATCTGGGGGTTGATGGTGTCTACACCAACAAAGCCCCGGGTGGCGTAGCGTATCGCTGCTCTTTCCGGGTGACCGAAGCGGCCTATTTCATCGAAAGAATGATCGAGGTTCTCGCCATCGAGCTGAATATGGATGCCGCCGAATTGCGGGCCAAGAACTTTATTCGTAAAGACCAGTTCCCCTATACATCAGCGATGGGCTGGGAATATGATTCTGGCGATTATCACACCGCTTGGGATAAAGCCCTCACAGCGGTTGGGTATGATGTGCTGCGCGCCGAGCAGGCCGAACGGGTCGAGGCATTCAAGCGCGGTGAAACCCGCAAACTTATCGGTATCGGGCTGTCACATTTCACTGAGATTGTCGGTGCAGGGCCGGTCAAAAATTGTGACATTCTCGGCATGGGCATGTTTGACAGCTGCGAGATTCGCATCCACCCCACCGGATCAGCAATTGCGCGTCTGGGCACCATCAGTCAGGGTCAGGGCCACGCTACGACTTTTGCTCAGATCTTGGCCAGCGAAATTGGACTGCCCGCAGACAGCATCACCGTTGAAGAGGGTGACACCGACACCGCGCCTTACGGGCTTGGCACCTACGGCTCCCGCTCGACACCGGTGGCGGGGGCAGCGGCAGCTATGGCGGGGCGCAAAATTCGCGCAAAAGCGCAGATGATTGCGGCCTATCTATTGGAAGTGCATGACGGCGATCTGGAATGGGATATCGACCGCTTTGTGGTCAAAGGCGCCCCAGAGCAGTTCAAAACTATGGCCGAAATTGCCTATGCCTCATACAATCAGGCGATCCCCGGGGTCGAGCCGGGTCTGGAGGCGGTCAGCTATTACGATCCCCCCAATATGACCTATCCGTTTGGCGCCTATATCTGCGTGATGGAAATTGATGTTGATACCGGCACCCACGAGATCCGCCAGTTCTATGCGCTGGATGATTGTGGCACCCGCATCAACCCGATGATCATCGAAGGCCAGGTGCATGGCGGCCTCACCGAAGCATTGGCCATCGCGATGGGGCAAGAGATTGCCTATGACGAGATTGGTAACGTCAAAACCGGCACGTTGATGGATTTCTTCATCCCCACCGCATGGGAGACGCCAACCTATACCACCGACTTTACCGAAACCCCCAGCCCGCATCATCCGATTGGGGCCAAAGGGGTGGGCGAAAGCCCCAACGTCGGTGGCGTTCCCGCATTCTCAAACGCTGTGCATGACGCTTTTCGCCCCTTTGGATTGCGGCAGGCGCATATGCCCCATGATCACTGGCGAATTTGGAAGATCGGCAATGACCTGGGACTGCACGACGACGTATAAGGCAATACCGGCTCCAACATAATCGGGGCCGGTTTCGCAGCAGTAAAGGCACAAAGATGAATTGGTCCCGCGTTCAAAGCGACATGGCAAAGCAAGGCTATGTCGCCTCAGATGATCTGTCTATGGCGCTTCATATCGCGCTGTCTCTGGGCAGACCGCTTTTGCTCGAAGGGGCTGCGGGTGTTGGCAAAACCGACATCGCCCGCACGCTGGCGCGGGCCTACAACACCCGGCTGATCCGACTGCAATGCTATGAGGGGTTGGATGCCGCACAGGCCATTTACGAATGGAACTATCAACGGCAACTGCTGGCCATCCGCGCCGCAGCCGAAGATGGAGAGACTGGCAAAACCATCGAGGCGCGGCTTTTTTCAGAAGAATACCTGTTGCAGCGACCGCTGCTGCAAGCCATCCGGCAAGAGGTTGCCCCAGTGTTGCTGATCGATGAAATCGACCGCGCCGACGAGGAATTTGAGGCCTATCTTCTAGAAGTTCTCTCTGATTTCCAAATAACCATACCAGAACTGGGCACGATCAAAGCCACCACCAAACCGATTGTTATTTTAACCGCCAATGGTACGCGCGATCTGTCAGATGCGTTGCGGCGGCGCTGTATCTATGCGCATGTCGATTATCCCGACAGAGCGACCGAACTGGCCATTTTGCAAGCGCGTTGTCCCGAGGTCACTGCCGATCTCGGAGTGCAAATTATCGGCTTTGTACAGGCGCTGCGCAAGGAAGACCTTGAGAAAAAACCCGGCGTTGCAGAAATGCTTGATTTTGCCGCAGCCCTTGCCGGACTTGGTCTGGCCGATCTGACAGATGATCCGGTGCGGCTGCAGGCGGCGCTGGCCACCTTGCTGAAAACCCATGCCGACCGCGGAGCCATCACCACCGAAATCGCTCAGCGGCTGGCAGGAACAGCCGGATGAGTAAAATTACCCGCTTTGCCGCCCGTGACCCCGGACCTGACGCACGCATGGCCGGGTTTCTGGCGCATCTAAGGGCGCACGGGCTGCGCCTCGGCGTGGGCGAAACCGATACCGCGCTGCGGGCATTGACCACGATTGACGCAGCAGACCCCACGCAAGCCTGCCGGGCCCTAAAGGCAGTTTGCTGCAGCAATGCCGAAGATTGGGCACAATTCGACACCCTGTTTGACAGCTATTGGCGCAATGACGGTCGGGTCCGGCAAAAAGTTATCGCCTCGGGTCGCGACGCCGCGCCCAAACACAGCCGCTCTTCCCGCGAGGCACAACAAGCGGCCTCAAGCGATACCAAAGGCACCCGCGACAGTCCTGAGACCTCAAATCAAAACGGCGACAGCCATATGGCAGGCGATGGCAAACTGATTGCCTCGACCGTGCGCAATCTGATGAAAAAAGACCTGCGGGAACTGGTGTCACCACAAGATATTAGAGAGGCTGAAGTCGTTGCCAGACGCCTGGCGCAGGCTTTCGCGGACCGGCGCTCGCGGCGGCGCAAACAAGCGCGCAAAGGCAGCCGGATTGATTTGCGACGGGTGATGCGCCACAGCCTGGCCACTGGCGGTGAACCAATAAAGCTGGCTTACCGGCGCCGACCAGACCGCACCGTCAAACTGACCGCAATCTGCGATGTCTCCGGCTCGATGACCGTTTATGCCAAGATATTTTTGTCATTTCTGGCCGGCATGGTCCGGGCTGACAATGCCACCGATGCCTATCTGTTTCACACCCGACTGGTGCGGATTACCGAAGCCCTGCGCGACGATGATCCGCTGCGGGCTCTGAACCGGCTAACCCTGCTGGCAGATGGGTTTGGCGGTGGCTCAAAAATTGGCAGCGCGCTGGATCAGTTTTCGCGCACCTATGCGCGCAAATTTGTCACCGGACGCAGCGTGGTGATTATCTTGTCGGACGGGTATGATACTGACCCGCCGGAATTGATCGCGACCGCGCTGGCACGGTTGAAAAAACGCGGCTGTAAAGTAATCTGGCTAAACCCGTTGAAAGGCTGGGAGGATTATGCACCCGTGGCCCGTGGTATGGCCGCCGCCCTTCCGCATCTGGACCTGTTTGCCGCAGCCAACACATTGGACAATCTCGCATCACTGGCGCCAAAAGTGTCACGGCTATGACCCCAAAACAGCTGTTAACCGCCGATCTGAACAATGCCGCAGAGACCCTGCGCGCCAGCAGTACCGCCTTTGCAATCGCCACCGTGGTGCGCACACTGAACGCCACCTCGGCCAAACCCGGTGCCAAGGCGCTGGTCTTGGCCGACGGCAGCATCGCCGAGGGCTGGATTGGTGGGGGATGTATCCGCAGCGCCGTGGGCCATGCGGCCATCGAGGCCCTGCAAGACGGTGCGCCGAAATTCGTTTCACTGAGGCCCGAAGACGTTCTGCAAAGGGACGGAATAGAGATTGGGGCCGAAATTGAGGGGACAAAATTTGCCAAAAACGGCTGCCCCAGTCAGGGGTCAATGGATATTTTTGTCGAACCTGTTCTGCCGCAACCCGAGTTGGTCATCATCGGGAACAGTCCGGTCTCTCACGCGTTGGCGCGGTTGGCCGAAAGTTTTGATTTTAACACCGTGATCCGCACCGAAAGCAGCACAGACGGCGCGAAAGTGATCAAATCAAATGCTCGGCAATTTATTGTTGTGGCCTCGCAGGGCAAGTCCGACGCCCAAAGCCTTAAACAGGCCCTTGCCTATGGGGCCGAATACGTTGCCTTTGTCGGCAGCCGGCGCAAGTTTGCCGCGTTGGTCGACAACCTGGCAGGCCAAAAATGTGCCGGCAGCGCTTTGGATGATGTGATCGCGCCCGCCGGACTGCATATCGATGCGGTCACCCCCGACGAGATTGCCCTGTCGATACTGGCGCAAATTGTGCAGCTGCGCCGCTGCGGCCACCGTCAGCAAGGTGGCGCCGATGTTTGAGTTGGTACAGCGTCTGCTACCCAGACACCAGTATGGGGGTCTGTCTGTTTTTTTTGGCTTTAAATCCTATAATCTTAAAACGCGTACCTCCGAACCCGAGGTGTTGATACCCACCGCAAAACCACTATGGTCAAGCACAATGCATATTGTACCCATTATCGCGCAGACCCGCCGGATATACCCCTAGGCGGGCCTTTTATTAATCATAACACACTACAAGGAACCTAGAATGGAACTTAATGACGAGATCATGATCGCAGCGTCCAAAACACGGGTCTATGAAGCGTTGAACGATCCTGAAATTCTCCAAGCCTGCATTCCGGGGTGTGAAGAGTTGATCAAACATTCCGATACCGAGTTGGAAGCAAAAGTTGTTTTGAAAGTTGGTCCGGTGAAAGCCAAGTTCAGTGGCAATGTGACCTTGGATCAAACCGGCGCGCCAGAGAGTTTTTCGCTCACTGGCAAGGGCAACGGCGGGGCGGCAGGTTTTGCCAAAGGTGGCGCAGATGTCACCTTGGTCGAACAGGGCGATGGCACGTTGCTGAAATACACTGCCAAAGCCGAAATTGGCGGAAAACTAGCACAATTGGGCAGCCGCCTCATTGTCGGCACCGCAAAAAAACTAGCGTCGAAATTCTTTGTGAAGTTTGCTGAATTGGCTGTTGAGACAAAGACCTGATCGCCAAGCCGGCCTGAGACACCCAAATAAGACGCCCCACAGACAAAGTGGGGGGTGACCCTTTGGCTTGAACACCACAGACCTTCAGCCCGCACTTTTTCAAGCGCGGCCTCAAATCTTTTTGGCCGCCCTATTCTGGTTCCAGCTTTCAGAGCCTGTGCACCAGATGTCAGAGCTCATAAAACATTGATACCGATTAAAGGCCGCCCAATGGCAGGCCCTTGCCATGACAGACGCCCGATCCCTGTGCCCGTTGATGTATAAGTTCTGCTCAACGTGATGGCATATGCCCAAAACTCCTGAAGAGAGACGCTTTCGGCCCCAATCAAATAACCGGGGGTGCCTTGGTCGGAAATCAGAAGCGTTAGACCGCTCAATGATCTGCGCCTTGGTGGCGCCCAGAACCGGGTGCTGACGTCTAGAGGTTGGGGAAATAATCCTCACAGCTGCCCTCGCGGTAGACATCAGCCGTACAGCAGTGCAAGCCACCACCAAAGGCATAGGCATCGCGCAACTCGACCTCAATCACATTCATGCCCAGCTTGTCCATTTGGTCGGCTTGATAAACTTCGGACTTTTCAACACAGACCGTTTTGGGGTCCAGCACCAGTACGTTCATGCTGAGCCATGTCGATGAATAACACAGCGGCGGCGGCGCGTTATGGGCTGGTTGCGCCGCATCAACAATATCCCAACCGTTCTTTTCAAACATACTGCGTTGATCGGCGGGCAGCCGACGTTGGGGGTTGTTCAGTATCAAACCAGGGCGCAACGGCGTAAACGTCGCATCAATATGGATCGGATAGGGGTCACCCGGAAAGTTCACCGTATGCACCCGGTGGTCGGGGAAATGCCGGCGCAGCCATTCGATGCCTTTAAGGTTGGTGGTAAACCCATGCTGGACCACCAGATCGCGACCAAAACGCAGCACATCAGCCGCATCAAAAAGTGGCTCTTCTTCGGTGGTGACAAAGAACTTTTCGGCCGCCCATTTCAGGCGCTTTTCAACACCTATTTTATCCGACAGATAATCGGGATGGTAATCTTCATTGGTCAGGCGCGGTTTTGGCGCCGCCTCATGACGAAAATTAGGATCTTCATCCCAATATTGCTGCATCAAGGGCCGGTAGCATAGATATTCAAACCAGCGACAGCGATACGACATTGTCGCCTCAAGAATTTCGGCCCCAACAGTCAGAAGAACATCACGTGGCGGCATACAACCAAACTGGCTTTGCGTGTGAAAATCTGGCGTGGTGGCGGGCAGAGAAAAATCTGTTGGCGTAGGGCGATCAACGCGCACGCCGCGCTTACTCAGCAAATCGGCAAAATTATCTAAAAGCTCGTTGGCACGGTCAATCGTTTCCTGTGGCCGGCGGCCCCATTGACCCCGCATATCGCTGTCTTCGGGCACTTTGGCATCCAGCGCCGGTTCGGCCGGCGGGATATGGCAATCATCAGCGCGACCAACAATAACGTGCTTCAAAGGGTCCCATTCGTTCCAACTGTTCACTATGGTTTTTTCAAATCCTGAACGCATATGTCTTCCCCCAAAAGAACGTTGAAACCTCCCTTCACAAAATATGGCTTTCTGCGCAAGCCTGTAAGCGACGGATTAGGCCGTATTCGTGTCAAAACGGTTAGTTTGCGATCAGAGATTAAATATCTAGACCGATCGGGACAAGGCCGACTTTGGCAGTTTCAAACGCAGGGCCAAAAGCAGCATGATCAATCCCATATAGACAAACGGCTCAAGCTGAAATCCTTTGACCAACATAATGAAATGCAGCGCACCCAAAATGGCAATGCCATAGACCAACTTGTGCAGCCTGCGCCACAGCGGGCCAAGTCTGCGCACCGCATAAGTGTTAGAGCTCAGCGCCAGTGGCGTCATCGCCACAAATGCCAGCATGCCAATGCTGATATAGGGGCGCTTGACGATGTCTTGCCAAATCATCGACAACACCTGAACGTCCAGTACCAGCCAGACCAACAGATGCACAGTAATGTAGAAATAACTCATCACCCCAATGACACGGCGAAATCGCATCAGGTTAAGACCCAGATGACGGCGCAGAGGCGTGACCGCCAAGCCAAACACAATCAGCTGCAGGCCAAATTCGCCCAGTTTATGCTCCAGCGCCTTGATCGGCTCGACGCTCAGCATACCCGTGGCGGCAAGATAGAAATAATACACCGACGGCACCATCAACAAAAGATAGACCGACCAAATAGGCACCCGACGTATAAGGCTATGAATTGTGCTTAACATTCAGAAATATTTGCTGAGGTCCATGCCTTTATACAAGCCGGCCACCTCGCTCTCATAGCCGTTGAACATCTGCGTTGGCTTGCGTTTGGCAAACAGGCCCCCGCCAATTGGGCGTTCGCTGGCTTGGGTCCAGCGCGGGTGATCCACTTTGGGGTTCACGTTGCTATAAAAGCCGTATTCGCGGGCGTTTGCCCTGTTCCAGCTGGTGGGGGGTTCGCGGTCTGTCAACGTGATTCGCACCACCGATTTGATCGACTTAAAGCCGTATTTCCATGGCACCACCAAGCGCAGTGGCGCACCGTTTTGTTTAGGAATATCCTTGCCATAGATGCCGCTGGCCATAATCGTCAACGGGTGCAACGCCTCGTCTAACCGCAGCCCCTCGACATAGGGCCAATCCAGCACCGGATAGGATACCCCCGGCATTTCATCAGGGCGCAATACGGTTTCAAAGGCCACGTATTTCGCAGCGCTTTGCACCCCAGCCATGTTCAGCAAATCTGCCAGCTCAAACCCGTTCCAAGGCACCACCATCGACCAGGCCTCCACACAGCGAAGCCGGTAAATGCGCTCTTCAACCGTCATTTTACGCATGATGTCTTCAAGATTATAGCTGGCGGGGCGATCCACCAAACCGTCGATAGCCACCGACCAGGGGGCGGTTGTCAGCCGGTGTGCATGTTCAGCCGGATCATCCTTGCCGGTGCCAAACTCGTAGTAATTGTTATAACCGGTAATCTCGTCCCAATCGTTGGGCTTATCGTTGGTTTTGGCGATACTCGGCGTGGCGCCCAACGCAAGGCCAATGCCGGAAAGACCTAGACCTGCCACACCCTTCATGATCTGGCGTCGGTTTAGAAAATCAGCCTCCGGCGTAATATGCGCGTCGTTTAAATCTGGGGTCCAGCGGTGTGCCATCATAAGTTCCTTTTCAGTTCCGTTTTGTAATGTGGTAATCTTCAATCACCTAAAACCAAACTTACATCACACTTGAGTGCATTTTTTGAAACATTACAGGGTGTCGAACGCTCTTTGTGGCCCCTTACCGGGCGCTCCGATGTAAGAGACCAAAAACGACCGGCCATTCATAGCCACCTGTAACACATCAATGCAAAGTCGCATCCTGCGGCGCGGGCCGGTTAGGAGCCGCCACCCGGTCCCCAATCACCAGTCCATCAGGACCAGCTGAAACGGCAATCCGGTCCCCCTCTAACAGATCGCCCGCAAGCAGCATTTCAGCCAGTGGATCCTGTAGCGCCCGCTGCAGCACGCGCTTGAGCGGGCGCGCCCCAAACACCGGATCATAGCCTTCCTCTGCGAGCCAGAGCTTGGCCGCGTCATCAAGATCAAGCGCAATTTTGCGCCCGGACAGACGCCCAGCAAGTTTCGCCAACTGAATCTCGACAATACCCCCCATATCGCCCCGCCCGAGCCGGTCAAAAATAATCGTCTCATCCAAACGGTTCAAAAATTCTGGCCGAAAATGCGCGCGCACCGCATCCATCACATCGTGTTTGGCCTGCGCCACATCCGATCCATCAGGCAATTGGCTCAACGCCTGCGCCCCAAGGTTTGAAGTCAGAACAATCAACGTTTGTTTGAAATCCACCGTGCGCCCCTGCCCGTCGGTCAGACGCCCGTCATCAAGCACCTGCAACAGCACATTGAACACATCGGGATGGGCTTTTTCGATTTCGTCAAACAACACCACCTGATAGGGCCTGCGCCGTACCGCTTCGGTCAGCACACCGCCCTCGTCATAGCCCACATAGCCAGGCGGCGCCCCAATCAGCCGCGCCACAGCGTGCTTTTCCATGAACTCTGACATGTCGATGCGCACCATGGCACTGTCATCATCGAACAAAAACTCAGCCACGGCCTTGGTCAGTTCAGTTTTGCCAACGCCGGTCGGCCCTAGAAACAGAAACGATCCCAGCGGGCGGTTTTCATCGTTCAACCCTGACCGGGCGCGCCTTACCGCATTGGCAACCGCGCGCACCGCAACCGATTGACCAATCACCCGCTTGTGCAGTCCCGCCTCCATGGTCAGTAACTTTTCACGCTCACCCTCTAACATCCGCGATGTCGGAATGCCGGTCCAGCGTTCGACCACCTGCGCAATCTGTTCGGGGCGCACTGCCTCTTCGATCTTTACACCGGCTGCGCTTTCGGTTTCGGCCTCGGCAAGACGCTTTTCGAGTTGAGGAATAACCCCATAAGACAGCTCTCCAGCGCGCGCCAGATTGCCCGCACGCTTGGCGATTTCCAGTTCGGCGCGGGCGCGCTCAAGCTGTTCTTTGAGATCGCGTGCCGCCGCCATCAAATTGCGACCCGATTGCCACTGCGCCGTCATTTCAGAACTGCGGTCCTGAAGGTTTGACAGCGCGCACTCCAAAATCTCCAGCCGGTCCTTTGAAGCTTGATCATCCTCTTGGCGCAGCGCCTCTGCCTCGATTTTTTTCTGCAAAATCTCACGATCCAGCGCATCCAGTTCTTCGGGTTTACTATCCACCTCCATCCGCAGCCGCGACGCGGCCTCATCCATCAAATCAATGGCTTTATCAGGCAGAAAACGGTCAGTGATATAGCGGTGCGACAAAGTGGCCGCGCTGACCAGGGCTGCATCCGAAATCCGCACGCCATGGTGCAATTCATATTTTTCTTTGATGCCGCGCAGAATACTGATGGTGTCCTCTACCGTGGGCTCCTGAACCAAGATCGGCTGAAACCGCCGTGCCAGCGCTGCGTCCTTTTCCACGTGCTTGCGATATTCGTCCAACGTGGTTGCACCGACGCAATGCAATTCACCCCGCGCCAGTGCCGGTTTCAACAAGTTTGAGGCATCCATGGCCCCCTCGGATTTTCCAGCCCCAACAAGCGTGTGCATTTCATCGACAAACACGATGATCTCACCCGCCGCATCGGTGACTTCTGTCAGCACCGATTTCAACCGTTCTTCAAACTCACCGCGGAATTTAGCCCCGGCGATCAATGACCCCATATCCAACGCCAAAAGCCGCTTATCAGACAAGCTTTCGGGCACGTCACCTCTGACAATCCGCAGCGCCAAGCCCTCGGCGATCGCAGTTTTACCGACCCCCGGTTCACCGATCAGCACCGGATTGTTTTTGGTCCGCCGGCTCAACACCTGCATAGCGCGGCGAATCTCTTCGTCACGGCCAATAATTGGATCAATTTTACCCTCGCGGGCGGCTTCGGTCAGATCATACGTATATTTGCTCAGCGCCTCATAGCCGTCTTCCGCACTGGCACTATCCGCGGTGCGGCCTTTGCGGATCTCGCCAATAGCCGCATCCAGCGTTGCGGGCGTGATCGCCTCGGCGCTCAGGGCCTCTTTGGCGGCTGAGGGCACCAACGCAAGCGCCACGAGAATACGTTCCACCGGGATAAAACTGTCGCCAGCCTTGTGTGCCTGCGCCTCAGCCTCGGCCACCACTTTGACCGCTTTTGTATCAAGGTACACTTGCGCATCACCCGTGACTTTGGGCAATTTTGTCACCGCTTGATCGACCACGGCTTTGAGCCGTGCAAGCGTGCCCCCTGCGCGGGTGATCAGATTACTGGCAAAGCCTTTGTCATCATCTAACAGGGCTTTGAGAATATGCTCGGGCACCACCATTTGATGGTCTTCCCGCGTCGCAATGACGTTTGCCGCCTGTAAAAAACCACGGGCACGGTCCGTGAACTTACTGAGGTCCATCGGCTATCTCCTTTTTCTCAAGCACTTATATCTGAAATGCCCACTCAGCGGCACATCTCTTTCAAGTCTTGAGACAAAGATTGTTATTGACGGCCCGCGCTTCAACCCTTGGTGTGAAATTAACTAGCGGTGGACCAAAAAGACCCAAGGCTGCGAGACCCCGTTTCACAATCAAATACAGCCAAGCTTATCGCGCCAAGATGTTGGTATTAAATGCAACTTATTGTGTCAAAATACAAGCCACCGCGATGTTTGGTACGCGACGAGACAGGCTATTGTCATACAGCGCAGAGCCAATCACCCGACGCCGGATCGCAGCATTTTCTTCGGTATCCGCCAACCAGCACAGATACATATCTGCCTCTTTTTTCATCCCAAAACTGGCGCGCGCGGTGCTGCTGACCGCAAAGGGTTCAAAGCCGTTTTGCGCCAGCTGCGACGCGGACATGAAATCACGTTCGCCAACGGGCAATGCGCTGACCAGGGTTGGCAACAGCGCCAAAACGACGCCAAGGAAATAGTTTTGAGTGGGTTTCATTTCTCGTAATCCTAATTAAATGAATGGGTTTGCAATGAACAACCAGACCAGAAAACAAACTCGCCTGGAATGAAAATGATCTGCAATTATATCGTGCACAGACCTAATGCGCAGGGCAAGCATACAAACCGGGTTCATCATCAGGCGCGGTGTTTGTAAGCTGTAAGCCCGCAACAAAAACGTACGCTGCAACCTCAAGCACCGGCTTGACCACAGCCAGCCATAGCGCGACAAGGACGCAACCGGAACAGATCCATACAGGCTCATAAAAGGAAAATATCATGTCTGACGATCGTTTGATTGTGGCGCTTGACGTGCCGAACGCTCTGGCAGGTTTGGCTTTGGCTGAGAAATTGGGCGATGCGGTGTCCTTTTATAAGATTGGCCTCGGCATGCTGACAGGCGGCGGGTTGGGTTTGGCCAATGAATTGAAACAAGAACACGGCAAACGCATCTTTCTGGATATGAAACTGTTCGATATCGGAGCCACAGTGGAAAATGCCGTGCGCGGTCTGGCACAGTTTGACCTTGATTTTCTGACCGTCCACGGCGACCCAAACGTGGTGCGTGCCGCCAAAGAGGGCGCATCAGGCAAAGACCTAAAAATTCTGGCGGTCACAATTTTAACCTCGCTTGACCGCAATGATTTGGACGCCAATCTGATCAAACCCGGCGAGATGCAAGATTTGGTCACAGAGCGCGCGGGTCTGGCCTTGGCCGCCGGAGCCGACGGAGTTATTGCATCGCCACAAGAGGCGGGGCGCATTCGCGCGCTGCCCGAGGCAAAGGGTCGCCTGATCGTCACCCCCGGCGTGCGCCCCACCGGCAGCGATGCTGGCGACCAAAAGCGCATTGCAACCCCTGCCAAAGCCATCACAGACGGCGCAGATCATATCGTGATCGGGCGCCCGATCTGGCAAGCCGCCGATCCCCAGCAGACCACACGCGCCATCTTGGCCAGCCTGCCCTAATACCCCCATCAGATCGCGGGGCGATCCTATGCAATTGCGCCACCGGCGCTTTGGCCTAGAGTCTTCCCAATCCGTGTTTTTGAAGCAGTATTATTCGGGCGAGCGCACTTTGGACCAGTCTGAGCCGGACCAATTGGTGGGACCAGTGTGATCCAGCCAATGTCCCCCAAATGCAGGTTTTTCGGCTGGCACGCCTTTGGCCACTTGGGCCGAATGATAAATCACCGATGTTCACGGCCCTCTAAATCAGCTACTCTGACCACGTTGGCCTTTCCTTGCGTTGATGGTTCCAGATGCCCTGCCTATGCCGCGATTGCCTGACCCTGTTTGACACGGGCAGGCGCTGCCCTGTTTGTCGCAGCCCACGGGTTGCGCGCCACGACGAGCTGGCCACCCTATCAATTGCCCATATGGATTGCGACGCCTTTTACGCCAGCGTCGAAAAGCGCGATAACCCTGCGCTTGCTGACAAGCCGGTGATCATCGGCGGTGGGCGGCGCGGCGTCGTCTCGACCGCCTGCTATGTGGCGCGCATCCGCGGCGTGCGCTCGGCCATGCCGATGTTCAAGGCGCTGAAACTTTGCCCAGAAGCGGTGATTATCAAGCCACGCATGTCCGCTTATGTCGAGGCCAGCCGCGCCATTCGGGCGATGATGGAAGAGCTGACGCCCGCCATTGAGCCGCTGTCACTGGACGAGGCGTTTCTGGATCTGACTGGCACAGAAAAACTGCATGGGGTGCCACCCGCTGTGATGCTGGCGGGGTTGGTCAAACGCATGCAGGATGAGTTGGGTCTCACAGGCTCAATCGGCTTGAGCCACAATAAATTTCTAGCAAAAGTGGCCTCGGACCTCAACAAACCCCGCGGATTTTCCGTGATAGGCAAGGCCGACACAGCCAGTTTTTTACAAGACAAACCCGTAGGGATGATTTGGGGGGTGGGGCAGGCAACACGGGCCAGCCTTGAAAAGGCCGGTATTCTTAGTTTTACTGACTTGCTACGCTGGGAAAAAGCCGACCTAACCGCGCGGTTTGGATCAATTGGAGAGCGGCTATGGCATTTGGCGCGTGGGCAGGACAAACGCCAGATTTCAGCCCATACCCCGATTAAGTCAATCAGTAATGAAACCACATTTTTTGAAGATACCACCGACCCTGACATTCTGGACGGGCATCTGTGGCGCATGGCCGAAAAAGTGGCAGACCGCGCCAAGGCCAAACATCTGGCCGGGATGGTGATCGTATTGAAACTCAAACGCAAAGATCACAGTCTGATCACCCGGCGCAAGGCGCTGCGCGATGCCACCCAACTGGCCGATAAAATCTATCGTACCGCCCGGTCACTGTTCGATCAGGTCGAACACAAAGGCCCGTTTCGATTGATCGGCACTGGTTTGGCACATTTATGTTCTGAAGAAAATGCCGAGCGATCCGAGGACCTGCTTGATCCCAAAGCCGCCCAGCGGGGTCAGGCCGAACGCGCCACTGACCAGATACGCGCCCGTTTCGGGGCAGAAGCAATCCTGAAAGGCCGGGCGTTGCGCTGATCTATTCGGCCGCAAGCCGATCTCTGGCACGGCCAAGGTCGGCCAGTTTGGCCACCACTGGATCCAACTGATCACACAGCTGTGCAAACCCGGCATGGGGTCGAAGCGTTGCCTCATCCATATACAGCGATCGATCGATTTCAAATTGCACCGCGTGCTGGCGTTGCGAGGGACGTCCATAATGCTGGGTGATGTAGGCCCCAGCAAACGGCATATTGCGCGAGACGGTGAAACCCGCTTCTGTCAAAATATCCTGAATGCAATCCACGATGTAGCGCGAGGCTGACGCCCCGAAACGATCACCAATAATAATTTCCGGCCGTTTCTGGCCTGTGCGAAACGTACCATCCAACGCCTCGCGGGGCATCGAATGGCAATCGATCAAGATCGCCTGCCCAAAGCTTACCTGTGCCGCTGACAACAGCGACTGTAAACGGGTGTGATAGGGCCGCCAATATTGGTCAAGCCGCGTTGTGGCCTCGGCCAATGTCAATTTACCACGGTAAATTGCGCGGCTGTTCGACACCACGCGCGGGATAACCCCAAGGCCGGATAAAACCCGTGGCGTGCAGACCGATTTGGTCACACCCGCAATCACTGCAGCATCCAATTCAGTATGGTTCCGGTTCAAATCAACAAAGGCCCTTGGCGCGCTGGCATGTAGAAACGCACAGCCATATTCGGGGGCGCAAGCAAACAGCTGGTCGACAAACGCATCTTCGGAGCTGCGAATCAAGTCGCCGTCTAAGACCGACTGCTCGAGGAAGCTGTCTCTATAATCACGCCCACTGTGCGGCGATGCAAACACCACACTCGAGCCAGTGCGCACGGGCATTGCAAGATGATAGGCGGGCTGGCGCATATGAACTCCTTTAATCACGGTATATATAGCGTTAAAGTCTAGAATGCCAAAAGGTCTTGATCCCCTGATCGACTCCTCATATACACCGTCCACCGGCGCTGAGGAACGCGCCCCGTCTTGAGGGGTGGCTAACGACGATGCCAAGGGCGGTTAGCTCAGCGGTAGAGCACTACGTTGACATCGTAGGGGTCACTGGTTCGAACCCAGTACCGCCCACCATCAACACCTGTGAGGGTGCAATTTAACCAATGGCGCATGTCGCGCCGTGAAATGAGGAGAGGACCATGAAGGTCAGAAACTCGCTCCGCTCGCTTAAGCAGCGTCACCGCGACTGTCGTGTCGTGCGCCGCAAAGGCCGGGTCTATGTGATTAACAAAACCCAGCCACGCTTCAAAGCGCGTCAAGGCTAAGATCTATCGCCCGCTAAGGGTGAAGACTGTGCAAACAAGCCCGGCCCTTCAGGCAGGGCTTTTTGTGTTTTTAAACTGCCAGCCTAGAAACCAGTTGTGATAGCGCACTGCTTTGTGATTATCTGGCGCTCATCACCCCGCAGTGTAGAGGCCAGATATGCTCCCTGCCCCAAAAACCATTGTAATAGGCGCCGGAATCTCCGGGGTTTCGTCGGCTATATGGTTACAACGAGCCGGACATGAGGTTTTGCTGATCGATAAAGCCACGCCAGGGATGGGAGCCTCTTACGGCAATGCCGGGCTTTTGGCACAATGGGCCTTTATTCCGGTTACGACGCCAGGCCTTTTGCGCACAGCCGCAAAATATATTCCCAACCCAAAATCACCACTTTTCATGCAGTGGAGTTACCTGCCACGGATGCTGCCATGGTTGCGGCAGTTTATCGGTAATGCCAATGATACCGATACCCGCCGCATTGTTGAAAATCTAAAACCTTTGGTCACCGACGCTCTCGATCAGCACTACGCCTTGGTCAAAGACACCGCCGCGCAAAAATGGATCGCCGAGAGCAGTTTTAGTTTTGCCTATAAAAACCGCGCTGCGTTTGACGCGGACGGCTATGGGTGGAACCTGCGGCGTGAGGCTGGCCAAACACCTGAAATTATTGAGGGCCACGCGGTACGCGAAGAAGAGCCTATACTGGGACCACAGATCAACTTTCTTGCGGTGTTGAAAGGTCACGGTCACATTCTCAACCCGGGACGCTATGTCGCCGAACTTGCGGAAATTTTTCAACGGGCGGGCGGGCAGTTTCTCACCGCCGAGGTGCAGGATTTTGACCTAACCAGTGGGAAAATTCAGGCCGTCGAAACCAACCGCGGCCGGTTTGACTGTGACCACGCAATTTTGGCAGCAGGTATCTGGTCAAAATCACTGATGAAAAAACTTGGATTGAAGGTGCCACTTGAGGCCGAGCGTGGCTATCACATCATATATAAAAATCCCTCTCACGTCCCCCGCAACCCAATGATGATTGCCGATGGGAAATTTGCCGTCAATCCAATGGAAACTGGCCTGCGCTGTGCCGGTTTGGTCGAATTGGGCGGCATTAAAGCCAGCCCGTCACGCGCACCAATAGCGTTGTTGCGCCACAAAACCCGACAAGTCTTTCCCGATCTTCGCTATGACAGCAGCGAAGAGTGGCTTGGATTTCGCCCCTCAACCCCGGACAGCCTGCCGCTGATTGGCGAAATCAGGAACACCGGCATATATACCGCCTTTGGCCATCAGCATGTCGGCCTAACAGCTGGGCCAAAAACCGGGCGGCTGGTGGCAGATCTGATCACAGACCGCCGACCAAATATTAGCCTATCCGCCTATAGCCCAAACCGCTATTGCTAGGGCACAATAAAAGGCAGCGCTCTGTTTCAGCATATCCAAGCCTTTAAGATTTATAGATCTTTTAGAAGGCCATCTCGACCCGCTTTACAAATGCTTCCAGCTGACGTTGTTCGTTTTCACGCCCGTATTTCTTTACCAGCAGCGCACGACCCTCTTGAAATCCCTCCGTATCTAAAAGGCCGGCATCAACCGCTTTAATTGCATCTGCAACTTTCAGCGTGAAATTCCTAAAATCACCATTTTGCACCGCAATCAAATTTGGCTTTTTGAAATATTCGCGCGCACCCTGTCCCGTATAACCGACAACCACAGCCCCGGAGATCGCCGCTTCAAGGGGCGGCAATCCAAAACCCTCGATATCACAAAAGGACAAGAATATACTGGAGCGTGACAGGATGTCTGCTGCCTTAAACGGGACCATGTTTTCAATCGGTACGACCGACCAATCTGCCGGCAAATATTCCAAGAGATAAAACATCAGCCGCTGGCTGTGCACAGGCAGTTTGCGCGGCATATAGGATATAATTTTTTCCTTTTCACCAGGGACAAATCCATCATCCACGTGAGGATGCACTCTGATAATCTTCTTTTTATCAACCGTGGGATAGACCGTAGAAATCATCGTAGTCGTATCTTTTGAAATTGATAAAATCAGGTTGGCGTTCTCATAGACCTCTTTTACTTGCGCGGCATTATGGCTCCAATTCAACGCTGAGTTGAGATAGTATCCATTCTGCACATAAATTGCATATCTAAAACCGGCTTGAAGAAGTTGCAGCCCGTATCTTCCAGCCCAGATTTCTGGCAAAACAATAAAATTTCGAGTTTTATTCAACTCGTGGTCGGTGCGGATTGTCGCATTATGATCAAACCACGAACAGTTGAAACCCAGTTTATCAGGGCTGTAGACCGAGCTGTGAACCCCAAGACCTGCAATCATTTCAGCGTGTTTATAAATCACCTTAACGCCACCCACTATTTTGTTGTGTGCAAGGCCAAAAAATACAATTTCAATTTCACCGCTTTCTGTATTATCAACAATTTTCAATAGATTATCATCTTTTTTGGACTCGTCATTCTAAATTTCCTTGTGTAAAAATTATCAATTTGAATTAAAAAATACGCTTAATATACCTGTATAATAGTCAATGGATAATCTTTATTCTACCGAATTCATTCCAGAAATTTACATATGTCTAATAAAATATCATTATTGCCGGAACAACAGTACAGCCTTGACCACAAGGTCAGGTCCGAAAAATTATATTAAATGGAGTTACACAGTCTCCTGGGCGTTGAAAAACGCCAGACGGTCTGAGATAAAACGCGCCGGGGACATCTTGCTAACGGCACACATCTCACCAGATCTGCACCCTGGGGGTGTAGCGCGCGCGAAGGTCTAATCATAGCGCCGCTGATCTTCGATCACCACGCCATCGCGCGGCAGGTCGCCGGGGCCCACTAATTCGATCGCTCCCCTCAACTTCAAGGTTGATAATACGCTGCTTTCATAAGCCGACATATCCTCAGCCTCAGTCTCGATCCGCACTGTCATCACATCCATTTCACCCTGGCGGCTTGCCACCACCCGGGCCCGGGTAACCTCGTCGTGTCTGGCCACCAGCGCCGCCACCTGTTCGGGGCGGACAAACATGCCCTTTATCTTGGTGGTTTGATCGGCACGACCCATCCAACCTTTGATTCTGGTGTTGCTGCGCCCACAGGGACTGGTGCCAGACATAACCGCGCTCAGATCGCCGGTAGCAAAGCGGATCAGCGGATAATCGGGGTTGAAACTGGTTACGAGAACCTCACCAACTTCGCCATCCAAGACCGGGTCACCGGTCCCCGGTGTGACAATCTCAATCATCACCCCCTCATCGACAATCATTCCCTCCATCGCAGCGCTTTCATATGCGATATTGCCCAGATCCGCCGTCGCATAGCATTGCAAACAGGCGATGCCACGATCCGCATATTCCTGCCGTAAAGACGGGAACAGGGCCCCACCGCCCACGGCCGCTTTGGTAATGTGCAGGGTCTCGCCCATTTCATCGGCAGCATCGAGAATGACTTTCAAATAATCTGGCGTGCCAGCATAGGCTGTTGCGCCGATATCCACAGCGGCGCGGACCTGCAACTCGGTCTGGCCAGTACCCGCCGGCAGAACGGTCGCACCAACCGCGCGCGCACCACTTTCAAAAATCATTCCAGCAGGGGTCAGGTGATAGGCAAAACAATTTTGCACGATATCGTCGCTCCCGATGCCACAGGCATGCAGAAAACGCCCCATACGCCACCAGTCCATCTCAATCCCGCCAGGTTCATAGATCGGCCCAGGGGATTGAAAAATATGCCCAAATCCAGTTGCTATCCGTGTGGTAAACCCCCCAAAGGGCGACGCGGCACCCTGCGCTTGGCTCAGATCTGACTTGCGCAGCACCGGCAAGCGCGCCAGCGCCATAGCGCTGTTAACATCCTGCGCTGTAATGTCAGCTAGGGTTGTTTTATACCCGCCTAATGCCTTTGCCCTCGCGATTTGACGGGGCAGCGCATCCGCAAGTTCTGCCGCGCGCTCATCACCGCTGCGCGTTTCCAAATCATCAAAAAAAATCATTACAATACCTTAATGTATCAGCTGAGCCAGCGTTTCCGCCGGCGGTAAGAGCGCACATCCCGAAAGCTTTTGCGGCCTTCATCGGACATGCCCAGATAAAATTCTTTCACATCGGGGTTTTCGCGCAATTCGGCCGCAGGCCCATCCATCACAACCCGGCCCGATTCCAAAATATAGCCATAATGCGCAAAGCGCAGTGCCGCATTGGTATTCTGTTCAGCCAACAGAAACGTCACGCCTTCTTTTTCGTTCAGATCTTTCACAATATCGAAAATTTGTTCGACCAATTGTGGCGCCAACCCCATGCTTGGCTCATCAAGCAAGATCATTTCAGGCCGCGACATCAGCGCCCGCCCGATAGCGCACATCTGCTGTTCACCCCCCGAGGTATACCCTGCCTGACTTTTACGCCGGTCTTTCAATCGCGGGAAATAGGAATAAACCTTCTCAAGATCGGCATTGATGTCGGCATTGCCGTCGGTGCGGGTATACGCGCCAGTCATCAAGTTTTCTTCTACTGTGAGATGTTCAAAACAGTGCCGGCCTTCCATCACCTGAATAACACCTGTCTTCACCAATGAGGCAGGGTTCAGGTTGGCAATTGGCGCGTTACGGTAAGTGATCGAACCTTTGGTCACCTCGCCACGTTCAGAATGCAGCAGGTTTGAAATTGCTTTAAGCGTGGTGGTTTTACCTGCGCCGTTGCCGCCAAGCAGGGCGATAATCGCTCCTTTGGGTACGGTCAGGCTGACCCCTTTCAGCACAAGTATGACGTGATTGTAGATCACTTCAATATTGTTGACTTCCAAAAGGTTTTCAACGTTTTCAGTATTATCCAACATCACGCACCTTGTTTACTTCGATGAATTGAAAGTCTCTGGCCCATTCAGGGCCAGAGACATTATTTAAGTTTAGTTACACCGCTCGGCGATGTTGTTTTCAGCCGCATACGCCGCAGAATCTTCTTGAATCAACGCGTCGATGACTTCCATATCAGCTCCAGTAAAATCAGTGATCAAGGACCATTTTTTAGCGTTTGCATCCCATTGCTGAACTGCTGAGATCATTGGACCCCCATGATTTTCACAGCTCACCTTAAAGCTTGGGCCAAAGTTTGGCAGACCAATTTCGGCCATCCGCTCTTCGGTAATTTCCAATGCTTCCAGACCATCTCGCATGTCACCAGATGTAATATCTTTGCGACCCGAAATTTTCTGCGCAGTCCGCGCTGCTTCGGCAGCCAACATACCTGCATAAAGGCCACGGCTATACAGAACCGTTCCCGCATGCTCGCCACTGGCTTTACCCGTGTCATAGAGGTACTTCTTCAGATCGGCATAGAGTGGATAGTCAGACCCTGTATTGTGCAGCGCCAGCGCCTTATACCCATGTGCTGCTTCACCCGCTGGCAACACATCCTGCTCTGAACCAGACCACCAAACACCAATAAAGTTCTCCATCGGAAAGCGTATATTGGCAGCTTCCTGCAAGGCAACCTGGTTCATCACGCCCCAGCCCCACATTGTTACATAATCGGGCCGTTCACGCCGGATTTGCAGCCACTGCGACTTTTGCTCTTGACCAGGATGATCAACTGCAAGCTTGGTCAGTTCAAAGCCATGCTTTTCGGCCAAAACCTCTAGGGTACGGATCGGTTCTTTGCCATAAGCAGAGTTGTGATAGACTAAGGCAATTTTTTTACCTTTGATGTCGCCATTATTCAAATCAAGAATATGGTTTACCACGGCTGAGGCGCCTGTCCAATAGTTACCTGGAAAGTTAAAAATGTGGCTAAAGACCTTGCCGTTTGCCGCGGAGGTCCGGCCATAGCCCATTGACAGGATCGGAATATCGTCAGCTGTAGCTTTTGGAATCAATTGATATGTGATGCCCGTTGACAGTGGTTGATACACCAGTGCGCCCATACCTTTGGTAGACTCATAACACTCAACACCCTTTTCGGTGTTATATGCGGTTTCACACTCAGGCACTGAGGTCATAACACCACCGATACCCCCATCGCGCTCGTTCAACAACGCAAAGTAATCCACATATCCATCCGCATAGGGAATACCGTTCGGTCCATAGGCACCAGTACGATAATGAAGGCCTGGAAATACCAGGTCAGCCAGCACCGGCCCCGCTGCAAGCGTGGTTGCCAGTGCGACAACTGCTATTTTGGTTAGTTTCATGTCTTTTCCTCCCTAAGGTTGACACAGAGTGATGCGCGCGCAAGCGTGCAGTAATAGTACGACCCTAATGTGGAAAGGGCCAAAGTCTTAATTTTTCTTTGGTTATTCTCCAAAGTTGGGCAATCCCGTGTGGCTCTAAGATTAGAAAAACAATAATCAAGCCACCCACGATTATAAACTCAAAGTGCGCCGCAAGATCGGTTGCCCAACCAAACTGACCCACCATTATATTTTTTAATAAAACAGGCAGCAGCACCATAAATGCTGCCCCAGCAAACGATCCAAAAATGGATCCCAAACCGCCAATGATGATCATAAACAAAATCAGAAACGATTTTCCAACCCCAAATGCTTCGCCAACCTCGACCGAACCAAGGTATACCGTAAACAGCAAGGCCCCAGCCACACCAACATAAAAAGAGCTGATCGCAAAGGCCGTCAGCTTGGTCTTTAAAGGGTTCACTCCGATGATCTCAGCCGCGATATCCATATCCCGGATCGCCATCCATTTGCGGCCGTTCACCCCACGCGTCAGATTGCGAGCGACCCAAGCCAATATAAAGGCAAACCCCAGACAAAAAAGATAGCTGGTCACCGGGCTTGCCTCGGCGCCAGTAATTGCTTGACCAAAAACACTTCTTTCCGGTGCATTAATCATCCCTGTCGCAGAATAATTATAGAACCACGGGACTTTATTGAATAGCCAGACAAGAAAAAACTGTGCCGCCAGCGTTGCAACCGCAAGATAAAACCCTTTGATCCGTAAACTTGGCAGCCCGAATAAAATACCAACTAAGGCCGTGACACCCCCTGACAGCAAGATAACAAATATCATGCTCATATCGGGAAAACTGGTCATTAATTTATACGCCGCATATGCGCCCACAGCCATAAAGCCGCCAGAACCAAGGCTGACCTGCCCACAAAACCCGGTCAGGATATTCAGCCCGATTGCCGCAATCGCATAAATCAGAAATGGCAAGATCACCGCATTGGCCCAGTAATCATTGATCAGGAACGGTACAACAAGCACTGCAAATGCCAAGGTTGCAAAATAACCGGCGCGATCAAACGCGATTGGAAAGGTCTGCTGGTCTTTGGCATAGGAGGTTTTGAAATCTCCAGATTCTCGGTACAGCATCGCTAAACCCTTTCGATAATTTTTTCGCCAAACAGCCCTTGCGGCCGAAAGACGAGAAATAACAGCGCCAGCATATAGGCAAACCAGTTCTCGGTCGCGCCGCCCAGATAGGGCGCGCCGATTAGAAATTCGAACATCTTTTCACCAACGCCAATGAGCAACCCGCCAATGATGGCGCCCGGAATAGAGGTAAAACCACCCAACATCAGCACCGGCAGAGCTTTCAGCGCGATCAGCGAAAGTGAGAACTGAACGCCGGATTTTGTACCCCACATGATGCCCGCAATCAAAGCCACAAAGCCCGCAATCGACCAGACGATCACCCAGATCGTACGCAGACTGATACCAACTGACAACGCAGCCTGGTGATCATCTGCCACCGCCCGTAATGCCCTGCCAGTTTTTGTATATTGGCTGAACGCCACCAGTCCAGAAACCAAAAATACTGCCAGAATAGCCGCAACGATATCCAGATTATCAAGATAGAACCCATAGAAATTATCGCCACCAAGGAAGGCTGTGTTTTCCTCAAGCCAGAAATTACCCCCCTGAGGGATGCCAACATCAAGCTTTTTGATATCAGACCCCCACATGAGGTCACCAAAGCCCTCCATAAAGTAGGCCAACCCAATGGTCGCCATAAACAAGATAATCGGCTCTTGATTGACCAGATGCTTGAGGATCAGAAACTCGACGATGTAGGCAAAGGCGATCATCACCAATAATGTACACACAATCGCCAGAAACGCTGGCATATGCCAGCCAAAATGATGCAGCTCAGTGCCGAAAATCGCATTTATCAGATGGGCAAACGGAATTTGCCCATTCTGAAAGCCAACAAGTGTCAACGCCGCGAACAGCGCCATAACCCCCTGAGCATAATTGAAAATACCTGAAGCTTTGAAAATCAACACAAAGCCAAGCGCCACCAGCGAATACATCACCCCGGCCATCAAGCCATTGAGGAAAACTTCCACTCCAAAATAAAACTCAGCGGACATAGCATCCCTCGCTCATCATATTCATGCCGCGCTGTGACGCGCAACACACCGTCACAGACAGATTAATCATGGACAGATCAATCATGCGCCACCCCCAGATAGGCATCGATCACCGCCTGATTGGCCCGCACTTCACTGGGCGTTCCATCGCCAATCTTTTTACCATAATCCATCACCACCACACGGTCAGCGATATCCATTACCACGCCCATGTCGTGTTCAATCAAGGCGATCGTGGTGCCGAATTCATCGTTCACATCCAGAATAAACCGGCTCATATCTTCTTTTTCTTCGACATTCATGCCCGCCATCGGCTCATCCAGCAGCAGCAACTTAGGCTCGGCCGCAAGCGCGCGTCCCAACTCGACACGCTTTTGCAAGCCATAGGGCAATCTGCCAACGGGTGTCTTGCGGATTGCTTGAATTTCCAGAAAATCAATGATGCGTTCAACAACCTCGCGGTTGGCCACCTCTTCAGCCTCGGCACTGCGCCACCACAGCATCTGATCCAAAAGATTGGTTTTCATATGGGTGATGCGGCCGGTCATGATATTATCAAGCGTCGACATTCCCTTGAACAACGCAATGTTCTGGAAGGTGCGCGCCGTGCCCTGCTCTGCGATTTGATACGGCTTCAGCGATCTGCGCTTTTTACCATGAAAAAAGATATCGCCTTCCTGCGGATGGTAAAACCCGTTGATGACATTCAACATCGAGGATTTTCCAGCGCCGTTGGGGCCGATAATTGCCCGTATTTCGCCCTCGCGTATGTCAAACGAGATATCTTTTATCGCCACCACGCCGCCAAAACGCAGGGTGATGTTTTTCATCTCCATGACGATGCCGCCAATCTTGCGGCCATCGGCTGTGGTATAGCCCGCATCTGCCATCTCTGCCATCTCTGCCTGTATCATTCTGCCGCCACTTTCTGCGCTGGCGTTTGCACAGCCGCTTCGCGGATCGTCAAACGGGCTGAAATTTTACCCTTGCGACCGTCTTCATAGGTCACTTCGGTCTCCGTATCTATATGCTGGGAGCCATCATACAGCGCATCGACAAGATCCTTGAACTTTTCAGTAATGACCTTGCGGCGTACTTTACGCGTCCGGGTCAATTCGCCATCATCAGCGTCAAGTTCTTTGTGCAAGATCAAAAACCGGTGGATCTGGCAGCCAAAAAGCATATCATCGACGGCCACCTGTCGATTGATCTCCTCGACATAGCCTTGAATCGAGTCCAGCACCTGCGGATGCCCGGCCAGTTCCTGATATGA
>Ga0114994_10000133_pt1 | contig 42139 bp, 57 predicted proteins | sample ArcticOcean_MG_C_9_FD_87043 | JGI IMG/M metagenome (GOLD analysis project Ga0114994, IMG submission 87043) | Marine microbial communities from western Arctic Ocean - ArcticOcean_MG_CB2_152 | ecosystem: Environmental > Aquatic > Marine > Oceanic | place: Arctic Ocean: Canada Basin | collected...
CCAAGCGAAGTAAGCACTCTTTGTCCTCTTTGTCTCATTGTATTATTCGTTTTTTATATCTAATTGCATATAATTCTTTGTTATATGCCTCTTTTATATGTGATAGCATATAATCGCGGTTAATAATAGCCCTATTTTAGGGGGGGTTCTTACCTTGATATTCTCTTTTCGTTATGCTATTAGGTGATTGTGTTCACTTATAGCGTGTTTACTGCTCAAATGACGTAGTATCTAGACAACAAATGACCTGAATAGGACACCTAATCGAGTCATATCCAGTTATCGACATCTTATTTAATTTTGAATACGTGAATACATACGTCGTCGACGTCCCACATAGCTTGGTCTTCGTGCTGAAGCTCTGCAAGGAACTCATCTAACTCTTCATGATAGTGATTGCCACTCTGTTTACCCATAACGGATCTTATGAGAGCTATGTCAGTGAAGACATATGGGTTCAATGAGCTTTCCATTTGGTCCCACACCATCCACCCCTTTACGTCAGCCCTTAAAGGCATTAGCTCAAGTATTTGGTTAGTCCGCTCATCGTGAGTGTATAGCACCGTTGAATCACAGGTATCCTCTACCTTGTAGCCTTGCTCCTTGAAGCTGTCGCCTAGGGCCTCGTAGTGTTGTATCGCATCGTCTTGACTCGTGAAGAGGACAGCCTCCGTTTCAGAGTATCCCTCTTCCATGCCATCCACCCCGTGTATTATTACGTATTTTGTATCTTTCATTTTCGGTATGGTCTGTCGAAGACAACCATTGAGCCGTCTTCGTCGGGTGAGTTCTGTACGATAGCCACTGCCTCGTCACGTGTTAGGTTAGAGAACAGTACGTCTTTGTCGTAGCTGTCCTGAAATATTCGGTATACGCTGTATTCGTTCATGTCTGTTGTGTTAGTAGTTCTTGTGCTTTATCCATTGCATAGCTTCGCTGTTGCGTCATAGTACCCGCAGTTTGAGGTGCAGGTAGTTTGATGTGAATTTCATCTACTAACCAACCTTCAGCTTCAGAAACGTCAAGAGTGTAATGTTTATCTCTACGTTGGATAGCATTTGCTATCTGCTCGGTGTGACGTAGTGTTTGTTCGTGTGTCATTGTACTATGTCTTGAAAGAAGATGTACTTGCCGTCTTCTGAAATGTATTCCGCATCTATTAAGGCTCGTGCAGTTCGCCCATAGTGTCCTTGTAGTGTCCATGCACTACCATCTTGAATGAGTAGAGAGAACAGCTTTAGTATACCTGCCTCGTCTAGTTGGCCATCTTCGTAGTCCATAATGGCATCCACTATGCTTATGCTTCCTAGCTGGAATTGGTCTATTACTTTCATGTGTATTAAATTGAAGTTTGGTTTGGCAAAATCGCCGATACAAAGATAAGGGACAGAATCCACAAATCCTAATTTATTTTCTAAGTCGTTGATTGTCAGTCACTTTCGCCGTCCTTGAGTATTGTTGTTACTCCTAGTGCATTAGCTACATAGTTGATATGCTTCTGTGTAGTCATGCTCCAGTATCCATGCTGCTTAAGCGTCACGCCATCGATCGTAGCCACATGTGTGTTATAGCTATACACTCGGTATTGATTCCGTCCTTCTATGTAGAGTTCCTCTACTCGAAGATTCTTCTTGTACTTAGGTAAAGGATAGCCCTTCGTGTGAGGATTTCCCCACATGTATCCATCATCACGATTCTGCTCGTATGTCTCGTCTGCTCGCTCAAATATATCTTTCTTCATCGTCTTTTTTATTTCGTTTGTATTTCTTTTTACTTGGTACAACTTGTTGTGTCATCTTGCGTCGTGCTAACTGTGCAAGCTCACCTCTCGTGTAGCCGTCAATTTTAGGTTTATCTTTTTTCATGTGAGAGCAAAGGGAGTTGCACCCTTTAGCCATATACCAATAAAAGTCTGTCCTACTGTAAGTAGTTTCTTTGACGCTCTCATGTTGCGGTCCATGAAGGTTACGCTCCTTCGACTCTTCCGTGACAGGGAAGTATGATTCTATTTCACCAATGGACCAAAGGTAGAGGGAGGGCTGACGTTTCAACACACTCCCTCAGGGTTCAAACTTCAATCTAAACCATCGCCTTCAGTGTTTATTATTATTCATGTTGATTAGTTTTCCGTGTATATGCCGAGGTAGATTTGAAACTGTCCCTCTCTCGTAATAAACGTATGTAGTTCACCATGCTCGTCACATAGCTCCGTTAACTCGTCACATAGCTGTTTATATGTAAGAGCTGCTTCGCTAGGCGAACCGAACCCGCTGCTATCTACAAATAACTCCGTTATCTGAGTATAATCTGAGCCGATTACGTCTTCAAATCGTTCTGACTTTTTTACGTCGTCTAACGTGTCTAATGTAATGTTCATTTTACGTGTGTTTTAATAAATTCTACTACTGCCTTGTATGTACCACCTAAGTCTAAGGTTGATACAGCATCTACAAGGTTATCAAATGGTACATAGTGGCTCTCCGTTTTGTAGCACTTCTGTACTACAGGCATCAACCAATCCCAAGAGGTGTGGTATTTTGAGTACTTAGTAATTCCTTCCATTACTTTCTCCTTACTATCTTCTGTTATGTAGAAGAATGGGGCATCACTCCAAGAGTGTATGTTACCCGCAATAGAGTCTAATGATATCTCATCATGCACCCCCATAAATTCTGCTATTAGTTTATTGTCTTTCATGTTGGTTTATTTAAGTACGAGTATAATAAAGGCTCATTCGTAGGGGCTTCATCGCTATATGTTTTAATAAATTTAACTACTGCTTTATATGTGCTTTGAATATCTACGTCAGTTAGATACATAGTTATATCTCCAATGCAGTCACCTTCTGCACCTGACTCGTAACACTTCTGTACTACGGGCATCAACCAATCCCATGAAGTGTGGTACTTCATTAGAGTCATAGTGTCAGGGTAAATTCCTGTACATATCATGGTTTCGTCATGGTTAAAAGTACCACCCCTACCCATAAATTCTGCTATAAGTTTGTTATCGTTCATCGTTATATGTTTTAATAAATTCTACTACTCTGTCGTACACCACCCCTATATCCATTGTTAGCAAGGACTCGTTGATAAAGTAGTGCTGACCTTCTTCAGGTTGTTGTGTGTCAAAGCATTTCTGTACTACAGGCATCAACCAATCCCAAGACTTGTGAAACTCCATATTTTCTAACTTAACATATTTACCTTTGTAATAATATTCTGTATTATCTCCAAATTTTTCATAAGGAGTGTATCCCCCCATAAATTCTGCTATTAGTTTATTGTCTTTCATGTTATCTATTGGTTTTGTCCGTGCTTGCGGACGATTTATAAAATTCGTGGTAGAAGTACTCATCGAACTCATCGTATATTAATGTGTCGTTGTTGAAGATGTCATTCCATACCTTTTTAGCTACTGCATATTCAGGCTTGTCTGTGTGTATTGTAACCTTCATCTTGTAAATTCTTTCCATTCCTTAGACTCAGTACTCCCCAAGTCTATGGCTATCTCAATGTTGGATATGTGTGTCCACCCATCGTCAGCGCACTTGCTCTGCTCGTTCATTCCCTTGCCGCTTTCGAGGTGGTCTATGACTACTTGAGCATCGTCAATTATCATCTTCATTCGATGTATTAAGTCGGGTTTATTTGTACTAGATTTCTTCATGATGTTATCTGTTGGTTTTGTGTGCCGTAGCACGTTTCACATTCGGCTTGTTCTGTCGCTTCGTTGTAGCTTAGTCCGTTATCATCGAAGAAGTCGTCACATATATCACACTCATCTCGGTCTGCATTAAAATCGATCGTTACACCTGCATCATCAGCACACTCCTGAAGGAAACTGTCCTCCCAATCCATCATGCCTAGTCGCATGTGCATTACTTCGTCTTCGGTAAGTTGAGGGGCAAAGTATTTTTCTAGGAACTCACGCTTAGTCATAGTCGGTGGCTTGGCAAGCGCATATTTCATAGTAGAGTAAGTGTATTCCTCTACCATCTTGCATATGTCCTCGTATATCTTTTCCTTGTTCCCCTTGAGTCCAAAGTATTTCTTGACATCAGTAACTTTCCAATGTCTATTAGGTTTCATTCCTATTTTCCATAGCCCTAAGTCACGCTTAGATACTATGAGATTCCACATCCCTTTGGATGATGCCTTTCCGTTTACGGATAGGTCTTGTTCTAAGTCTTGTTCAAATTGTGTCATTGTATTGGTAGTTTTTCGATTAGTATTTTGATGTCGCTTTCTCCACTATGGTAGTACAGGTGGTCATCGCCATCGCTATACACCTCTATGATATAGTCATGGTGTGCAGATAATAACGCCTCAAAATTTGCCCTTGCTTCTTTCTTCGATGCATATAACTGAGTGTCGGTGTAATCTAAACACATATCTAATACGTGTACTGCATATACTTCTTTCATGATGTTATTGGTTATTAAAGTATGCCTCCCCTTCCTTGCGGATACGCTCCTCCTCGTCATTGTGGAGGCCGAAAGCTATCCCGCTTACACAAGACCACCACATAGCGAAGTAACGCTGGTCGCCTTGTTCCGCTCCCCAAAAGGCTACTTGTGTATCGCAACAACTTAAGCTTACCACAGGGGTTACGCCAGAATGTTCGCTCATCTGAATTCGGTAACTCAGTTTCCATGGCCTCTCGTCCTCGTCTATGCCTGTCAACGTGTCCTTGCAGTCGTAGTCGTTCCAATCAAAGCCGTTTTGAAGTTTCTCAAGGAACCTTCTGAAGTCAGCGGAAACATCTATCTTGGATAGTATCTCGAATTGCCTCTCTGTGAAGCGGGATGATGTATTAATCATGGTATTATTAAATTGAAGTTTGATGTGGCAAAATTGCCGATACAAAGATAAGGTAGAACTTTCGAGATTCCAAATCTTTTTTATTTTGTCAGTGTTTACAAGGGATTTAGAGCATCTTCGATTTCTATGTACACACTCTTACCTGCCTCTATGTCGTAGTATGCTTTCTCGCTACGCTCTACACATATCTTGTATGCTTGGCGTGAGAATTCAACCACTTGAATAATGTCGAAGTAAATAAATCCGTCCTCTATCCATGTGCCTACACCTATGTTGCGACTTGTGCCGTAAAGCTTGTCCTTTACACCCACTTGCACCTCAAAGCACATCTTAAATTCAGCAGGATTATCGGCTTCACACTTAAGTTCACTCGCAAGCCCACCCACTACAAAGCCCTTGCTAAAAGGGAAGTCCGTAGGTTCGTGCTGATTGAAGCAAGAGGAACTACCTCCCGTTAGAAGCGTATTACCTAACGCTAGTGCTGTTGCTTTGTCTAAATTTTTCATCTTGTCTATTGGTTTTATTGGTTATTATATTAATCCCATGCTTTGCTCGTAATCTTCCCATTGTTGTTCCGTAGCCTTATCGAACTCCTCCTCTTCAGAGGTCACAGGCGGCTTGCCAATAGGTATGCGGTAATCGTGAGGAAATGCCTCTTCGATTCTTCGTGCGTTTCCTTCGTCAGCACGTAGCCAAGCGTTGATTAAATAGCTTTCAAAGCCTCCTGCATGTTGCAGTCGGTCGAGCAAATGCTCTCGGTGTTCATCGTTTGTCATAGTGCTTTTCTTAACTTGTTAATTGTGTGAAAAATATGGTCCTTACCACCTTTGCCATCTTCATCTATGGTTTCATCGTAGTGCGTTGATTCGGAATCGTAGTTGTAATCTACTAACCTCATAGATAATTCTTTGAACTCATCAAACTGCATACGTAGTTGCTCGTTCTCTTCACGTAGGTCTACAAGTGTGCTTCCTCTTTCCCATTTAAGTTGCTCGATTTCTCTCCCTAAACTCTCGGCTATTTTAATCGCCTCCCCTAATTTATACTCTAGGTCGGTGTTTTTTGATTTACTCATGATGTTATTGTATTGTGTATTAGATTATTTTGAAGTTTGAATTAGTGGGGCAAAGGGGAGTCGAACCCCATACTCACACCCTTGACATTTGCAACTGCCTAAGTGCTTTCATCCTCCGTTGCATATAGCGTCTTGTACATAGACACGTTAGCACTAGGATAATCCCATATATTTGTACCGACGAAGGGTATCGCACCCTCTTCTCTATACACCTACGCCCTCTACTATCTGAAGCAACAGATTTCAGGGACATAGTGCTTGTGTGCAGTGCATTACTCAAATGCTACGTCAGTATGTTACGTTTATACTTCGTCAAGTTTTCCGAACTAAATCGGTCCCCAAAGATACAACAGACTTTTCCAAATTCCAAATCTATTTTCTAAATCGCTGTAAATCAGTGGTTTAAGCATGGAATACTTGTTGAGGATTCTCTGCATATTCGCAAAGTGCCTGTTCGTACGCATCGTATAAATGCATGAGTATGTGACGTGGTGCATCGTTATGATATGCAGTCGTGTATTCACGCCACGCATCTAGCTTCGCTTGTAGGTACACGTTAGGCGGGTTTTCGTTAAAGGTTTTTGGCTTTCTCATAATGTATTGGTTTTTTCTAGTCCTAAATCGTCGTAAAAGTCATACCCAAACGCTTGTATTAGCTCGTCATTTCGATCGAACAGGTCGTAGATTACGCCTTCATCATCAAACTTTATTTGGACGTATGTTCCGTCTGTATTTGGTATGTGTATCTTTTTATATGTGAATTCTAATGTTTTCATAGTTCTTTTATTTCGTATTGGTTTTTAGTTAGTTAAGTAGCTCTAGTTCAAGTGTTACTTGAGAGCAAAAGGCATCACATACCCACGCTAATCCCTCTGCGTCTTGGTCGTAACTGAATATAGCATAAGCATCTATTAATTCCTCTAAAGAGAAGTTAATGAAAGGGTTGAGGTAATCGTTCATAATGTATTGGTTTACAGTTAGTTAATAAAACATTCTAAAGCGTCTTTGTGGTCGCTTCGTCCCACCGATAATGTGTGTGCCTGTTCTGACATAGTCAGGGTGTGAGAGGACAGCCTTAACACACTCCGCCCACATATCATAGGCATCTGTTCGCATGACAGCGTCATAAGCTAGGTTATTCACACACCAAGCCCAATGCCTTTCGGCATAGGCTTTCCATGTTTCGAGTTCTTGTAATGTACTCATGACTAACCGATTAAATCTTCGATTGTCATTTGCTCGTCACACGTCAGGTCGTCCCATGACTGTGTGGTTGTAGCTTGGCTAAAAGTTAGCCCATCAAATAAGCTCTTTAGAGCTTCTATACGTGCCTCAGCGAAGAGGCGATTGTTAGAGTTTTTCATTGTAATTGGTTTAATGAAATTAATAAAAGTGGTAGTAAAAGGATTCGAACCTTCGGTTGCTATTAGTTCACAACCATACCAAGTAAACTACCATGTAATCCCTTAAGGGGATTAGTCTTACTCATGATGCCTACCTCAGACAAGCATGTACATCTGCTACGTCCGAAAAGGCTCTTGGAAAGAACTCTTTGAGGTTTCTAAGCGTAGCTTTATCGCCTTTGTTAACCGCATTCAAGGCTACTAATTCAACGTAGTTGAACAGTGCGGGTTTCGTAGAGGCCACAATCATCAGAACGGAGCGTTAGATGCTTCAAGCGTAGCTTCAAACGATTCAACGGTAGCCGCAACTTCAGCAGCTTTAGCTGCATTGTGACGGTCATTTCTCATGCGGTAATACGCCTCTGTTGGAGTTTCACCTTCTCTAACGACGAAGTCGTTACTCGATCGGGTGGCCTTATGTGACGGAGGTACACCACCTTCCATCTCAAGGAATTCGGTTTTAACTACGTTAGTTCTAGCTTGGCGTTGCTCCATACGCTGATTGGAGTTTAAGTTCTTACGAACTTTCCGAGCCAATGGATTATCTTTCTTCTTCTTCGAAGAACTTGTCCTAGTTTCAGCTACCTCTGTAAGAGAAGCGACAGCCTCAGTTAACTCCGTTAAGAGTTTCAAGGCTAAAGCCTTCTTTTCCGCCGTACAGCTGTACTTGGCTTGGTTGACTGCCTTTCGGCAAGTCTTAAAATTTATATCTTTCATTTTCAATGAATTAAATGGTTTACGAATTGTGGTTTTGGTTTCCCTTAGTAGTATTGTTAAGTAAAGAGAGTTCATAAATGAACACTCTCTTTACTAAACACTACAACTACTCAGAGCAGCTTACTATGCTGAAAGCATAGCTAGTAATTCCTTCTTGGTTAACTTCGTTAAGTCAACCTTAGAAACCTTAGCTTCAGCTACTTGTCTAGCCTTAGAAGTCTTCGACTTCGCTTTAGCCTTCGGCTTAGTAGTAGACTTAGCCTTCGGCTTAGCAGTCGATTTCTTCTTAGCCTTCGGCTTCACTACTTCTAAAGAAGTAACAGCTTCGGTTAGTTCGGTTAATAAAGCTAAAGCTTTAGCCTTTCGTGCAGCAGTCGCTGAGTACTTAGCTTGGTTTACTGCCTTACGGCAGTCTGATAAAAGATTTGTATTAAACATAGTTTAAAAATTGAAGTTTGATTTGGCACAATTGCCGTTGCTAAGGTATGGTGAACTTTTCCTAATTCCTAACAAATTATCAACTTTCTTTCAAATTAGCTTGTAACAGACTGAGGACCAATGAGTTACAAATGAAAGTTTTTTTGAGTTGGGTTGTGATGCGAGCAGACGCGTGGCGGTGCATACACGCACGTGCTTAGGTACATGTGTAGGTGTGTACAGGTGTGTGCATACAGGTGCGTAGGTGTGTGTGTATATGCGTCTGTGTGGGTGTACGTGCATGCCAGCACAGGCACATGATACGTGACGGGTGGAGGGGGGTAGATGTGTAGCCCGTATAGGCGCATCATGCAGGTGACACATAGGTACACGTGGGGTTGTCCGACACATAGCTACTCCCCGTTACATACTACGGTTCAACAGATGCTTGATTCAAAGCTACCTAACTCACTAGCTAGCAGTGGATTAGAAAAGCTAGAATAGTAGGGCAAAAAGCCGAAATCTCTTCGAAACACGCAAAGCAAAGTGCGTTTCGGTATGCATTACGCAACGTCTTTAATATAATATTATCCCCCATTCTTATGTTTCTCATAATTTTTTTCACAAAATCAAATATTCTAAAATCATAACAAAACATTTAATCTGTCATGACGGTTATGCTCTTGATCTGTTGCCTTTTAAAGCAAATCGCCTTGATTATGCATAATAACCACTAAAAAGAGTCTGTTCTAAGTCTCCTTTAAGGGCAGCATCAATGCTTTTCTAGGGTATAAGAGGCTGGTTTCAAGGTATTTAGAGAAATAGTCTTAAAGTTATGCTTCACTACTTGCATATTAAAAAAAAAGGTAGTAACTTCGTACTATTAGCGAGTCAGATAGGTAGCTTATCAGATGTTTTAGTTTGTATACTAGACTATTAAGAGATATGCTGTTAAGATTAAGCTTTTAAGGTAGTATCCGCTCTAATTATGTCTCACAAGGTTTACATTCGTCACACTTATATCTACCAATGTGGGGACGTTGTGTGTGGTGGGGAATGGAAGGTAAGTGAGGCGGAGGACATGGAGCACTTAAGCTGTCCCCATTGCGGGAGGAGGGATTATGTGGATTATGTGGTAAAAGATCAAAGGAGGCGATTTAACAATAGGTTTGAATAAGTTATCTTTACCTCATGAAATTTACAAGGCAACAAATTGAGAAGGCTGTAAAGGCTAAGGGTTACAAATGGTTTAGTAGTGGGGATCTAAACGTCAACATTGTGGGTGTCAGGAATGATGCGACAGAGGGCAAAGTAACCAATAAATTTGATGATCACATCACCATATCTTACAAGATAGACGGAGAGTGGCAATTTGAGTGTTATAGGTGTACGACGGATCCAGGGGACGATTGGATGGATAGTCCAATGATGAAGAAAGGGTGTGCGATTTTAAAGCCAGGACAATATAGGAGTTCACACAAATTGAGGCTACACGGGGGGAAGTATTTGGCATTAGGTCAACAAAACCCAGTAACAGTCTATAGGGATGCCAATCGGGACGATAACTACAACTTTAACGAGCATTCAACTGATACAGGCTTATTTGGCATAAACATACATAGAGCTACGGCACTGCCAGGAAGGGCGTCTAGCCGTGTAAATAAGTGGTCTGCAGGATGCCAGGTAATAGCATCTAATGATGATTGGGTGGAGTTTCTAGAGACGTGCCAGGCAGCGAGGGAGGAGTGGGACAATAACTTTACGTATACGCTTATTAATAGCAGCGATATAAAATAGATGAAATATTTAACAATAGGTTTGAATAGGTTACCTTTGCAATATGAGATTTAGCAAGAAACTCCCTCGTAATCCAATTAAGAGGAGGAGATACAGACTGGAATTAGGTGGTGTAATACCTGGGGCTAATAATCAAGATGCGGGGGATGGTGTTTCCAATGAGGAGCTTATGGCTATGATCAAGGGGCTTAAATCAGACGCTGCTCCACCGCTTAGCCTAGATGGCGGTTTAGACCCATCTGCTGACGTTGGTATCGGTTTAGATCCACTTCCTCCAGTTCCACCAGTAGCTCCTGTCACCGCCCACCAGGAGATGCTTAATGAGAGCGAACTTCAAGCGGGTATAGAAAACACCGTTAGCAAAATTCCAATAGCAAAGCAATTCATGAAGCTTGGGAAATGGGGGAAAGATAAAATAGCTGGGACTTACAAATGGGATGACAGCCTTAGCGAAGAGGAAAACTTAAAAGGGCAAGAAAAAAGAGAACGGTTCGGTGCCGCGGTATTTTCACCACATGAGCTATTCATGAAAAAAAAGAAGAAAGAGGGCCGCCGCGGTATGAAAGTTATAAGGAGATAACCCTTATCTTTGTTCTATGCGCCTAGCAAAGAGAACAGAATACCGAATAATGAAAAATGGAGGAGTTAATGGCGATCCGCCTAAAACATCACTGTCTGACAACCTAAGGTCTGAGCTGCGAGAAAACTATTCCTTACCTTTATTACCAGAGGATGACTATCCTGAGTACTCTTACGAAGATCTGCTACCGCTTTTTAGTCCTTCACAGAAAAAAATTGCTGACTGGTTGATTGCTAGAAAAGAGACGGGTAGATTTGAAGATCAACTAGGGGGAGGTAATTTAGAGAGACAGCTATTGAATTTAGCATCTAATAAGACTTTTCAATCACAAAAAGAGCTTGTTGATGAGGTGTTTGATTTTTATGATGAGTTGGGATATATGACAACTTCTACTGGCGAAAAGGAAACACCTTATGAAACAAAAGATGAGCTTTATAGAGAGGTACAAGGTGCAGCTGGGATATATTTCCCCGAAGCCCATGCAATGTATGATACTAAAACAGCTTCAGGAGAGGATTATGGCGGTGCCTTGGAAAAAATAAATAGCGGGGTAGATAGAAGTTTTCAAAGATTAGCCGCTTTTATCGAAGGAAAGAAAAAAGATTCTACACAAAAGCATGAAAACGTACACTCCTTAAACGCAAAGCTAGCAGAAGGCGTTATAGAAGACATACGCCCTCCTGAGCATGAGTATTACGACGACAACAGAGAGTTATATTCTAGGACGATGCAATTCAGGCTTGATAATGAGCTTGACCCTAAAAAGATCTTTACCAAAGAAGACTTAAAAGATTTAAACTCGGAAAGAAGTAAGTATATGCTAGACTATATACCTGATGAGCAGTTTTTAAAGCTTTTGAATGACGTTGCTTATGCCGAACCAAATAATGATACTCATGAAGCTATCCAATATGGGTTTAAAGGCACGAAGATAAAAAACCATTTCAAGGTTTTAAAGAAATAATATCGCTTACACTACATCTCTAAAAGAAGCTTAAGGCAATAAGTTATCTTTCCTTATATTTGCACTATGGCAAACCTAACATTAACAATCACGGAAGCAGTTACCTTAAATGGTGTGTCTCGTGGATCTACGAATACGCAAACCGTAGAGAATGTAACTGAGGTGTATCATCGCATATGTGATATTAGAACTAATCAATGGCACACAGTAGCTGCTTTTGGGGCTTCTGTCGGGGGATCTACACTTATAGATGCAACCGTAAAGCACTTAAGGATAACCAACTTAGATGCCACTAATTTTGTAAAGCTGATTCTTACCGAGACAGGAGTACAGGAATTTATGGTTAAAATAGAGGCGGGGGACAGTTTCATACTAGGCAACTCTGTTTCGGACGCTAACGCGCTAGGAACAGGAGCCACACCATCATTTACAAACATTGACACAATCACAGCCAGAGCCGATCAAGGCGACTGCCAGATTGAACTATTTATAGCAAACTAATGAACTTAAGAAGAAGATACGCAAACGGCGGACAAACACCAAGCCCAGAGATGATGCAACAGATGATGCAGCAAATGCAACAGAGGCAACAAGGTCCACCACAGGGGCAACAAGCTCCTCAAAGGGAGGCTCATATTCCCGTAGATGGAAGGGTGTTATCGGACGAGAAGGGGGATTATGTGATGTTCACTGATCTTCAGGGTGCGGAACCTTTTAAGGTGTATTCACCTGATTACGGTTGGAATGAAGTAGATGGGATGGCTAGTGGGGAGGATGGAGATTCTATACCTAAGGCTAATTATCCTGTAGTTATGGACGAGAGGTCTGGAGAATACGTGCTTGACGCAGCTGCATATGATTCTCAGATGACTTCAGAGCAGCCTCAAATGGCGCACGGAGGGAAGTTTAAGGTAATGAAGAAGTTTGAGAATGGTGGAGTGAATGGCGACCCAGTAAAAGACGGTGACCCTAAGAAACCAAAAGGAAGCCCATATGTACTCACTAAAACTGTAGATGATTCTAACTTTGAATCTAAAGAAGGGATGACGGAGACCACAACAGAGGGCGCTATACCTTCTTATAATCCAGAAAGTGGACTTGATAACTTAACGCAAGAGCAGAAAGACTTAATCCTAAATACAGAGTTTGGGAGGTCACACTTGAGTGGTGAAGGATCTTTAAGCGACCAGTATGCTGATTATACAGTAAAGGTTAACGATTACTTAAATAACAACCGCGACGCAGCTTTAGATAAAATAAAGGGCTTAATAGACTCAAACCCGAACTTCAAAACAAAACTTGAAGGTAAGTCCGACGATGAAATGCTCACAATTACCCGCGATCTTATGACGGATGGGAAGATTGGTGACTTTCATGGGGCTATACTTAGAGAGGAAAAAAAGTACTTGAAGCCTCTTATAGGGGGTAGTGAGATTGATGCATCGGGCATAAGAGCAGACGCTGCTGATATTATTTATGGGTTTGGCGATCAAGCTATATCTGAAAACGCTCAGGCGGATTATAGAGCACAAGCTCAGGCCGCTGGCCTAGATCTTCTTGATGAAAGAAGTATGTCAGAATTCTTTAATTTATACATATCTCAAAATCCAGCTTCCACACAAAGGGGGGAAGTGACGGATGCAGGCTTCACAGCCGACAACATCGCTACAACTAGAGAGAGTGCTGAAGCGGTTGCCTTTGGTAGTAAAGAAGGAATTAATGAAAACGCTCAGACTGCAAAAAACAAAAACGCACTTACAGTAGAATTGCAAAATCTTATACAAGCAAGAGGATACGATTCCACTTCCGCAAAGTATAAAGCTGCACAAGCAGAAATAGACGCTCTGCAACAGCAAATAACATCAATGGCAGTAGGGGGCCGAGTAAAACTCATAAAGAGTTTTAATAATGGCGGGAAAAATGACGACCCCCCTAAAGAATTAAGCTTAATACTTAATGGCACAAACATAAAAGACATGGATCACACAACAAAAAGAAGGCTTTTTAATACTACCCTATCCACACCAAACGGAAATTTTAGCGTAACTAATCCTAATTTTTTAGGCAGGATGCTTAAAAAATACAAGAACCCGAAAGTAAGCACTTCCTTTTAGTTAAACACGTAGTTTGGCGGCAGGAACTCATCGAAGCACCCACCCCCATAGAATCGCGTAGCTTCGTCATCTATTTTTAGCTGCACAAGAACAAAGTCCTTCTCGTAGTATACTGACCCATAATCCCCATATGTTTTTAGGATTTCTACGGTCTCGTACCCAACTCTAGCAAAAGTATTACCTAGGACTTCACCAGTACGGTTGTCTCTTGCTATTATGTGGTAAATTCCCTTCTTGTAAACATTAAACCATAGCATGAAATCTCCTTCATGTAAGTCAGTCTGTTCTTTATTTAAGGCAATCTCATTAGCTATGTATGAGTCTGTTAGGTAAGGCTTTTCAGAGTTATCTCTACCTAAATCCCAGCAACTGCATTCATCTTCAGGTTCTGCCCACACCTCCCATGTAACGAAGCTTTGGTCAGCATCTGGCCAGAAACAGTGGCACTCGCTAAATGCGACTTGGAGCCTTAATAATTCTTCTTGTGCGTTTATACCAATCGACAGCAGGCTAGCAATCAGTACTAAGAATAAGTTTTTCATAATGTGTAAATTAAAGGATTAAAAAATTCAGCGTATATTTGTTGCTGCTATTATCAAGGTAAACTAAACTTTCCACATTTCCTAATTTGAATGGTAAATAAATTTCTAAAACTTTGAAGAAGTTTTATTTTAACCCCACACGAAAGAGAAAAGACCGCAAGAAGGAAGCCGAGCTAATACGGTTAAATAAGTTAAAAAATGAAACTAGAAGTAATAAGGTTCAGCAAACAAAAAGATTCGACTAATGGGATTCTATTCGACATATCAAAAGACAAAAGAGAGTTTTTATGCTATACTCTCGAAGACGAAGCTAGGGATATCAAAGTCATGGCAGAAACTTGTATCCCTGAAGGAGAGTATCCTATCCGTTTTAGAAATGTGGGCGGGATTCATACCAAATACTCTAAGCGGTTTGCCGATATTCATCTGGGTATGCTTGAAGTATGTGATGTACCTAATTTTTCGTATATTCTTATTCACTGCGGTAATACTGACGAAGATACTGGTGGGTGCTTACTTGTGGGTGACTCACAAGAGAACAACATAATCAAGTCCAATGGCTTTATAGGCCACTCTACAAAGGCTTATATGAGAATATATCAGCCAATAGCAGCCGCACTAAAAGCAGGGGAACAGGTTACTATTATTTACCGAGACTTTGAGGAGTCATTAGTCTTAAACGAACTAAAGGAAATATGCTAAAGAGAATGGGTAAAATGATAGCAAGACTTAAAACCTCTAAGCCATCAGTCCACATAAAGAAAAGAATCTCAGCTGGCGGAAAGAAGAAGAAGGGGAGGTAGTCAGACAGACTCCTCTAAGCTTCTATAGAATCGCTGTACAAGCAGTCTAGCTTTCTGCGTGAGAGCATATCTCACTCTATAGCTAACCTTGGTTTCATCACGAAACAAGTGATCCTCTAAGGTTTGCGAAGGGGTAAGTTTATCGAAGTACTTATATACGTACCCAGCGTTAACTAACGGGAATATTATTCTTTTCCCTATTTTATCTTTACTATAGCCATATTCAGCTACGGCAAAGTCTATTGTCCAGAACTCTAAGTCGTATGCCCAGCACATAAACATGAGCTCCCTTTGGAAAACATCCGCTGTTTCCTGGGTGTGTAGAAGCTTTTCTCTTAAGTTCTTTAAATAGTTCCTACGAACGAATTTCTTTTGTAACTTTAGGGACTCGCGGAAGAGTTTTTTCTTAGCTTGTTTTTTTCTAGCCATGACGTTTAATTCAAATAAGTACGAAGATATGAATAAAGACGGATTTCTCTTTGAAGTTCAGAAACTAGCTCTTGAACTAGAGGCTTTGATTGATAAATACGACGTTAGAGATGAGGTTGTAAACGTCATGATGACTGGTGTAATAGAAAAGGCAGAAGAAGGAACGACTCGGATGCGAGCAATTTACAGCTATAGTATAGACTCACAGGAAGAACTGGAGGATGTATTGGAATTTATTAACGACACCTGGATACAACAGGATCTTTTAGATGATGAAGACGATAACGAAGCCGATCTAGACGACTTGCTTGATGGCACGGGTATAGAATTAGAATAGAATGGACGGACTTATTAGAAAGATCGTAATTGGGAAGGACCCAAAGAATGCGATGGCCTACTACGTAGGAATGAGAGCAGGTGGAGGCAATGTCTCTACCATCATACTAGATGATAGACATCTCTTTAAGTATGGTAAAAATAGATACCTTGTTTACATAGATATAGATGAATCTCAAGTTCTCTGGAAAGGAGTAGACGAGATGCCATGTATTGTGGAATACGACCTAAACTTCTGATGAAGTCTATGAAAGGGTTTATTGTTAAACTCCCGAAAAAAACAAAGGACTCTGTCACTCTTGCGGGTGGTGTAGAGATATTCATGGATACTAAGTACGACGAGTTCCGCCATAGAGTTATGGATGGGGAAGTTGTAGCTCTACCAGCAAAGCATGATACAGACATAAAGGTCGGCGACACCATATACTTCCACCACCACGTTGTAGTACAGGGAGGTACTCCATTGCCTGGATATGAGGGCTGTTACACCGTAATGTTTCATCCGACTAGCGCTATGGATTCCCAAGCTTTTGCTCATAAATGCGCAGAGACAGGAGTGGTAAAGAGTCTGTCCTCTTGGTGTTTGCTTGAATTTGTAGAAGAGAATCATATAGATGATTTAGAGTCAGATACTATAAAGCTAGTGGAGCTCACAAAGAAGGGCCCGACTAAAGGTCGTATAGCTTTTGCTTCAATAGAGTGCGAAGCTATGGGCGTTGGCCCAGGAGATATCGTTGGAATAGACAAAAATAGAGATTATAGGGTTGTAGTTGATGGAAAGGACTACTACCGTACACGCTCAGATGATTTCATGTATGTCGAGAACTAAATTCACTACAGTATCAGCGGCTAAGAGGCTCATGGCCAGTATGGAGGTTGCTATTGACAACATGATAGAAGAGATAAAGAAGCCTGTTGACCCAGACATTAATGGGTCGGCACGAAAGGCAGAACTCCAATCCATAAAGCAAACGGCGACAGATTGTAAGGAGCTTCTTGTAGAGAGGCAGAGGCTTGAACAAATGATTAAAACCCTCCATGAAAACGGAGAGATAGCAGAAGTAAAGGACTATTCAGGAGGTTTCGCTGAAAGATTCTCTAAATGAACTGTACGGTTGTCACGTATAAAGAGTGTAAAGACTGCAAAGAAGTCCTTCCAGAATCTGAGTTTAGAGTGCTGAGAAGAAAGAATCTGCCAGAATGGGCCCATTTAGAGTGCCGCACATGCGAAAACATTGCCCGATGTGCCGACAAAAAAAGAAAGAAAAAGCAGCTAGTGGCTTTATTAGGGGGTTGTTGCGAGGTGTGTGGGTACAATAAATGCATTGAGGCTCTAGATTTCCACCATAAAGACCCCTCTACAAAAAAGTTTGGGATAGCCAGGAAGCTTGCTCAATCATGGAAGTTGCTGTTACCAGAAGCTAAGAAATGCGCTGTGTTATGTTCTAATTGCCATAGAGAGTTTCATGCAGGGGTAATAGAGCTTTAATTCCTTATCTTTGCAATATGGCAGGAAAGACAGCAACATATTATCATACTCACCCAAAGTCATACGCTAAAAAGAAAAAGAAAGATGCAGCAGACGGAAAATCTAACGTTAGAACTACTAAAAGAGTTGAAGCTAACCAAAAGCGCCGCGAAGCAAAACGTAACGGACAAAATGTTAAAGGAAAGGATTATGATCATGCTACTGACAGCTTTGTCGATAGTTCGGTAAACAGAGGAAGGAAGGGTGAAGGTGGGAGAAAGAAGAAGTTTACGACAGTCAAAAAAGCCGTAAAGAGACTAAAGAATACAATTAAGCTCCTTAAAGGAGGGGGGCGATGAAATATAATATAACATGGCTGAATACAAATGTAAATGCAACGACGAAATAGTCACAACAGGCGAAATCACAATAAGATACGTAGAGGGAAAAGGTGTTATACACGATATTCAGTGCGAAAGCTGTGGAGAATACTTAGACCTTGCAAACCCTAAGTCTGGTGTCCCAAAGCTAGGAAGAATGAATAGCAGTGGAAGCAGTTATTAATGTCCGTTTTACTAGACACGAAAGAGTATGAGGAACCCGCTGTTAAGATTTGTCCCAACGGTAGTGAAGGTGAGCTACTCGAACTGGGTGGCTTGGTCATTTGTCTTCCAAAAAGGCCGCCGAAGAAAGAAATTTTCGGATATAAAGACCCAGACGCTATGCAAGTGTGGAGAAGGGTATCTATGCCGAAGGAACTGTCTCGTATTCGTTCTATGGATGAGTGGGGGGAGATGCCAAGGGAGTTTAGAGAGAAGTTTCGCCCATATATCGAGGAGGAATTTAGGCGTAGGCGTGAGGGCTTTTGGTTTTATAATTGCGGTGAAGCTACATATATTACGGGGAGGCATTACATGATGCTACAATGGGGGAAGATGGATATAGGCCATCCCTCCTACCTAGAGTTTCAAAGAGAAATTTTAATACATATGATGGCTTGTGAGCGCGACCCTCGATCTCTAGGTCAGCTATATACGAAGTGTCGTCGTAGTGGGTATACAAACATATGTTCCTCAGTATTAGTAGACGAGGCTACTCAAGTGAAAGACAAGCTGTTAGGCATCCAGTCTAAAACTGGTAAGGATGCCCAGGAGAATATCTTTATGAAGAAGGTAGTCTTTATGTTCCGTAGCTATCCATTCTTCTTTAAGCCTATTCAAGACGGTACCACTAACCCGCGTATGGAGTTAGCCTTTAGAGAGCCTTCTAAACGTATTACAAAAAACAATAAAACCTCATTTAAAGGGGACGCACTTAATACAGTTATCAACTGGAAGAACACCACAAATAATGCGTATGACGGGGAGAAAGTCCACATACTATATCTAGATGAGGCGGGGAAATGGGAGAGACCATCAGACATTAGAGATGCCTGGAGGGTACAAAGAACCTGTCTTATTGTTGGTAAAAAAGTAGTAGGTAAAGCCATGGTAGGAAGTACCGTAAACCCTATGGGGAAAGGGGGTAAAGAATACAAGGTTTTATGGAGGGATTCCGATCCTTTGGAGAGAAATGCTAACGGTAGGACTAGAACGGGGCTGTATAGGTTGTTTATACCTGCACATGAGTCTTTAGAGGGTTTCTTTGATATACATGGTAGACCAGTTACGGAAAACCCTGAAACACCAATCATCGGGCTGGACGGCGAACAGATTGTTATAGGGTCGAAAACCTACCTAAAGAATGAAAGGGCCGCTCTAAAGCATGATGCATCTGAACTGAACGAGATAACAAGACAGTTCCCTTTCACTACGGACGAGGCCTTTAGAGACAGTATTGATGGCAGCTTGTTTAACGTAGGTAAGATATATGAGCAGATCCAATACAACGACGAACTCTTCCCAAGCCCTATAGTAAGGGGTAACTTCAACTGGAAAGACGGAGACAAAGACACAGAAGTGGTGTTTTCTCCAGACATTAATGGGCGCTTTAAAGTCGCTTGGCTGGCCCCAGAAGCTCTCCGCAACCAAACAAAACTAGACCGAGGGAAACGCGTTGCACCTAATGCTGAGTTTGGCTGTGGCGGAGTAGACTCTTATGACTTAGACGCAACAGTGGATGGAAGAGGCTCTAAAGGCGCTCTTCACATGTACAATAAGTTTAACATGGAGCACCCATCTAACACGTTTATAGTGGAATACGCCTCTCGCCCACCCTTAGCTAAGATCTTTTATGAAGATGTATTAATGTGTGCTGTGTTTTATGGCTATCCTGTCTTAATTGAGAACAATAAGTACGGTATCGCAAGACACTTTGAATCAAGGGGTTACGATGGATACCTAATGGACAGGCCTAAACACTTATTAGCTGCTAATAGCTCTACGATTAAATCAAAAACCAAGGGTATCCCATCAAACTCACAGGACGTTATTCAGTCCCACGCTCATGCTATTGAGGCTTATATTCACGACCATGTCGGCTGTAATTATGAGTCTGGAGAAATGGGCGGGATGTATTTCAATGAAACCTTAGAAGACTGGATAGGCTATGATATAACCAACAGAACTCGCTTTGACCTTACTATAAGTTCGGGATTAGCACTTCTAGCAGCTCAAAAAACTAAAATCAAAAAGAAAGAGCGAGCCGACTATTCTGACAAACAATTCTTTAGGCGATTTAAGGTTTACTAGGTAAACTCCACGTTTCGTATATTTGCAAAAATGCGCACACTCCACATCCATGTACAGCAGTAACAACAACAAGAAAAGAACCCAGGGATTTCCAGATCCTTTAGCTCCCGCTAACGAAAAAGAAACGGAGGATTATGGCTTAGATTATGCTAAGTCTATTGAGTCTCAGTGGGGGGGCGCCGCAGATTCGGAATCTACCTATAAGAAAAGAATGAATACTTTTCATCGTAGTAGACAGTATGCAAATGGTACCCAAGACACTACGGTTTATAAAAAGCTATTAACTTCTTTAGATCCTAACGGAGGGTCAGGGTCTCTTTTAAACCTAGACTTTACTCCAGTACCCATCCTCCCAAAGTTTGTGCGTATTGTAGTAAACAATATACTTTCAAAAAACCCATATCCTAACGTAGAAGCTATAGACCCTTTGTCTTCTTCTATGAAAGACCTAGAGAAAAAGAAGCTTGAGGCTGCTATCATAGCTAAGCCAGAGCTTCAAAAGCTAAAGGACGAGACAGGCATGGTTGTTGGCCAAGACCCATCAGAGATACCAGAGACTTTAGAGGAAGCTGAGATATTTATGGGGACGAGCATCAAAACAGATGCGGAGATAGCGGCTCAGATAGGAGCTAACATGACTCTAGAGTGGAATGATTTTAATGAGGCTATTCTAAGGAGGTCAGTAGAAGACTTGGTTAACTGCGGAATGGCTGTAGTTAAGCGCAGTAACGACCCCAACTACGGGATAAAGACGGATTATGTAGATCCAGCTAAGTTTATTCACAGTAAGACTGAGGATCCAGGGATGAATGACTTGGTGTATGCTGGGCACATAAAGAGCATAAGCATAGGAGAGCTTAAAAGGTTAGCAGGCGACCAGCTTGACGAAAAGCAATATGAAAAGATAGCTCAGAAAGTGTCTGGATCTAACGGAAATGACGCTTCACAACTTAATTATAGTTATTACGATAACGCAAAAAACTCTACTTCATACGGGTATGACGCCTATATGGTTGATGTTTTAGACTTTGAGTTTCTTTCTGTCGACTGTCATCACTTTGAGGAAAAGGAAAGCCAATACGGTAACACAGGGTTTTATTACAAAGGAACCAATTACAAAGAAAAGCACGGATCTATATACGATCGCACGGCTCATAAGATGAACATAGTCACTGTTTATGGCGGGAGCTATGTACTAGGGTGTGAGTACTTGTTTGATTACGGGAAAAAGAAGAATATACCAAAGAATGTCCATGACATTTCTAGGGCTAGAATGTCTTACTCTTGCATTGCAGTAAACATGCAATCAATGATGCCTAAGTCTCTGGTAGACAGTTGTGTAGGCTTCGCAGATATGCTTCAGATAACCCATCTTAAGATTCAACAGTCTATAGCTAAGGCTAAACCAGACGGGCTTATCATTGATATTGACGGGTTAGAAAATGTACAGCTAGGTAAAGGAGGGGAGTTAGAGCCGTTAGACCTGCATGACATTTATGAGCAGACGGGTGTTTTCTATTACAGAGGCAAAAACCCAGAAGGTGGACACCAAAACCCACCAATAAGAGAGATAGGGAACAGCATCCGTAATATAAATGAGCTCATTGGGCTTTATAATCACTACTTGCGATTAATTCGTGACGCAACGGGTATCAACGAAGTGATGGATGCAACGACGCCTAAGGGTGAGCATCTAGTGGGGGTGAGGGAGCAAGCTATGCAAGCTTCAAACAACGCTATATACAACATAACTAATGCTTCTATGGTCCTTTACAGAAAGGTAGTAGAAGATGTAGTAAAGTGTCTACAGATTATACCACCTGAATCTGTCCTCTACCGCGTATATGCTAATGCTATTGGCGAAGAGAACATGAAGGTTTTATCTTCTTTCCAGGATCTATCAATGTATAACTTTGGAGTAAAAGTTGTAAAGGAGATGGAAGACCAAGAAAAGATGGCTTTAGAACAAATGTTACAAATCTCTCTAGGTCAGAAAGAAATAGACTTAGAAGATATTATTGCTATAAGGGACCTTAAGGATGTAAATCAAGCTGAAAGACTCCTGATTATACGACGAAAGAAGCGTAAGGCAGCTATGCAGCAAGAGGCTATGCAGATGCAACAACAGCAACAGCAAGCTGCTATGCAGGCTCAGCAGGCACAACAGCAAGGGCAGGCTCAGATCCTTCAAATGCAATCTCAAATGGAGCTGCAAAAAATCCAAGCTAAAGCTCAATCGGAAGTGCAGGTTGCACAAGCTTTACATGAGTTTAGGAAAGAAATAGAAATGATAAAGGCTCAGGCCACCCTAGGCTTTAAAACTGACGACGCTGAGTTTAAAGAAAAACTAGAGGTTCTTAAAGAGGATCGAAAGGATGACCGCGTTAAGAAACAAGCAGTTGAACAATCGAAGCTTCTCTCACAACGAAAAGATAAACGGGGCGAACTAGAGGCTCCCCCAGAAAACGGCCTTGACTCAACAATATCTCAAATACTAAGCTCATAATGGCAACACAACTTAACCTTGATATTTCCGAGGAACTCAATATAACGACGAAGCGAGGGGACAGCCTCTCCTTTACTGTTACTGTAAAAGACTCCAATGATGATGCTGTGGACTTAACTGGATATAATTTTGCCATGGATGTAAGATTTAGTAACGAAAAAATTGACTCTAATGTGGTTCTATCTACTTCCCCTCCTGCCGCTATAGCCTCTTCAACCATTGTTTTAGTGGGTTACGCCGACGGGACTTTATCGCTAGATGCAACTAGACAGGCTATGGAGACTGTCGCTGCTGGTGGATACGTGTATGACATTCAAGCCACAAATAACTCTACATTAGACTCAAAGACTTGGTTCTTTGGTAGTTTTGACATCAATGATGATGTTTCTGTATGGCAGTAGAATTCAAAATACCAGCCACCGTCATTCCTTCGCTAGCCGTGAAAGAAGACATAAATGTAATCGCAACACTAACGGCCAATAGCATTGCTATAGACTCTGTAGGAGCCACATTATCGTTAACCACTCTTTTACCAACGGCTACTATTGCTTTTCAGGCTGATGGACAAAACTTTACTCACGGACTCAACGTAACAGCTTGGACTAATAATGGTACAGGAGGCACAACATATGATGCCTCTACAGGAGGTGTAGCAGCAAACGAACCTGTATACGATGGGATAGCCGCTGACAATCCTTTTAAAGCCCCATTAGGAGCATTGTATTTTGCAGACAGTTCGCTTTCAGCTTGGGATTATTTAAACTTAGCTAATAAGTTTTCAACTACAGGAGCTTTTGTTATGTATGCTGTCTTTGGTTATGAAACAGGGTTTGCCTCAGCATTTAGCCCAACATTAATCTCAACTAAATCGGCCAATAGCATTGGCCACAGTGTTAACGTTCTAAGTAAAGTCACTCGCACATCCACCACTGTCTCAATTCGCGACGAAAACTATACAGCTTTATATTCCTCCCTTCAAAAATGGATGATAGCCACGACAGAGGCCGAGCCTACAGCCGCAGCAACTCCATATGTTTTAGTTATTAGAAGGGACGCCTCTGGCAATATGTTCTGCTATGACGCTTCATCTAGAAGCATTGTATCCTCTGAACAAATTCATGAAGTAGGATTTAAGCTGTCGTTTGATGCTATTGGTATGGCTCAGCCTTCCCTCCCAGGTGCCGCAGAAGGGAAAGGAGCTTATATTGCTGCGCTTGGAGTGTTTAACTCTGACATTGGTTCACAAAAGTCTCAAGGGTTAGCTAGACTCCTGGGTAAGAAATACATAGGGTGATGGACTTAACCCAAAAGGTTAACTAATTAGTCCTTATATTTGCAAAAACAACAACCTAACAATAAACTACAATGGCAACTACTACTGCTACTTTAACATTATCTAGTTCAGACCTTACAGGCGACTCTTTGGCTCTGTCTACTACAGCAACCCTTACGAAAGCTGGAGTATTAACAGGCTTAGACCAGACTACTGGTGTGGCTAGAAAGTTCTACGCTTCCGCAACGACAAACGGCACCCTCTTAGCTGCGGCTGGCTATACAGCTGATAAAGCTCATAAGATTTACATTAAGAACACTTCTAGCACGGCGGCTGAATTTATAAAGATTACCATTGGCTCAAGTAACGTGGCTTTAGGTCGCATATATGCTGGAGACTGGGCTTTACTTCCTTGGGACGGGGCGAATGACATTGACATAGATACATCTGCAACCAACATGACTATAGAGTACATGGTAGTATTTGAAGCATAATGGGCACTCTAAGAGCCACCTTAAAGCTTACTTCGTCTGACGTATTTACTACGGCTGTAGATTTATCTACCGCGGTAACAGTATTAGCTGATGGAGGCAACATCTCTAGAGGAAAAACTTCTCAAGTGGGTGTACATGCAAACGCTCTTGTTATATACAAGGCTAATAAAAAATTAGTAAACGCTTATGTTTACATAAAAAACCTTGCTTCTGATAAAGAAGACTATGTCTACTTATACAACGATACAGCTAATGACGTCGTCCTCAAGTTAGGTGGGGGTGAGTTTGCTTTCTTACCAGTTAAGGAAGACCAAACGTTTAAAGCTTACGGGACTAAAATAGACCAAATCGTAGAATACGCAACATTCGGACTTGACAGTTCGGCAGTTAATTTAGCATAACCATGGGACTATCCAATACAAGTAATAATAACGCTGCAGCCTCTGGCGAATACGGAAGTGTTTTCAGTAACTCTACTGATGCGGTTGTCGCCCCAGCAGGGAAGTATTTCTTCTCTATTACCTTTCTAGAAGCAACTACGTTTGATTCGTCTGGTGGCTTAATTGCCACAAATTCTGCAAAGTACATGAACACAGAAGCAGCGGCTTCAGCAGGAGGGAGTGGCGGCATCCAAGTGGTAGTAGGCGACTCCTTTCCAGCAGGTATGACAATCTTCGGTCAATGGACTGAGTTTGACCTAGCTTCAGGATCTGTTGTTGCACACCTTGGATCATAAAAGACATTAACTACATAATTTAATTAAAATGGAAAACGAAGAATCGTTTGATAAAGTAGAGTTTGTTGATTCACCAGAACAGTTACAAGAGTCATTTGCAGCTGAAACTAGCGAAGCTCAACCAGAAACTCAACCAGAAACTCAAGTAGACTCTCAACCAGAGGTTCAATCAGAACCAATGATAGGGCAACAGACTCAAGGGAACGCTCCTGAGTCTTTTAATAATGAAACACAAGGGACTGAGCCTCAAAGCTCAGAACCTCAATATAGCGATGATGAAATCGAAACTTCTGTCCTTAACTTTCTAAGCGAAAAGCTTGGAAGAGAGATAGGTAGCCTAGATGAATTTAACGCACCGCAAGAAGAAGCTCGTCAGCTAGACGAGCGTGTTAAGGCAATATCCGACTTTGTTGAAAATACAGGTCGTCCGCCAAGGGATTGGTTTGCATACCAGTCGTTGAATACATCTGAAATGGATGACGCAACGGCAGTGCGAGTTTCGCTCGCTTCTGAGTATCCAAACTTAGCTCCCGACGAAATTAACATGCTCGTTGCAGATAAGTACAAGCTTGATTCCGACCTCTATTCAGAGTCCGAGATGAAGCTGTCTCACTTGCAACTTAAAATCGACGCCTCTAAAGCAAAGGAGAATATTGAAGGCATCCGCCAACAGTATAATGCTCCCGAAGTTGAGGCCGCTCGTTCAAAATCAATTGTCAATGACAAATGGCTTTCTGATATGTCTAAAGAGGTTGACAGCCTTACAGGTTTGGATTTCGATCTAGGAAACGGAAAATCGTTTCAGTTCGGACTCAATGACCAGTATAAAGGTCAGCTAAAGGACCAGAATTCCCGTCTAGATAATTATTTCGATTCGTTTGTCCGAGAGGACGGGAGTTGGGATTACGATGCTTTGAATTCGCAAAGAGCCATTATGGACAACATCGATGATATTGTTTCAGCCGCCTACAAACAGGGCAGAGGAGACGGTCAGAGAGGTTTAGTTGATAAGGCCGCGAATGTAAGCATGGATACCGCTCAACGTTCTAACGTACAAAATGTTAACAGTGTTGCTGAGCAATTAAAACAAATCATAGGCTCTGGCAGCACTACTACTTTTAAAATCTAAAATAAGAAATAATGGCTATAACCACACCATTAGGTAATGTTGCAGATCAAGCCGTCTCAAGAGGAGGCTTTGCTACATCACCTGAAAAATATACAACTGTTGAGGAGTTACTTACAGGTAACGCCCCCGACGTAAAAGACCAGTTAGCTAAGATCTATGGAGATCAAGGTATTACTGGATTCTTAAAAATGACTGGCGCAGTACGCGCTGGTGGATCTGCTGACTTCGTAGAATGGTACGAGGAAGGCCGCCGTCACACTAAAATTGTGACAGGTGCAACAACAATATCGTCTGCTGATCTTTCGGGAATAAAGGCACTACACTGTGTAGCTGTTTCTGTTGACGGGGTTGCAAATGTAGCTCCTGAGACATATCTAAATGTTGGAGATGTTTTACTAAGTCACGCAACAGGTCTTGTTTACGTTCTAACTATACTTAATGTTGCTACTGATGGATCTACTGCTGATGCTGATGGGTTTATATTATCGCGCATGGACGGAACGGACGCTTCTTCAGGAATGGAGGGTGAAACTGCGTCTTGGGCTTTAATTGGTAACACTCACGCACAGGGATCAACAACAAGCTTAAGTGCTTACAAACAGCATGGCTTAAATCGCCTTCGTAATTCTTACAACATCGTTAAAGACCTTTACCAAGTAAGTGGTTCACAAGCGACTAATATTGGATATGTAAACGTTGGAAACGGCGATTACCGTTGGTACATCAAAGGGGAGCAGGAAACTCGCAACCGCTTTGTAGATAAGCGTGAGATGATGATGCTCTTTTCTGAAAAAGGAAATCAAAACGATCAGGCAGGAACGACTATTTCAGGACTTCCTGGAGATATTGCTGGATCAGAAGGTTACTTTGCGGCTGTTGCAGCTCGTGGAATAACGGCTACTTCAGACGGTTCTTCTAGAATTTTTGATTCTATGGCTGACATTGATAATGTTTTGTTAGAACTTGATAAAGAGGGAGCACCTGCTGAGTACGCTATGTACATTGATCGCAGAACTTCTCTTGATATCGATGATATGCTAGCTAACGGTATTGCTACACAGAATACTGCAGGTTTGGCTGGTCAGTTCGGCGCGTTTAACAACGATGCTGACATGGCAGTGAAGCTAGGCTTTAAATCATTCACTCGTGGAGGTTACACTTTCCACAAGCACGATTGGAAGCTTCTAAATGACCCTACACTTGTTGGGGGCATGACAGCAGCAGAATATCGCGGAGCAATGATTCCTTTGGCTTCTTATGTAGATCCTAAATCTGGCAATAAAGCGCCATCTTTAGAGATGATCTATAAAGAGTCTAACGGGTATTCTCGTGAGTTAGAGCACTGGGTAACTGGTGGTGCTGTGATTGGTAACAAAACTGACGATAGCGATATCGCAAAGTTCCACTACCGTTCAGAGTGTCAATTAGTGACTCGCGCTGCTAACCAGCACGTAATCCTTCGCGGAGCCTGATATATTAACTAAGTAAGAAAGGGGGGCTAGGTTCAAGCCTTCAGTCCCCCTTTTTAACTTTAAAAAAAAAACAATCATGATTTTTCCTTTATATCAAGACGCTGCTAAAGCAGCTTTATCAGGTGCAGGAGCTATTACAGTTTCTGAATACTACACTGCGTGGACTACCACAGATGCACAAATTGGAACACTAGCTGATGGCTCTAAAGTAGGCCAAATGAAGAAAGTTACACTTATCGTTGACGGGGGTGTTGGGACATTAACTCCTAGCAACTTTGCAGACGGTGCAACTATTGCATTTGCTGATGCTGGTGACTTTGTAATCCTTATGTGGACTGCTGGTGGCTGGAGAGCAATTGAACTAGGTAACGATGTTGACGGGGCAACTGCTCCAGAAATAGCATAACGCTAGATTTCTATACTATTTGAGAAAGGCTCCATTAAGGGGTCTTTTTCTTTTTCGTATATTTGTGGATCATGAGAAATTTCCTTTTTATAAAGACTGCTACCGATATGGTAACCTTGCCGACAGACTCTTTGTCACACACAGAGTACACAAGCGCCACAACGGTAACTTTATACTTCTCTAACTCTAAAGATGGAAAGGACGCTACAGTCTCTGTAGTACTTACCGTTACCTCTGGTAAAGCTTCCTCTGTTGTTGAAGCTATGATGCAACAAGTTGCTTCGGGATCTTCAGCCTCACTTAAATATGACGCTGTGAACGGAACATACTTTACACCTAATGTTACGGGTATAACGAGTATTACAACTTCTTTAGCGGGGGCAGGGCTAGCAGCAACGGCAACAGCCTTAGCAACAGCAAGAGCGATTAACGGGGTTAATTTTGATGGTACGGCGGACATAACGGTTACAGCGGCCGCAGGCACATTAAGTGGGAACACTTTAAAGGCTACGGTAACAGCCTCTTCTTTAACTTCTGTGGGGACTCTCTCAGCTTTAACAATGGGAGGTACTGTTGATATGGCTGGCGAAACCCTTAACGTCAATGGTGGTGACGTAACAGGAGCCGCAACCACTACCTCTCTGGAATACAAAGGATCTGCTGACTTAGACCTAAGCATTAAGTCTGACGGGAACATGACTTTCATTATAGATAACGACTCTGACGAAACAGGCCAGTCGTTCAGCTTTAAAAACAATGCTACTACGGAGATAGCTAATCTTGACGAGTCTGGGAACTTACAGCTTGACGGTGTTTTGACTGCCAAGACATTTGAAACTCTTACAGCAAACTTTTTTGATGATCTAGGAACCATAAAGCATTACCTACCTATAAGTACTCAGTCTTCAAGCGAACAAACTACCGACGGAAACACTATTACTGACTACTTGGCCCCATGTAACCTTAAGGTAAATAGTGTTTTAATTAAACTCCCCTACACCACTACAGGATCAGGCAATGTAACCGTGGGGGTTGAGTCATCAGACATAGGCGCATCACCATTAACTAAGTCAATAATAGAAACTGAAGTTGTGTCAAGCGTGGCCGCCACCAACGATGATGATGTTCTTTATTTTTCTTTTGACAGCGCAGCAATTACCGTAGGCCAAAATCTATCCATAACAATTCAGAGTGACGGAGACTTAAGCGGATCTCAAAACTGGTTTGCTACAATTATCCTAGAAATGGACTGGAACACTCGCTACACAGGCTCAAGCGCAATTAAAACTTCTTAACTATATTTGCAACGACTTTTAATTTAATATTTAATTATAATGGAGAATAAACAAACAAAACGCACCAAAGGCTTATCTAAGCCAGGTGAAACATCAGAAGCGGCGACAGACTCAATTCCTACAATGGAGGCGCCAGTAATGGAGGCTCCTAAGCCTCAAGCCCCAAAATCTAAAAAGCGTCCTGCTATTAAGCAAGACATAAGAGAATCAAAAGCTTGTGTTTACGAATCAATAAAGAATAAAGGGCCCGCTTATATGCTTATGAGCAGAGGCATCCGTATTCATGACAAAGAAACAGACAAGGTTAGATTTGCTAATTATTCACCGTCTGAACCTACCATTTGGAAAGATGAGCAGTTAGAAAACAGCGCGTCTGCTCCTGTTATATTTAGAAATGGATACCTAACTGTCCCTGCCAACGACCCAGCCTTGCGATTTTTCATGGAAATTCATCCAGGAAATGTTGTTAACGGAGGGAAGTCCTTTAAAATTGTAGACAAAAAGAATGATGCGGAGGTAGAGATTAAGAAGGAGTTTGCAGTACATGATGCTGTCTCTATACTTAAAAACGCAGAGATGAACGATCTTTTATCGGTTGCTCTTTACTTTAAAGTGAACATAGACAAGAAGTCAAGTGAAATAAAGTTTGACCTACTTAAAATAGCTAAAAAGAAGCCAACGGAGTTTATCAACGCTTTTGATGACCCTATGGTAAAGACTAAGGCTACAATACGTCAAGCCTTTGATTATCAGATGTTAAAATCAAACGCAACGTCAGTTAGGTGGTTTGACTCTAACTCTTTGATTGTCTCCGTGCCTCACGGTCAGGAGCCAGAAGATATCCTAACGCGTTTCTGCCTAACAGAGAAGGGAGCATCGATTTTATCTGAAATAGAACAACAGCTCGAAAGGCTAGCTTAACAAGCGATAACACATAAACAGAGAGGCCAGCAGCAATGCTGGCCTTTTTCGTATATTTGTAACAAATAAAACCGAAATGGTAAGCGTACAATCAGTATACGAAACAGTTAAGAATCTAGCCAACAAAGATCAAAAAGGCTTTGTCTCGCCAGAGGTGTTCAACTCCTTTGCTAAATTAGCACAGCTTAACATCTACAGCGAAATGTTTGAAGACATTGTTGTGGGAAGGAAACTAAGGCGCCAAAACGTCGACGGCCCTTCTATTAACTCTATGGTAGACCGCTCTAAAACAGACCTGTCCCCATTGGCTACCACAACGCTCCTTCAAAAGAATTCATCCACTGGCGTATTTAACAAGCCTTTAGATTTTTCTGTTATAATCTCTTGTAATATTCCTGGCCTCAGAGGCTCGGTAAAAACAATCATACACTTAATAAGAGAAGAAGAGAAGCTTAACCACTTATTAGCGAGTACTTTATCAGCTCCAACTAAAACAAATCCTGTAGCCCTTATCTCCGACGACATAGAGGTATTCCCTACATCCCTCTCTAGAATCGATTTAACGTACTATAGAGTACCTAAAACACCTTTATACAACATTAGTGTCCTTTCTGTTGATGGAGCGCATCTAGAGGTCTTTAATGAAGACAACAGTCAAGACTTTGAGCTACCTGTACATTACGAGCCTGAATTAGTTGCCGAGGTGGTTAAAATGCTAGGTATTGAAATTAACGATAAGGATCTGTACACGTACGGACAAACTGAAGAAACACAAGCATAATGGCAAGAAATACAGTAGCACTAGATCAAGTCGTTGGAGACTTCATGTTAATACAAGAAGGGGACGACTATACAACTCATTCTTCCGAGATGGTTGTCCGAAATATAGCTTTGCGAGGGATTAGAGAAATGGGCTTTGATGTGTCTAAAAAGATTCGTTCATTGAAACTAACCATAAACAAAGACAACAACACGGTTGAGCTGCCAGACGATTTTGTTGACTTAACTAAGGTTGGCATTGTGGGGGCTGACGGAAAGGTTTACGTTTTCCCTTCAAACAAACACATTAACTACTCACAGACTTACGCTAACTCAGCTGGGACAGCGGTGAATACGGCAGTCGACGCAGCAGACAGTGATAGTGATGGAGTATTTAACCGTATTGATGCTAAGGGAGCTACAGGCGGAGGCGGGGACAGCTTAAGCGAGACCTTTGATTCATACATCTTCAGTAATTTTGTGCAGGGCAGCACCAATGGTCGTTTATACGGCTTAGGCGGCGGGGGAAGCTTAGGGGCATATAGGCTTAACCTAGACCAGAACAGACTCGAAATAGAGGCAGGAAGCGGTTACTCAGAGGTTGTTATAGAGTACGTAGCTGATGAGGCTCGTTCTGCTAATCCAGACATTCACGTATACATAGAAGAAGCCTTAAGATCCTACATGTATTACAAACTAATAGAGCGTAAATCTACCGTCCCTATGGCCGAAAAGTCTAGGGCTAGAGCTGAGTATTACAACGAAAGACGAAAAGCTAATTCTAGAATGAGCAACTTCACTAAGCAAGAGGCCCTCCATGTAATTAGCAAAAACTTCAGACAGTCTCCTAAGGTATGATTGATAAGCTGTCACCAAGGGCTCTAGAGACATCAAAGGATAATCGCCTAAAAGCGCCTTCGGCTTTGCTGGACGCACTTAATATTATCATTACTGGCGACGCGGATGGTGGTAGTGGTGCCATAAAGAACATAAGAGGGACAGACCCCGTAAGTATGTCTTCCGACAATGACTCCCATTTATCTAATATTACTCCAGTTCAAGGAGAAAACACTGTTATAGGTAGTGTTAGAGATGAAAGTTTAGGAGTGGTTTATTTTTTTGTACACAACAGCGATGATAACCATGGAGTTTATGCTTATAGCGAAAGGACTAACACTTACAGGCTCATTTTAATGAGTTCTACTCTAAACTTCCCAGCAAACGGCTTCGTAAAAGCTGATGTTATAAGAATAGACCGAAGAATAGATGAGCCGTTTACACCTTGGGACGAGACAGAGGAAGGGGAGGACGAAGAAGAAGTCTTTCTCCCTTGCTCTATTCCTGAGTGGATAAATGACTTAGGAATTCTAGATGCGGATTTAATTACCCAAAACCCACAGTTCCTCCCAGCTGGCCTCTCTCTAGAAACCGCTCTTTTTGTTTATCCTGGAATGGTATGTATTGTGCAAGGTGACACGAACTCCGACGATGCCGAAGACACAGGATTAGGATGATGCAAACTAAAGAAAAAACTATATAATGTCGTTTAAAGATACTCATATAACCCCTTTTATAGGAGTTGACGAAACAGTTGACACTATTCTTTTTTTTACGGACAATACAAACGAGCCTCGCCGAATAAATATCCGACGATGCATAGAGGATGATGAAGCTTTATCAGGCAATGCTTTAAGCTACATTGGCGAAGACTTAGAAGATTTTATTACGGCTTGTCCAAAGGCGCCTATAAAACCTATTAGCTTTAAGTTTTCATTGATCTTTGATTTAGGCTCAACAGAGAGTAAATTTGCAGAGACGGACGGTATTATTTTTGCGTATCAAAATGTTTATGAGGACGGCTGGTTGTCGCCTCTGTCGCCTTTCTCAAAGGTTGCCTACCCCCCAAGACTTAAAACTCTCGGCGTGGATGCTGGCTCAACCCTTATTGAAAAAGAATGTGTTCTATCTATCCCTTCTCAGTCGCAAGAAATCAAAGAAGTTCGTATTCTCTTTAAGGAGGGAGACTTTGGCTACTGGAAAATCGTTGATGTAATCAACGCAAAAGAGGACGTTGAACAAACTTCTTTTGAGTACATAGGAGATGATGATCTTATAGGGAAGTATACTTTTGACAATAATAGAGTCTACCCTCTCTTACCGTTAGATGAATCTGTTAAATATTATGATGCTTTGCCTAGAAAGGCGAAAGCTCAGGCTGTGTCTGGCGGCAGGTTAATGTATGGTAATTATGTGGAAGGTTTTAATCCAATAAAAACTAAATCAAGCGGGCAGGTAGAGTATATTCCTAGACCAACCGACTTGACCTCCATAAGGCTAGGTATTGAGCCTACGATTTTTGAAAACGAAGATACCGATGGTTATACAGGAGCTGACAAAGGAACAGCGGCTGGGTTTATTATAGACGTTGAGGGGCTCCCTGATGTTATTCCAGCAGGAGCGTATGAGTTTCAATTAAGTTTCCGTACGAAAAATAACCTTCACCTATATAACACTGACGTAAATGGATTCAGAGGATCTAGAAACATAACAAACGACGGCGTCACAGATTTTAGTGCAGAACTGTCTCCTATAACAGCAACCACAAATTTAGATCTCTACTTACCTTCAGGCTCTGAAACTTCAGCTACCCCGTTATTCACAAATAATACAGGTGTAGCAGAAATAACGTGGAAGACAGGAGCTTCGAATCCTCTGTCAACCCATATAGGCACAGCTCCTTCCTCTCCTCTTATTCTTAATGTAGATGAAATAAGCTTCTCTCTCAAGCTCTCCTTTTCTTCAGACATCACTAAGAATATATTACTGCAGGCTATTACGGCGACTCTTACAGGCCCCTCTAATAACTCTATGCTGAGCAGTATAATGTCAGGCTTAGGCGTGGAGATTTTAGATTTACCTTACTTCGAGTGGGAGACTAACGGCGGATTTGTCGCAGACTCTAAACCATATGGAGCTGTCATAGAGAAAAATATTGATCTAAACCTCCAGTCTGGCGGGGTTTTTTCTCAGGAATCATCTTTTGCTGAGCTTGTGTGCGCTGTTAAAAAGGACAGTGAGGAGTGCGCTGGATTCTTTATTCTTAATAAAGCAAAGGTTAGAATTGGATTTGAGGTGGACGCTAGTTCTTCTTCAGGATTTAAAAAGGGGTTTAGATTGAAGGTTATAGGGGTTGACGCGGAGGATGTCATGACCTGCTTGCCAGTCCCTGCTATGGGTAGAGGGTCTAAAGGAAGTTATTTTTTATCCGCGACCGCTGACGAAAACACTACTGCTTACGGGCCAGAAGATGAATATGCCGACACAACTGAAACCCCATTTCTTTTAGAGCCATCAAAAACTTACACACGCTGGCCCTGGATTCGATCCGACCTTCGAGGAGGTCTTGCTAATGGTGATTGGAATGGTTCACAAACTCCGTACAGAATTGGTGAATGGCATGTTTTTTCTAAGGCAGATCTCTCAGGAGTCGATTCGGGCGTAGAGAACACATATAAAGCTAAAATAAACAACATACAAGGGACTAACTTTACGGTTAACCCCGACCTCGTACTCAACTATGATGACACTTTACGCACGTGGGTGACAAATCTAAACCATTTATTGAAGGTTACTGCCCCTGGTAGTACAGGATATAGTTACCGCTGGGACGGATATGTAGATTCATTTACCTGGAACGCGATAGGACTGGACCCGTCATCCAACTCTGAATTTGATGGGAATGGCAATGCTATGCCAAAACAAATGTTTTCGGTGGTGGACGGTGAAGCAGGCCCTGGTGGAAGAATGAGCAGTGAACACCCTTATTCGGATACCTCCATAGGTGCGGACGGGACTACAGAAAGCCTGACGGTGTCTTCAATCGTTTCGGGTGATATATCAGCAACAGAGTCCAGCCCCGCCTCTGGAGGAAACTGGATCTTTGACACAGGGTTTTTAAATGCTTCAGGTGTGGTCCCAGCACATAATAGGAAAGGATCTGTATGGAGCACGACCCTCATAGGAATTGTTGATAATCTCCCTTTTTTAACGGCTAATAAAATCTACAAGGGCGTTTCGGAAGAAGAGAATATAGGGAGTGTAGACCCCATAAAGAGAGATTCTTTTAACAGTTCTCCAATGGAGGCGGCAAATATATCCTCTACCGTATCTACTGGTAATGATGAGATATCTTCATTTAAGACTCGCGCAACGCATGATTTTGGAATTGTTTATTATGACTCTAGAGGAAGGTCAGGCGCTGTCAATAAACTCGATAGCGTATATGTTCCAGGATATTCATCTGAAGAAAGAGGTAACCACCCTAAAGGTGCTACAAATATAAGAATGAATTTGCAGTTCATTCCCCCTTCGTGGGCTCACAGGTATAAAATTTACTACTCAAACAGAAATGAGGCGAAGAGGTTTATCCAATATTCTGCTGGCGGAGCCTTCGTTGAGAAGGGTGATGTCCCTAAGAAAGATAAAATATATGTTTCCTTAAACTATCTTCAAGGATACAGTGAGTCGTATGCAGGCTCTTATGGGGCTAGAAGTCAAGACACTGACGAGCCCAAACTTTATAGATATTCTGCAGGAGACAAGCTTAGAGTAATAAGCTATTACGACGACGACGACGCTAGAAAGTGGGCTAATGATGAGGCAGTGTTTGATGTTTTAGACACAAAATACTTATCTAATGATTTAGAGTCCCACCCATTGTTTTTTGCAAGCGACTCTGACCCCTACGAAAGATTAGTAAGAAACGGGGAGTTTGTAGTGCTTAGGGACAACTCAGACGCTAGTGGCTTTACTGCGCTTGACATTGATGAAAACCAAGACAAATGGAAAAATAGATGCGTTTTTGAAATAATTTCACCTCAGTTAGAAATTGACGACAAGGTACAGGGGTATTTTGAGACGGATCAAGGAGGCGAGATTAAAAGCAATTACGACGGGACTAAGTATCATGAATTTTCTTACCATATTATGACGGAAGGAGACGTCTTCTTCAGGGCGGTCCCCACCAACATGAGGGACTGGGACCCCGTAACAGCCACCTTTAAAGACATTTTCGTTGTTAATGACGAGAATGAAAACGTATCCTCTTCTAATTTTAAGAACTACTACCTTGAAACACAGGGCGTTACTGATCTCCATAAAACCAACTCAAAAGGTTATGGAAGACCAAACTTCATTGAGCCAAACCAAAGAGATGCTAGACTAAAAGCCTCAGTAAAGTTTTCTCAAATAACAGAACCTGACACCTTTAAAATAAAATACACTTCTTTCCCCGTGACAAAAGAGAACAGCTTCCACTTACCAGAAAAGCACAAGGAGCTCAACTACCTTGTTGGTTTTGATGAGAGCATCACTGCCATACAGGAAAATAAGGTTTCTTACATCCCTGTGGACAGAGCTTTGACTGCTACAGTGTCTGGAGACGAGTCTTTAAACATATCTCAAAAAGTATTAAATACGGCTAAGTTTGAATCTTCTTCTAATGGCTGCTCAAACGCGGAGTCTGTTGTTGAAGCTGAAGGAGCTGTTTACTTCGTGGATAAACGGAACAGAGCTGTTATTAAACTTGGAAGCAAAGGAGCCGTAAACATTTCTAACGTAGGTATGGAGGAGTATTTTAAAAGACATATTACAAATCTTTTGAAATCATCTGAAAAAGAAGATTACTCTGACATAAGAATAGTCGGGGGTTTTGATCCCGCTGAAAATGAATTTATAGTCTCTTTTATTTCACCTTCTGACATTAACTCTGTTTCCTTAACGGGAGAGGCGCATCCGCAGAGGATAGAGCTTATATCTGATTATGCTAAAGACGAGTTTTCTTCGAACGAAGACACACCTATAAATACTATTGCTTGGGATCACTTAAGTGAGGTCTGGAAAACGAGGTATAGTTTTAATTCAACAAATTATGCGAGAGTAAACAACAAACTTATATCTTTTAAGCCAGGTCAAAATGGAGAGCTAGTGTGGCTTCACGGAGCTAACGAAAAGAGAAACTTCTTTCACGGGCATCAATACCAATCAGCAATAAAGGTTGTTTCTAATTTTGGAAAGTCTCTCGGCGCTTCAGAAACAAAGGCTTTTAGATCTATCTCCTTTGAGGGGAACTCTAAATGGCCCTCAATAATTAAGACTCAGAAAGATAAAGCAAGAGTGGCTAAGTTTGAAGAAAGAGAGGGAGAGTTTTATGCTAACCTTCCTAAGTCGGAGTCTGTCTCCTCTTCATCTAATATAAAGGCTATTGGAATTGTTAAGTCAATAGAGCTTTTACAAGATCCAAACTCGCCTTCTGCTATACATGCTATAATAACTTTTAAGTCGCCTGTAGGGAGGTATCCAATAAACCTAGGAGACCACGTTGATTGCTTTTTGTCGGAAGCCACTGAAGACTCAAACGTTATAGAGACGGGCTTACGCCCTGTAGAAATTATTGGAGACTATTCTATTAGATATATCCTTGGGTTTATGGACGGACTCGCCGCTGAGATTCCAGACGTGTGGGACACAAATGAAGACGGCCAGATTAATACTGAGGAATACCTAGCCCTTCTCGAAGGAGGCTTGAGTCCTGAGATTACTGCTGCCTTTGAAGGCAAGACAATGATTCATAAATCCAACTCTGCTATTTTTGGCGACACTCTTAGAGATAAGTTTGCCACTATAACAGCTATAAATGCTTCCGATGAGCCAGTGGAGCTTTTTGCCATAAACGTTAAAGCGACAGACTCAAAACTTAGCAATGGCTTATAATTTCGTAACTTTGCAAAAAACAGACTCATGATAGATTTTTTAATGAACCTCTGGGAAAGCTCAGGGACTACAAGTCAAGCCATTATTCCCCTGCTTACACAGGGCTTAAGCTTTGCAACAGACCTAAGATCAGGTAATCAAGCGAGAGAGAAAGAACTTGTAGGGCTTAATGCTCAGTTAGGTTTTGCAGGACAAGACTTATCGGAAGGGCAGGCAGCACTGAAAAATTTAGAACAAGGCAATCTTAGGTTCGCTCCAAAAGAGCAGAAGGTTTCAGGTAAGGCATATGAGGCATACGATATAGCTCAGTCAAGAGCCGTAGAAGATGCCTCTCAGCAAAGCCAAGATGCCTTTTTAGCAACTATGGCTGCGAATAACGGTGGCGGATCAGAAATGTTTAGTGCTTTCCAAGACCAGTCCCGTGCGGCGGCTCTTGCAGGACTAACAAACAGGCAGACTGCGGCAACGAACTTAGGAGCGATAGAAACATCAACTAACGCAGCAAACACACAGGCTTTTAATCTTCAATCAGACGTAGAGCAAAAGAGAGGATTACAACAAGAGCGAGCTGGTAAGGTAGGGACGATGCAGGCTAACGTTGGAATAGAGAACGTAGGGCTTGATAAAAAGCATGCCCTTGGAAATGCCTTGATGGACGCAAGCGTAGGTGTGCTAGGAATGGCTTCTGCTGGCGGAGTTAAGAACATGTTTAGTATGGATGATTTAAAATTAGGGGCAGGCGGACCTGGGCTAGGTTCTCCAACCCCTAAGGTTGATTATGGTAACCTTTCAACCCCTAAGATTGAGTATGGGAACCTTCTTGATAACTTGGGCAATAGAGGTGGTCTAGCTGGCCTCCACGATAACGCTGTAGCGCACAGAGGCTATGCTACGGGAGGCAAGGTAGAAGAATCTCTTTATAACTTGTCTGACTACGACACAGGTCCTAAGGATGCTGTCCCCGAAAACAAAGCTAAGACGGCTTTTGCTGCTATGCTTAAGCAACTCCAAAAAGAAAAAAGCATGGCTAATGGAGGGAAGCTTAGCTACGAAGATGGAGGCGAAGTAATGGAAACTCCTGGTGAATTTTCACACGAAGAGAACCCTATAGATATGATAGACGGAGACGGAGACAAGGTAGGAGAAGTTACTGGAGGGGAGCTAGTTTTCAATCCAGAACAGTCTAGTATTATAGAAGAGTTAGTATCTTTAGGCGACGAAGACTCACTTATGCAGTATCTTAAAGACCTAATGAACGAACCTCAGTTCCAAGACGCAATATAATGGCAACAGAATCATCAATTTACAACTTATCAGACTACGCCCTACCTTCTTCAGGTCTTGGTTATGAAGAAGAATTAGCTGCAGGAAAACTAAAAGCTCAGCAAATAAGAGATATGGGTAAGACCCTCTTAGCTGCCGATCAAGAGAAGAATCAACTAGCCGCAACAGAGATATACGGGACAGCCTTAGGTAGCATGTATGAAGGAGACAGATCCGCAATAGAGCAGATGAGATTATACATAGAGGATCAACAAAAGAGCGGCGGATACAGTAGCGACCCTGCGGCTTTTTCAAGGTCGGTGGCGCAGCTTAATGCAATGACTAAGAATTTTTCTGCTTTTTACACTCAGTCTTACGGGACTGGTGGAGCAGACGGCACAGGGAGCACATATTCAGACATCCTGTATAACCAAAAGTCAGGGAGCGACCCTTATGCGGACGCTGACATGCAAGCAGTTGGGGATGTTTTTGAGGGGGCACAAGGCACACTAAACTTTTTAAACTCTGGTGGATATTCGCCTGATAGCATATACATAGACGACCAAGGTATCATGATGGCTCGCTCAATCGATATGCAAGGCAACGTAGGGGAATATGTTCCTATTACTGACCTCCCACACAGACAGCTAGGCGCACAAGCTTTTATGCCTGAATTAGAAGAAAGATCAATGTCTTTACTTAATTTGGCCACAGAAAACAGAGATGGTATTATAGTATCTCAGCAAAGAACAAATTCAAACACTGGTTTAACATACACCTTTGATGAAGCTAACGAAGAGTGGTTTAATAATGAAATTGTTTCTAATCCAAGATTTTTAAGGGATATCCTAAGTCCCTATGGTATTGATGGTGAAGCTTCTGACGCGTTCTTTAACGGAAAAGCTACTCCAAACTCTGAGACTCATATCAAAAGCCTCTTATTTGGAGTCAGAGATGATAACGGAGGAATTCCCGTCGGGGAATCTGGGGGCATTTTAGAAGAGTGGGTTCAGACTGCTAATTTCGGGCTGACTGCCCCTCCAGAACCAGGAGACACAGGAAACAAAGGAAAGAGATCAGACGGAAAAGACTTAATTCTAGGTGGCCCTCAGGAGATAGACCTTGCAGCTCAAGGCTCCACGTCAGTGGATGTTGAAAGAGACGAGTATGGGATAATTGATGGTACGGGAGATAAGGATGTATGGGTAGGATACGGCGAGGTGCTAAGGAACGCAGAAGGGATTATTGTAACGCAAAACTCACTAGGTGAGTGGATTTACGAAACGGAAAACGGTATGGCAATCTCACAAACGCCAGGAGAATACACCAAGACTGGAGAAGCGGCACCTGGTGCTGCTGATTACAAACCAGGAGATACTTTTACGACAGTGTCTTATAATATACCCGCCATTGAAATGAATCACGGGCAGTACGGAGACTATAAGATTATATCTGTAGCTGCTGGGGCTAGAGGCCACAGGATGGTTCAGATACAAGCTCCTAGATTTATTGTTGCGGACATGGTGGAGGGCAGTATGCTCTCAACGTCCTATAGAGAGGCAACGGCACAAGAAGTCGCAAATGGCATGGGAATGCAAGGCCAGGAGCTAGAAGAGGTTGCAGGGGCGCGTGAGTGGATTGACCTCGACGACGAAGGGACAGACTATGTGAATGCTGAAGGAGTGCCCGTTTGGATGAAAGATGGGGTTTGGTACCAAAGAGCCCTAGATTGGGAAGGTACGATTAAGTCAGACACGCCAGGGCAAGTGGTTCAGGTAGATGGCCGTACAACTGATATTAGATCTGCACTAGGGGAATACGGACAGGTTTACAACCAGCTTATCTTATTATCTGAAGATAAACTTGAAGAACAGAATCGGGCCAATGACCTAGAAATGCAAGCTGAATATAAGAAGGCTTGGGATATTCTTCAGGAGTTCGACGCAGCTAATCCAACGCCCACACCAAAAGTTGACGCAACACCTGTTGACGCAAACGCTGCTGATGACGCAACACCTATTGATGACAAAACAGTTCCAGATGAAATAGTGTTTGATGAGGGAGATCCTGACCCTGTTTTTGAGCCATCCCCTGAGCCGTTAACGGAGATAGAGGCAACAGTTGGGGCTAAGGCTATACAAAAATCATGGAATTCCTCTCACGGGGCTAAAATGAGAGACTACGCTAGGCGGAAAATCGAAGAGCTATACCCTGACCTAACCACACAAGAAGTAATCGACTTAGCTAACAATCCAGCCTTTCAGGAGGCTTTATCAGAAGCTGGCTATATCGTCGATGCAACGGGGCCAGGGTGGCTACAAGGAGCAGCTGAGGTAATTGGTCAAGGAGCTTACCCTAGAAAGAGAGAGATTATTAGAGAGGTAATTAATGCGTTTGATTTTGAAGGAGAATCAGGAAAGTCATTAATCGGGGCAGCTGAAAGCCCAGAGGAGCTCCGAGAGCGTCTTCTACTGGAAGAGACAAAGAACACAGAGTCGCCAGTAGTGGAAGAAGTAAACCCACAAGTACACGTGAATGAAATCACGGAGCGCGGCAGCACAACCGACTTTGGGGATAAGGATGCCTCAGCATACTATTGGGCTGGAATTGATTTAGGCGAGACTAACGGAGAAAAAGACCTCTTGGAGTCTGTTCTCCAGTTTGGGTTACCGCCTGAAGAGAGCATACAATATAAAACTCTAAAGTACAAATTTCCAGAAGAGTTCGCAGCCGCGACGGAACGCGCTGAGACAATAAAGGTGGCCAAAAAAGCCGCTGAAACTGAAAACGAAGTTATAAGTAAAGAGGTTCGGACAAAGCTAATAAAGGACGGTTTAGAAAACACGTCCCTTGTAATGAGTAATATTTTAGACTTAACTAGACCTGTTGACCCTGATGCCGATCCCGATGCAAATCCAGTAGAAATTGCTGTGAATGCGCTTCCTATTGGGGTTAA
>Ga0114994_10000134_pt1 | contig 41564 bp, 29 predicted proteins | sample ArcticOcean_MG_C_9_FD_87043 | JGI IMG/M metagenome (GOLD analysis project Ga0114994, IMG submission 87043) | Marine microbial communities from western Arctic Ocean - ArcticOcean_MG_CB2_152 | ecosystem: Environmental > Aquatic > Marine > Oceanic | place: Arctic Ocean: Canada Basin | collected...
GCGAGTATCAGCGACTCCACTACCCCGAGGAACCGTGCCGCCGTTGTATTATTCACGATCGACCGACTTGCGCGTTCTCCGCAGACGACGCTGCGTAGACGGAGCACCAGAAAGGCCCCAGACTCGTGAGTTATAAAATAAATTTGTATTTGAGGCGCTTCGGTCATGGGACGGTCCATCCGAACCGCCCGAACAACTTGTACATATAAAATTATGTTCCGTAAGCTCCGCTCGGTTCGGAGACTCTGCGACCCCTCGATCTCCTTAATTCGGGCACAAAACCTGGACCTGCGACCATCAGCGGTTGTACCATTACCATGGACCTTGGCGCGATCGTTTGTTTTATTATCGACCGACCTGCGCAAGGTCCAGATTAATAATATTCAGAACCGAGCCGGGGCAGCCCAAAGTATTCTTCTCGTGATGTATAGGTGATATAATTGATTTCCACTATAGGTGGGGTAGTATGGGACCCAACGAAACCCCTAGTACGATTCTTGGGGGCCCTTGAATAATTGGCGTATTTGACATTCACGGGTGCCATCGCGTCCAAATAAAACTCTTTTTTGGGATGCAGACCGGCTCTCGGACTCGCCATGGGTTAGGGCTGAAGTTGATTAGTCGCCTACACCGCATGCACATGCGCTTTGGGAACTCCATAGCTCTCCAAGCTCTTGAAATCCCAACCGCTGCCTAAACAAGCCTAAATGAGCTGGACTTGAGAGAATTGGTACATATGATTAGAGCACCCGCGCATGCGGTGTAAGCGGTTGCACACGTCTAGTCCCGACCCTAGGCGACCCCAGGGAGACCTACGGACCACGAATTGACAGCATTCCACCGGCGCGACTGACCACTTCAGCACCGCGAATCAAGAAATTAATTTTTTCGCCCCCCAATAAGTGTCCCATTGATCTCTTTGGACCGGTATCTAACTGAACGATACTCAAACGGCTGCATGTTGTCCAGCGAACGCAAAGCACTAAACGGGTTTTTAAAGCAATCTCGCTCGCAGCTTTTTTAGCGCGACGCGTGTCTACAAATGGCTGCCCGACGCACGCAGCCGCGGCGCAAGTGGGTGCGCATGCGATTGCCGTAGCAAAAAGGAGCCATGCGGCTGCTCCTGCGCTGCCTCGTGCTCCTGGTAGGCTGCCTCGGCGTGGACCTCTACGAGGTCCTCGGCGTGCCGCGGGACGTCACCTCGGCGGAGATAAAAAAGGCCTACCGCGCGCTGGCGGCGCAATTCCACCCCGACAAGCTCCCGCCGGACACGTCCGACGAGGATCGCGAACGCGCCACGGCCGCGTTCATCGAGCTGGCTTTGGCGCACGAGGTGCTCTCGGACGACGTTCGGCGCCGGACGTACGACGACACGGGCCTGAGCGAGGAGGACGACGAGGCGCGCGAGGAGAACGCAAGGAAGGAGGCGGAGCGCGGGCCGCCGTCGATCACGGAGGCGCCGCTCGGCCTGGACGCGCGGTTCCGGCGGGGCGCCTTCCGCTTCCGCTACGCCGGCAGCGGCGTGCGGCCCGTCGAGGCGACGCGCATCCCCGTCGTGGTGTCGTTACACGAGCTGGTGACGGGCGTCAACCGGACCCTGACGCTGCCGCGGCGCCAGAAGTGCGCGGCCTGTGGTGGAACGAGTTCGGCGGCCCCGGACGCGCGCGCGACCTGTGGCCTCTGCGAAGGTAGTGGCGTGGCGGCGCACGTCGGGGCGGGCCTGAACTGGCGGGGTTCCTTCCGCTTCTTCCGCCAGGCGGTGACGACGCGCTGCGGGGCCTGCGGCGGGACGGGCTTCAGCCGCGGACCGGTGTGTGAAGTATGCGACGACAGCGGGTACGTCGATACGCGAAGGGAAGTGCGCGTGGAGATCCCGCCGGGCGCCCCGGACGGCCACGAGATCACGTTCAAGGGCCTGGGCGACGAGCACCCGCAGCGGGCCACCGGAGACCTCATTTTGGTGGTCACGGCCGCGCAGCACCCCGTCTTCGCGCGGTCCGAGGCGGCCCCGGAGAACCTGTACTGCAACGCGTCGGTCGGGCTGCTCGACGCTTTACTAGGCTTCGACCGCAAGCTGACGTCCTTGAGCGGCGCGCGGCTCCCGGTGCAGCACCGGCGCGTCGCGTTCAGCTCCTTCACGCTTTCTATCAGAGACGAGGGCCTGCCCGTGTTCGGCAACGCCTCGCACCGCGGCCAGGTAACAATCTTCGTCCGGGTCGCCTTCCCCAAGACGCTGACGGCGCTGCAGGCCGAAGTCTTGAAGCGCGTCGGCCTGCGGCCCGAGGAGCTCCGGTTCATCTTCCTCCTCCAGGCGCTCTACGCGTACCAGTACGCGCGGACCGTCGCGCCCGACGCCGACGAGGGCGTCTTCGCGAAGCGGTGCGTCGTCGGTGTGGAGGCCGCGTGCGTGCCGGACCCGCTCTACGCGACGTGGTGGCGGAGCACGGTCGGGGTAAGTTGAAGTTTGTTGTGTAACGTCGAACGCACCGTCGATCCGAGTCATCTCGCGGGCCTATATGTAGTGAAGGGTGGTGACACACCTGGGCAGCACCCTCGAGGCTCCTTGGGCATCACACCCAGGCATCGGGCACCATCCGTTGAAAAACCATTTCGACGTGCAATTCGGGTTTCGCTCCCCGCGCAACGGACGGCCAACCGTGGTCACTGAGCGTGTTGAGGCAGCCTCAAAGCAGACCGGGTCCGTGCTGAAAGCGGTGCGCACAGCCCCGCTGCCGGCGTGGGGCCATGGGCGTCTTCATGAGCCGCCAGGACAAGCGGGTCGGCGACTGGCTGGAGGATGTCCAGGGAGCCGACGCGTCGAGCTCGCGGGCGCCGCGGGAGACGCGGGCCATGCTGAGCCCGACGAAGCGCCAGAAGCGGGGGGCGAGCGACATGCACGGGGCCCTGGGCCTGGTCTGGGGCGTCGCGGAGTGGGTCGGGCGCAAACGGACGCACGAGGACCGGGCGGTGGGCTGCGTATTGAGCGACGGCGCGACGTTCGCGGGGGTGTACGACGGCCACGCCGGCTCCAAAGCGGCGGCCTACGCCGCCTCGCACCTCCACACGTTCGTCGCTTCAAGGAATGGGACCTTGCGGCAGCGGCTCGTCGCGGCCTTCGACCGCACGGAGCGCGCTATTTTACAGACGGGCATCACGGACGGCACGACGGCCTGCGTCTGCGTCGTGGAGGGGACCACGTTCACGACGGCGAACGTGGGCGACTCTCGTTGTGTTTTAGGGGGCGGCTCGCGGCGGCGGCCGCGCGCCGTGCGCGCGACCACGGACCACAAGCCGGAACTTGTGAATGAAACGCGGCGTGTGCAGCGGGCCGGCGGCGCCGTGGAGGTCCGGGGCGCGTGCACACGCGTGGTGCACCCCGGCTGCCCGTTGATGCTCGCCACGTCCCGGACGCTCGGGGACGCGGTCTGCAAGCGCCACCCCGGTCTGGTCTCGCCCCACCCGGACGTGGTCTCGCGAGCCCTCACGCGCACGGACCGCTTCGCGATCCTGGCGACGGACGGCCTCTGGGACGTCGTCTCCGACGAGGAGGCCGTCGCGTGCGTGAATTCCGTGCTGGGGGGCTGCGGGGACGTCGTCGACGCGGACCTGTGCGAGGAGGCGGCGCAGCGGTGCATCGACAAGGCGCGGAAGAAGTGCACGATGGACAACGTGCTCGTGTTGGTGCTTTGTTTCCTGTGGGAGGGGGACGACGTCTAGTCGTTGTTTTTCCTCTTTTGGTTTACTATTAATTATCTCGTTTCTGCTCCGGTCCGACGCGGCGCGCATTGTTTTCGGCCTGATCTCTGAGCTCCCGTTTTACGCTGAGTCGGTCATGTACCGAGCCCAGACGTCGCTGGTCGCCCCGGCGAGACCTCCGAGCACGTACAAAAACCCGTAGACTGGTGAAACGCTGTTGCAGCACGAGCAGTGCTTCTTGCGTGGTGCTGTCTAACCGCGTTCATTTACCACTGGGCAGTGTGCACGCGTTTATCAAACCTAATCCGACCCGCTTTTTAGTTTGAACTGTGCCTTCTCCCGTTAGCATTCAAAAAGCAGTCCACTCAGAGAGCAACCACTCAAACTGCGGCAACGACTCAAATAATTGCTCCAGCACGCTGTCAGCGCGTCACATCGAACGGCTCTAACGCGTCAGAAGAAAGACAGAACGATGCACGCCTCTTCAGCGACCTGGCGCCGCGGCGACGACGAGTTCGAGGACGGCGACCTCGTAGAAGTGGTGACCGACTTCTACGAGGACCAGCCGCAGCGCAACCTCAAGCACCACGTCGGCGTTGTCGTGCCGCGGACGACGGAGACGACGGTGTGGGTGCATCCCCCGGGAAATGGCGTCGCGGTGGCCTTACACGGCGTCGACCCAATGGTCCTTCCGACAGCAGCGCTTCGGCGCCTCTCGCCGCAAAAGCAGCCTCTGGCTCTCGGAGGTGACGTGCGCTGCCGCGACGGACCACTGCTGCTGACGTTGCTGCACGGACGTGGGCTCCCCAAGGAGCTCGCGCAATATGCGCTGCGCTTCCTCTACGTGCGACGCGTCGCCATGGAAGAGGTGTCCGTGCGCGCGGTTTCGTCAGATCGCGGTGATTTTCCGCTATCTGAGCTGCTTAGTCCACGAGACGACACTTGGTGGATTTCTACTCCGAAAACTCAGTTCGAGCACGAGTGGGTCGATCTAGCGACCTCTACCGACGGGCTGCCGCGCCGCGTCACGGGCGTGAAAATCAAGATTCCACCGCTTCCGTACGGCCCGCTCTCGGCGAAGACCTTTGACGTGTGCTACACGGGCGCCGAGTCAGGCTGGAAAATGTGCTACGGCGTCCTGCGCGCGGAGACGCTGAACCGTGCGGAACTCCAGGAGTTCGCGTTGCTCGGCGGCGTCGACGCAACAACAATCCGCATCCGCGTCTTCTCCATGGCGGCGCCGCGGCAGACCTCGTGCGGCATCTTCCAGCTCGCGCTGTTCTAATCACTCTCCCCACGCCATCGACGCACCGTCGCCGCCGCAGCTGCTGTATGTAACAATAACCTAGCCTTACCCAAACCCCGAGGAGAGCCGCTTCTTCTTGCCGCCCTTCTTCTTCGTGCGCCGCGCGGCGCGGTTCAGGGCCGGGCCCGCGTCCTCCGGAGCCGCGGCCTGGGAGGGGTCCTGGCCGCTGGCCATCTTGGCCATCATCGTGCGCATCTGCTGGAACTCGCTGATGAAGCGCTTGGAGGCGTCGGCGTCCCGGCCGGCGCCCTTGGCGATGCGCCGCTGCCGCGCCAGGGCCGTCTTGCTCATGATGAGGAGGTCCGGGTCCCGGCGCTCCTGTGGAGTCATGGACCGAATCAGGGACTCCTGGACCCGGATGCGCGCCTCGGCCTCGCTGAGCTGGGCCTGGTCCAGACCGCCCATGCCGGGCATCATCTTGGCCACGTTCCCCAGATTGCCCATGCTCGCCATCATCTTGGTCTGCTCGAGAAAATCGTCAAAGGTCGCCTTGCCCGCCACGACGCGCTCCATCTGGCCGGCGGCGTCGTCCTTGGACTGCAATCGTTCAGCCTTCTCCACCAAGGAGACGACGTCGCCCATGCCCAGGATGCGACTCGCCATGCGCGCCGGGAAGAAGGGCTCCAAGTCTTCCACGCGCTCGCCCACGCCCACGTATTTAATGGGCTTCCCGCAAATGGCCCGCACGGATAAGGCAGCACCGCCCCGCGCGTCGCCGTCCAATTTGGTCAGCACCGCCCCGGTCAGCGGCACCGCATCATCAAATTGCTTTGCCACGCCGGCCGCGGCCTGGCCCGTCATCGCGTCCAGCACTAACAGTGTCTCGTCCGGCTGCGTCATCTGCCGGACGTCCCGTAACTCCCGCATCAGGTCCGCTTCAATGACCTGCCTACCGGCCGTATCGACGATCACCACATCAATATCGTCGCGCTTCCGCGCCTCCTTGATGCCTCGCTCGGCGATGGCCACGGCGTCGCCCTGGCCGGCCTCGAACTCCTCGGCGTACACCGGGACCCCGACCTGCTCGCCCAGTAGTTTGAGCTGCTCGACGGCCGCGGGCCGGTACACGTCCGCAGCGACGAGTAGCGGCTTCCGGCCCTCCTCCCGCTGCAGCCGCAGGGCCAGCTTGGCCGCCGCCGTGGTCTTACCGGCACCCTGCAGCCCGCACAGTAAGACGACGGTGGGCTGGCCGTCCTCGCGGTACGCGAGCTCGGCCCGGACGCTCTGCTCGCCCTCGCCGCCGGACATCAGGGCCTCGTCGTCGCCGCCCATGGCGCGCTTGAGCTCGTCGTAGACGATCTTCACGAACTGCTGCGAGGGGTCCACGCCCTCGGCGACCTCCCCGCCCAGCGCGTTCTGCGTCACCTTCTCGATGAGGTCGTCGACGACGACCTTGCTCACGTCCGCGTCGAGCAGCGCTCGTCGGATGTTCCTCAACGCTCCTTTGGTGTTGGCCTCGGTCATCCGCGACTTGCCGCTCAGGAGGTCGCCGGCGCCTTTCATCGCCTCCCCCAGCTTGTCGAAGAAGTAGACCTTTGTTTGAGGGAGGCGCGGCGGCGGCGTCGGCGCAAAGGCCGCGGCGCCGGCGAGCAGCGTCGCGCAGAGGATGCAAGTGCTCATGGTCTTGGTCTTGCTTTGCGCGTATTAGCCTTAATGCGCTGTCCTCGGCGCGGTTGCAGATTGTGCTCAAACCTTTTGCTCAGCTTGCACAGCGGCTAGCGCTCAAGTTGCACGGAGTGATTGCGAACTGCGCCCTTTGCTAAACACAGCGGTGTTTGCAGCTATTTGTCGAATACGCAGCGAGCACAGCTTGCTTACGCAGGTGCCACGACGCAAAAAAAATCGCTTTGCCACTTAAAACGGGTTTCATGGACACCTGTCCGCCGCCGTCCGTACTAGATCCGTACTAGTGGGGCTAGTCACAATAAGTAGTCACACAAACAGACCCTCCAGTAGGGCGGAGGTAGCACCTTGCCAGAGATGTATACGCTACTCACAAACGTGCGTGAACGTCGCCCCCTCCGGCGCCGGCGCGCAACGATCTTCCACCGACAGGGGCGCGAGACCGCTCATGTCCCACGCCGTCCCCGGTATCCACTCGCCACTCGCATGACGGGGAAAATGCCCACGTCCGGCCGTCAAATAAACAGCGACGAGCGCCTCCTCGTACCGTTCGTCCGGGCCGTCGGCCCATGCCTTCCACATGGTCGCGTGCGCGACCAGAGCGCCCCACGCCCGCTTCGCGTCGTCATTGTCATTGTCGACTTTGCCAGTGGCCAGCTTCTCGTGCACGAGGCCGGCGCGGTTCCCGAACAGGTTCACGAGCTCGCGCTCAAAGCCGTCCCAGAGCAGTCGCAGCTGGAGCCGCGGGTCCTCGGTATCGGGCCGGCCCGGCGGCATCCAAAAGTTGAGGGCACCTGCGCGCGTTGGACCGTCGACTGCGCCGCCACCTCGGCGCCATAAAGAATGATGAGATCACGCTCGTGATGAGGAGGATTTACGCGGAGGCGCTCTACCTAAACGACGGTGCCACTCTGGATGATCTCCGCGAGGCCGTGTCAATACTCGAAGAAACAGAACGGACAGCGCGGCGCGCACTTGGTATATCGCATCCAGGCGTTGTGAGTATTGGGCGCGCGCTGCGAAATGCACGAGCCGCGCTCCACGCCCGCGAGGCGGCTACGCCGGGCGGATGCGCAAATTAACGCCGCCGCCACGACATGCCTGGTAGGACTAAATGAACAATCACTTAATCACCACACACAACAACAGCTTCCATGCGCCGCGCGTCACGCACCAACGGGCGAGTCGCCGCCCTCCACAGGCATGCGCGCGTAGTCTGCGGGAGGCGGCTCGGACCGCGCGACCAAACATACTCCCACTATGACCAGCGCCGCGGCGACGCCGTCGCGGACCGTCGGCGCGGCCACGCAGCGACGGCCGCCCGTGCCGCACGCCGCGGCGCCGCCAGTGACGGCGATCACGAAGAGGGCGCAAACGGCCGCGAGCGGCGGCTGGAGCGCCGACGCCGCCGAGACGAGCGTGGGGCTACTCTTCTTCACACACCACATCATTAAAGCATAATTCACGCAGGTCGAGCAGAGGATCCACCAAGCCAATGCGGGCCACGCTTGCAGAGGCACGTAGTACCACGATTGGCATTCGGCACAGAGCGAGACGTCGCAAAGCCACAACACCGCCGCGGCCAGCGTAGTGCCGAGGGCCGCGTAGCTGTAGGCCCACGCGACGACGGCGACCGGCGCGTGCCGTCGCGTTGCTGGTTTACTAGCGAGTTGGTAGTCCGCGCCCGCCGCTGCGGCTCCTGCGAAGCATCCGTGCGCGGCGAGACCGGCGCCGCCGCTTCCTGCTGCCAGCAAAGACCCGACGCGCGTCGTGGCCACAAAGCATCCAATCGCGGTGAGAGTGACTCCGGCGACGCGACCCGCCTCCGCCCTTTCCCACCGCAGGAGTATTGAAGCAGCAGCGACGGCGACCGGCTGCGCGGGCTGCCAGAGCGCGAACGCCGTCGGGTCCGCGGACAGCTTCAAACCCACGATCGCGAGCACTTGCGTCGCGCACGCGCACGCGCCGAGGCGCGCCATCAACCATCGGCTGCCGGGCGGCGGCGTGGCCGGCGCACCCTGCTTGATGGCGTAGGCCGTCAGTAACGCTGCTGCTGCGACCTCACGGATCAGTGCGAAGGTCAGCGGCTCCGTGTTTGGCAAGGCGAGCGCACCGATCACTGCGTCGATGGCGAAATTGAGCTGTATTAACATCAGTGCGGCGTAGACTGAGGCGTCTGCCATGTTATGTGTCGCAGCGATCGCGTCGGCTGCGTTACGGACGTCGAAGAGACGAGCACGACGAGCGTGCGTGCAGTCTATTGATGAGAAGCTGATGAGAGAGCAGATCTCCGCGTTCTCCGCGCTTTTGATCCTAATCGACGGGTTTTTTTTTCTTTCAAAATGAAAGGTGCAAGACAGCCTACGCAGATCGCCAACGCGACAGCTCGCCTTAGAAAAAAATGGGCCGATAATACAAAAGACACTTACACGAACAAAAAACACCAGTCGACGCGACGCCTTAGGACGCCCGGTCCGCGTCCGCCATGGAGGAGTGCGTCGCCGTCGGCGAGAGCGGCCGCCATTCGGGCCGCCGCGCCGCGTCGAGGTCTAGGACGTCGTCTGACGCGAGGATCCACACGGTCAGGGCGTAGCGCCGGTAGGCCGCGTCCCGGTAGGCGTCGACGCCGTGCGCGAGCGCGTCCGCTTCGAAGACGATGAGGCGGTCGCCCTTAGGCGCGACGGCCTCGAGCGGCTCGAGGTCGGCCGGCGTCCGCAGCACATCAAAAATTTTCCGGCGGTGCGGCACGAAGTGGCCGCCCGCGGCCTCGTCCAGCCCGGGATTCATGTAGTAAATCGCACCATACAACCGCCGGTCGTCGGGCCCGCCGTGATTGTCCACGTGCACGGGGAAGGCGCCGCCCGCCGCGTAGACGGAGAGCATGTTCGCGGCGCAATCCGAGGTGAGGTCGACGCCGCCGCGGTGCTTCATGAGCGGTTCGCGTAGCGCCGCGGCGAGCGAGAGGGCCAGCCCCACGATGCGCGGCCGCGTCGCGAAGTCCTCGGGGCGGATCAGCTCGGCGCGCGTGTTCGAGACGTCCGCTTCGTCGAGCGTTCCGGGCACGAAGCCCGCGTGGACGCGCTCAGCTTCTTCTCGTAGTTGTGCGCACGCCTCCGCGCCTAACAAGTCGTCGATGATTGCCAGGCCGCCCTCGACGCCCGGTCTGAGATCGATGTCCTCGCACCGCTTTGCAATTCGTGCTTCGTAGGCGGCGCGCGACGATTGCAGCGCCATCAAGGAGGCGAGCTCGTCGACTGGCGGCTGCTGCGGCGGCGCTGGCTGACGCGGCTCCGGCGCGACGCGTTGCTTCTTTTTCCTTTTTACTGCTTTCTTTGTCGCGCCGAAGCCCCCGCCCGCTGCGAGGGCTTGTGCTGAGGCGAGGAGCCCTAGGAGGAGGAACACAGCCAATTGGGCCATTAGAGCGCGGCCACGCCTTATTACTGCAGAGCTGGCTGCACAGTGGATATGTCTCTGAGTTCTATGGCACCGACGAGCGCCAGCACGCCCTCAAGACGCCACAGGCTGGTGCATGGCCGGGGCGCTGCAAAAACCCGTCATCAATAATTCACAACACTTACTTACTAGTAGGACTTAGGACTTAGTCCTCGCTCGCGCCGCGTGCAACCCACAGACGCTGCCACCGTAATAGTTGCGCGCGGCGAGTAGCCAGGTATAGATTGCCATATACTTATATCGTCAGCACCGATATATGGCCGCAAGATAACATGCCGGCGGCGGGACCGGGGACAGGGAACGCGTTGCGCGCCAACCTTAATGTCGGCAGCGAGCAGGAGCACGTGGGCTCCAAGACAACGCGGAGTAAGCGGACACAGGACGAACGACGCGCGGACGGGACCGCCCCTTCAAAAAGAAGGGACGGCCCCGCGCGCTCCGAACGGCCCGTGCCTCTGCAAACTCTGAGCCCCGCCGCGGCGGCGCGGCGCGCAGCCCGGCCGCCATGAAGGCGTACCGGGGGCGCCGCGCCGCCGGCTTAGAACAAGGGGTCGCGGCGCGCGGCCTCGAGCTCGATGAGCTGGATGCGCGCCGAGAGCGCGGCGACCGCGGCCTCGTGCTTCATCTTCTCCGGCGAGGCCTTCTTGCCCCAGCTCGAGAAGTTGGAGACGCGGCAGGCGTGGTACTCGATCATCGAGTGGGCTTTCGCAATCATCTTCTTCTCCTTCTTGCGGAGCTGGGATTCGGCGACCACGATCTGTTTGACTTTCTTGGCCATATTTTGAGGTAGGGAGTTGTTGAAGCGTTTGGGTGAGCGCCTGAAAAGGCGCGCCGAGTATCTGCGAGGGGCAAGACAGGTGAATAACTCGTTCTTGCGCGCTTATCATCGACAGGCGTGTTCATGTGATTAAGACCTGGCTCGTGTCCAAGCGCGAGTTCCGTCCGACGGGCGGAGACGTCGGGAGGAGGCCGGAGGTGTCGTCCGCCGCATATCTCTGGGCCAAACAAGTGTGCGAACCTTGTCGCGGCCGCTGCGCCGCTCGCAGACCCCGCGGCGGGACCAGCGCGGTGCGCTGTGAGACGGGCAAAGCCGTGCGGCCGCGCGCGACGTCGTTCTGGCAGCCAGAACAAGTTCTCACAGGATTGTATTTTCTGTGCTCTCTTCGACCTCAAATTGAACGGTGATGGCTGCGAAAGGTGCGGCGTAGGTGCAAGGAACACACTGCGCACACCCTCGCAGCGCGCTGTTGGTTTTGCGACGCGGGAGCAGGCTTATTGTTGATGGCACTGAGAGCAGCTCTGGACTCAAATCATACTAGCATGCACTGCTAGTAGCGTGCCCGAAGGATTTTTTCTAAGGGCTCGCATCGGCGCGGGCATGAAAATCCGGGGCCGGATGCCTCCTCGCTTCGAGTTAGGCAAGGAATCTCTTGCCCGCGTCGGCCGCGTCGACCGTCAGACGACCGAGCGTCCGCGCATGCCACACCACCGTCGTTAAACGAGCGCTCACACACATCCCAGAAGAACGATGCGACCGCTTCCCGTGGTCTCGAATCCATGTGAAAAAAGCCAAGGCCTTGAGATGTTACACGGCACCGCTCTCTGCAAGGCGTACGGCTCGACGCGCGGCAGTATCACGCACACGCTGCAGCACACGCAGCAGCCATCAGCCAAACCACCGCGCGCTCCTCGAAAGCACGCCTAAGAGCCCTCACAGCACTCCCAAGCCCATAGGCTGCACTGGGCCAGCACAACTCCCGGCCAGCCGCCGCGGGCCCTGCGAGCGTGTAGCGCTGCATACGATGGCACTGCTCGAGCTCTTCCTCATCAAGATCTCCCAGCGCCAGGACGACGTCATCCTTGAGGGCGTCGACGCGCAAAAGCGCCCGGCGCATCTCACCGTGACCGGCTTCCGGCCACACTTCTACGTGGGCCCCGTTTCCGAGGACGTCGACGTCATAATTCGCCAAGCGGACCTATGCAGAACGGCGCCGGCGCACGGCGTGGCCGTCGAAGCGGTGCGGCGCACGTTCCTCTGCGGCGTCAACGCGCCGCGGCCCTACTTGAAGATCACGCACCGCTGCGGCGCGGCGCAGTCCGCGTTAGTAAGAAAGTGCCAGGAGCTGTGGACCGAGCCGCCCTGCGAGGACGGCGTGCCCCCCCTGCGGCGGTTCCTCGTCGAGACGCACCTCTCGGGCGGCGCCTGGCTCGAGGCCCGCACCACCACGGAGGCGGGCGACCGTCGCTACCGCTGCGCCCACGCCCATGTCACGGGCCGCGCGCCGGACCCTTTGCACCAGACGTTTGCACATTCACGCTTCGCGGCCATCCCGGTTCTGAAGGTCCTGGCGCTGCGCATTGAAGCGGCCTCGGGCCGCGACGACGCGTGGACTTGTGCAGAAAAGTCCACGGACGCGATCGCGGCCGTCGCGCTCGCTTCATATGAAGGCGTCGACGTGTTAGTTGTGGGCGGCAAGAGCAAGCGCACGCTCGCCTGCGGCGCGCGCGTCTCCTTTTTTAGAGATGAGGGCCGCTTGCTGGCGGCCGTCGAGACCCATCTGAGGAACGCGGACCCGGACGTGCTCTTCACCTGGGACGACCGGCGCCTCGGCCTCTTAGCGCAGCGCTTCCGCGCGCGCATGGGGCGCCCCCTGCAGCTGGGCCGCTTCGACGATGTTCCATTATCGTGCGCGTCCGTCACGACCTACTCCAAGGCCTGGATCAAGGACCGGTCGGAACGGCGCATGGCCTCCTCAAATAACCTGGAGACGCACCGCTGTTCTGGATTAGGCGGGCGCATGGGCGTGGACCTGCTGCGCTGCCTGGTCATGCGCCAGCAGCCCAAGCTCACGCGCTACGATTTGACCGAGGCGTGCCGCGCCGTTTTAGACCAGGCGCCGCCCGCCATCACGCCGGCCGCGCGCCGCGGCTTGGGCCCGAGCACGCGCGCCGCTATCGCCGCCGCGGAGGCGCGCGCCGTCCTCTCTCTAGGAAAGCGCCTCAACGCCGTCGCCGAGACGGTCGAGCTCGCGCGCTGCACCGGGTTGGACCTGGAGACTATATTGTGGCGGGCGACGGCCGTGCGCACGGAGCAGCTCGTGCTCAGGGCTGCCAAACAACTGGACGTCGCGCTGCCGCTCAAGCGCTTCCCAAGCGAGCGGGGGTGGGTCCCGGACACGACGCCCTTCCTTCACCACCCGGCGCCGCGGGTTGAACTAAGGGACCACCAGGCGTCGTTGGTTGCGAGCGGTCTCATGGGCCACTCGCGCGCCGCGGGGTCGTGCGGCTTTTACGACACGGACCCCGTCGTTGTCTTGGACTTCGCGTCCCTGTACCCGTCGCTCTTCGTGGCGAACAACATATGCTGGACGACGCTGCGGAGCGGCGCGGAGGACGACGATCATGTATGTCCCGCGTCGGCCCAGCTCCAACAGCCGCACCGCTTCGCGTCCAAAGCCGCGCGGCCCGGGTTATTACCACGACTGTTGGAGGCCCTGATCACGACGCGGCGCCGCACGAAAGCCCTGGCCAAGGCCGCATTAGAACGCGGCGACGCGACGGAAGCGGAGTGCCTGCAGGCGAGGCAGCTCTCCCTAAAAATGTGTGCGAACGCCTCGTACGGCTTCACGGGCTCCAACGTCTCGCCGCTCGGGGGCAAGGCCCTGGCTGAAAGTTGCGTCCGGTGGGGCAACTGGTGCTGCCGGCGCGCGCGCGACATTATTGAGGCGTCGACGGACGGCGCGGAGGTTATTTACGCGCAGACCGATTCATTATTTGTGCGGCTGCCGGGCTGGAGCCACGCGGAAGCGCACGCTGAAGGAATGCGCCTCGCGGAAAGCGTTTCAAGTGCGCTGCCGGCGGGCCTGACCCTCGAGCACGAGCACACGCTGTTCCCGTTTTTACTGTCGCACGTGAACCGCTACGCCGGCCGCGATGTGGACGGCGAGATCATCATCAAGGGCATTGGGAGCGCGCGGGGCGACGCAACGTTTGTGCGGGACACGCTCAAGGACACTGTTACACGTTTACTGGAGCACAGGGTCGAGGCGGCGTGCGCGCTCGCATCACAACGCCAGGAGCAGTTACTGCGGGGCGACGTGTCGTTGGACGAGCTGACGTGCGGCGCGTTCCTGTGGCGCGTGGACCAGGCGGACCTGGAGAAGTTCGCGCGAGGCGAAGACGCAGACGATTCGACCTTGCGGACGCCCCACGTCGCGCTGGCGACGAAGCGGCTGAAGCGGGACCCCGCGCTCCGGTTTCGGCTGGGCGAGTTCGTCCCCATGGTGCACGGTAGGGGCCTCCGGGGCGGCGCGCAGAAGGACGCGGTGCTCGACCCGGCCGCGGTCCTGCGGACGGACGCGCCCGTCGACTTGAAGTTATATAGAGACAAGAAGCTGCTGCCGGACTTAAAACGCTTGTTCGCGCCCTTTGCGCAGAGGGACGACGTCAAGCGCTTGCTGGACGAGCCGCCGGCCATCGTGCGGAGCGGCAAGCTCAGTTGCGCCGGGGCGTCCATCTTAGTCGATGGCCGCGAGACGCCGCCGTCGCCCTCGAAGCAGCGGCCGGACCGCTTCTTCCTCGCCCAGCCCCGGGCCAGCGCGCTGTGCGTGAGCTGCTCGTCGAACACGGACGACGCCGAGCGGAGAGCCGCCTTCTGCCGCGCGTGTCTCCGGCTGCCGTTCGAAGACCGCCAGACGGCGTACCTGGCGGTCTTGGCGGAGCAGCGGGCGGCGCACGTGGCCGTCGATGCGATCGCCGCGGACCGCGCCGTGATCGCGCGGCGTATTGAAGGCGCGGCGCCGGGGGCGTTTCCGATTTCGGACGGCGCGTACCCCCTGGCGCGGGCCATCCGGCGCCTCGAGGGGGCCGACGCGCGGTGCGGGCGGGACTTCTGCCGCGCGCCCGCGAGCTTGCGGCCGCCGCCGGCGCCGCGCAAGAAGAAGCGCGCGCGCGCCACCAACTACGAGCTCGACGGCGCGCGGCGGACGCTGGGCTTCGGCGACAGCGACGAGGAGGCGGTCGACGCGTGGACCTGCCGGGAATGCGCCTACCCGCACACTTCGGCAACCGAGGCCGCCATGGGCGCGTGCGCCGCCTGCGGCGAGCGGCGGCCGTCGCGCAAGAGGAGCGTGTCCATGGCGTCGCCCGCGGCCGTGTTGATGCGCGGCGGCCTCCGGAGTCCGCCGCCGCGAACGCCCGGCCGGACGGCTCGGTCGCCGGCGCCGCGGACGCCCGCACTCACCTCGCTGGCGCCGCCGCGGACGCCCGCCGTGACCTACGGGTCGGACGGCCGGCCGGCGGCGACGCCCGGCGGTCCGCCGCCGCCGGAGACGCCGGAGACAAGGAAGCCGCCGAGCGTGACCCAGTCCTGAGTCCTAACTTAGATGTTTGTTTGTCGCTGTCGTGTTTCCCCCCCTGTCGTCGTCGTCGCTCGTCGTCGTCGTCGATACATGTGAAGTTGTACTAGAAAAAAGAGACTTGTTATTCTTCTAAGACTTGGATTCGACAACACGACACGTAAAAGGCAATCAAGCCATGAACGTGAGGACGTGGTCGAAGCAGACGTGGCCGCCGTGGGCGCCGAGGATGAACGCCTCCGCGGAGACCGTCTCCTTGACGCGGTTGACGTGCTTGTTGGCGTTGGCGTGTAAAACGCTGAGCGCTTGGCGCATCTCCGATGCCACATAATTGGGTCTTTCCTCCTCCACGAGGCGGCCGTAGAGCCCGGGCGCGCGCGCATGGGTGCGGGCCCAGGGCTCGTAGCCTCCGTAAGTGTCGACGGACGCGAGGAGCTGCGAGACGACCGAGTCCTTGTCAGACTCGTCCAGGTGGGCGTCCAGGGGCGTGTCGCCCTCCTCGTCCTCGCTGGCGGCGTCAGCGCCCTGGGACAGGAGGTAGTGCACGAGCTCGGGCTGGTCGCCCTGGAAGGCGGCCGCGTAGTGGAGCGGGGTCCACTGCTGGGCGTCGCGGATGTCGACGTCATGCTCCGCTTCTTCTAGCAAGAAACGAACGACGTCCATGGAGCCGGCCTCGCAGGCCTCGTGCAGGGCGTAGGTCTTGGCGGTCGTCGCGACCGCCAGCGCGTCGGCGTCGACCTTGCGGAGCTCGTCCACGTTGTTCTCCTGGATCATGGCGAGGATCTCCTCGTCCATGACCGTCGGGTCTCCGCCGAGGCCGAGCGCGGGGTCATCGACGCTGACGACGCTGTCCGAACGGTGGCGCGTAATGTCCGACATACTGGCCTTAATCTGCTGAAGCTGCTGGCTGTGAGGTAGAGATGCAGGCGAGCTGCTGGAGGTAGTTTAGACTTCACTTAACGTTATTGCGAAGTGCGATGTAGCTGCGGTGCGTATGCGATGAGTTTTGTCGCAGCCTTTGTCGTGTCGATTTTGTTCAGAGATTGGTCGGTTGATCAGTCCGTTGGGGGAATCGACGTACTACCCGCGAAATCTTTGTCTATTCGTCCACGAGAATCGTCTAGGGGGCCGCGCCGAAGCGTCTTGATGTGCGGACGGCCCTTCAACGAGGATCAAAGGACAAAGCCACAGTATCCCTCAGCTAGATCCCCCGGCTGCGCCAAGCAGCCACGCGATATGACCTCCTGGAGTCCTGGAGGGGTCTCAGATCACCGGATCCTCGCGCGACGAGTCCGCACGGGTTTCATCACACGTTCGATGGCTGCTAAATATGCTACCGCATTGCCTCGTATAAATAGGTGTCAGGTAGCAGAATTGCAGCACACAACATAGGAGGCGGTGGCCAGCGAAGCCATTGCGTTTTGCACCGCTAAGTATGGAGCAGCCACCCAGCAGAGCAGAGGAGCAGCCACCCAGCACTCGTCGACGCGCCCTCACGCTCGCATGCATGCTCGTCGCCGCGGGAATAGTCGCAGCGGTGACGCCGGATGACAGCTCTCTCACAAAGCCGTACGCCTACGTCTCCGCGGCGCTCGGCGGCGCCTACTTCGTCGCCTGGAGCGCGTCCTTCTGGCCCCAGGTCCTACTCAACAGGCAGCGCAAGACGACGAGCGGCCTCTCACCGGACTTCGCGGTGCTTAACATGTTCGCTTTCGCGGCCTACACCACGTACACCTTGTCCCTGTACGCCTCGCCGCGCATAAGACATGAATACGAGCGCAAGCACGACCACGCGCCCGAGGTGCGCTTTGCGGACACCTTCTTCTGCGTGCACGCTCTACTGCTCTCGACGGTCACGGTGGGCCAGATCTACTATTACGACGGCTTCGCGAAGCAGAAGCCGAGCCGACCGGCGCGCTACGGTCTGGCCGCGCTGACTCTCTACGTGGCAGGCACCGCCATCCTGAGCAGCGAAGCCCTGCAAGTACTATTCGCGCTCTCGTACTGCAAGATGGCCGTGACGCTCTGCAAGTATATTCCGCAGCTCCTACTCAATTACAGGAGGCGCAGCACCGTGGGCTGGCCCATCGACAACATTCTGCTGGACTTCACGGGCGGCGCACTCTCGACGCTCCAACTGATTCTCGACAGTGAGAATCAACATGATTGGGCGGGCATCTCCGGCGATCTGGTCAAGTTCGGCCTCGGTGTGACCTCGATGGTGTTCGACGTCCTCTTCCTGGTGCAGCACTACGTGCTCTACCGGCCGTTCGCCCTCCAAGAGGCTCTCCTCGACGGCGCGCGGGAGGACCGCGGGGAGGACATTGTTGTGTAAATGTGATTTTTGTGAACTTGAATCTTGAGTCCAAAGGTATATCCGGCACGTGGCCCGGCTGGACAATCGGATATATATGCACATTACGTTTAGACACCTAGCCAACAACAGACTTGGGCGGCGACGAGAAGAAGCTATCTATGGTCCGCTGGCGCTTCTTGGGCGGCGCGCCGCCAGAACCGTCGACGCGCACGCGGGCGAGGCGTTCGAGGTCGCCGGGCTTGACGCGACGCCCGATCACGCTCGTCGGCCGCGGCTTCGGGCAGCCGCCGGCGCCCGGGCGGTCGCGCCAGCCGAGGCACCACAAAAGGCCACCATAACTCGGCGGCGCCCCGCCGTCGAGCGCGTACGTGTCGTTGAGGCGGACGAGCAGATCCAAAGCAGCCTGGAGGCGCGTGGCTGGCGTCTGCGCTTGGTCATCGTCGAGGGAGTGCCACGCGGGAATGGCCTTGCCCCAGGCCATGCGCACATTGTTATGTAACTCGCCCGACAGCACGAGGCACTTCTGGCAGTCGTCCCAGTAGGCGTCGCCCGACGCGCCGCGAGCTAGGGCTTCCACGCCAGGCGCCGTGGCGTCTGTGGTCCGCAGCTGATTCCGGGCCCAGTTCGGTACGGCGCGCGCCGCGTCCAAGTAGGCGCCAGGATTCCGCAGACACCACAAATAACTTGATTCGCGGAAGCCGCAGAACTCGCTCATGTACTTGTCCACGCGCGACGCGTCGCGCGCCATCAGGAGCGGGTCGATCATGCCGCAGTTGACGTACGCGCTCATACGGCTGGAGCCACAAACGTCCAGCGGGTCGTTTCGGCGCTTGGCGTAGCCCGAGAGGCTGTCCGCGACGAAGGCCTCCCAGCGCGCCGTGGCCGCCTTTGAACCGCCGCACGTCCGCGCCACTCTTCCCACCGATGTGTCCCTCCGGCTCGGCGCCGCCAGGACTTCGTCGACCGCCGTCTCCCCGGAGAGGTCGAGGCTCCACGCCGCCGGCGGCGGCGGTGGCGTCGCGGCGTGCGCTGGCGCGAGCGGCGCCGCAGCGAGCCGCGCTCGGCGCGCGTCGCGCGTCGCTTGTAGAAAGCGCGCGTTGCCACCCACCAGCGCTTGCGCATTTAGCGTCCTCGACGGCACGGTGCAGGCCGCGTCGCAGAGCCAGGTCGGCGCGCCCGTCCGCCGAATCTTGTCCGCGAACGACGCGTGCGGCTCGAGGCCGAAGTGTTCGTCGATGACCACGAGCCGGGCTCGCGCGGCGAGGGACAGCGCGGCGGCCTGGCGGCAGCCGTCGCGCTCCACGTGCACAAGCAGAACCGATCCTCGCGCGACAATCTCCGGCTGCAGCTCGCGCAGCGCTTCCAGTCGAAACGACGTGGCGCGGTCCGTCGGTCGCATGCCGATGCGGGCCAGCGCGGCCGGAAAGGAGTCCTCAAGCACGCATAAGCAGATTAAGGGCACACCCAGCTCGTTGGCTACGCGCAGCGCGGTCTCCAATGACGGGTTCGCAGCGCTGCGGTACGCCGTCCGCACGCAATATAGCACATGAGCGCCAGCGTCACGCGGTGCCGGCAGCGTCGCGCCGTGTTGCGGGCGCAGCCGCTCTTGCAATGATGTGGGCAATTGAGCTGGCATGCCACTGTGCTGAGTCACTGATGAGTTTGAGTGCTGCGTTTACGCACAACTGCTAGCACCGATTGACAGAAGAGAGCAGCGAAGCAGCGTCAGTCACAAATGCGCGAGTTTGAAGTTCAGAGTGTGCCAGCACAACGCATCTATACTCCGAGCGGGTTTTCCGTGCGGGTTTCGCGCTGAAATCGAGTTGCAGGCAGAGCACAGAGAGCATAGCAACACAGCACACAGCAGACGTCTTTGCAATCATATCTGCCCTCAGCGACATCGCTGCTGCACATAGCGACGCTCCGCCGCCGCCCCCACCGATTGACACGGCGAGCAACAGCTCACCGCGGCGCAACGCAGCAGAGAAGGCACCGCCGCACGAAGACGTCGGCGAGCCGGACAGCCCAGCTACCCCCATCCTACCCGGTTGCTCCCTGATGGCGCCCCCCCCGAAATCCGACGGCGCCGCGAGCCCGGCGAAGCTGGCCGTCGGCGTCGTGGGCATCTTCGGCGCCTTCCTCTACTACGGCCAGCTCATGGGCGACATCATCAAGTTCGAGGCCGCGGACGGCTCGAAGTTGGAGCGGGAGTGGTTCCTGCAAGTGTTGGAGGCGGCCGCGAACGTCGTCGTGGGCCTGGCCGGCCTCATGGTCGCGCAGGGCGGCCCGTCGCCGCACATCCCCTACAAGTCCTTTCTGCTCACGGGCAGCACGCAAGTCCTGGCCAAGGCCATGACTCAGAAGGCCCAGATCTACGGCGTGCCCTTCTTCCTCGCAACTTTAGTGAAAAACGCCAAAATGGTCCCCGTCATGGTCGGCGCCATCGTATTAAGCGGCACGAGCTACCCGGCGCGCAAGTGGGCCCAGGTGGCCCTGATCATCGGGGGCGTGATCCTAGTCACGGTGGGCAAGGCCCAAAAACCGGAAGCGGGCGGCTCCGCCGATATCATCGGCATGGGCTGCCTCGGGTTATCCTTAGTCTGCGACGGCATCACGGGCGGCCAGCAGACGGCCTTCAAGAAGGCGTACAAGAAGACCCAGGGCAAGGGTTTAGCTCCGTACGACCTCATGCTCTTCACGAACGCGGCCATGCTCGGTGTTGCGTTAGTGATGGCTTTGGTGTTGGACCAGTTCTTCGGCGGCGTGGCCTTCCTACTGGACAATCCCCCTCTCTTAACGGCGGTGGCCAAGTTCTCGTTCTGCTCGGCCATCGGCCAGAGCGCCATCTTCTTCACGATGGCGAACTTCGACCCCCTCCTCGTGACGACGGTGACGACGACGCGCAAGATCTTCTCCGTATTATTGGACATCGTGTCCCGGGGCTACGTGCTCAATATTACGCAGTGGTCCGGCATCGCGACCGCCTCCCTAGGTGTCTTGGGCGAGCTCCAGGAGAAGTTCGGGGCCAAGGCCAAGGCGCACGCGAAGTAGTAGGCTGGGTAAGGAACACAGGCTAGCTTACGCAGCAGTTCGCCGCGGACGCGTCGGGCGTGGGCAGGCCGGGCATGCCCGGCGCGGCCCCGGCCTTGGGGAAGATGTTGTCCCCCAGGTTCATGACGGGCATGCCGTCGGGCCCGAACTCGAGGGCCGGCGCGAGCTCCTTGATGATCTCCGAGGGCACCTGACCGTGCTTCTGTAGATCTTGTAATAATTCCACTAACCGAGGGAAGTTGTCGGGTTCGTAATCATACACAGCCACGACCCGCTGGAAGAACTGGTACTGCGTGCCGTACCGCTGGTACTCCTCCTTACTTAACGTTTCGTACTTCTCCGCCAGCCACTCGGGGTACTTGTCGCAGACCTTGGTCATGGGCTCGTACATGAGGTCCTTGGCCAGGAGCTGTCGTAACATGTTCTCGACGATCTGGTCGAAGTCCTCCTTCTGGCCGAGTTTCTCGAACTCCTGGATCATATTGGTCATCATCTCGTCGCCGCTCTGTTCGATTTGACTCGGCTCCATGCCCTCCATGTTACTTGATGATGTTGCTAATAGTTCCATGGTCCGGCTTAGTCCGCGGTCCAATTCGACGTCGGGCGCTTCGTCGGAAATACACCTTTCTGCTCGGTCCCTTTGATCTCTTACGAACTGCTCAATAGTCCTAGCGCCCTCCTCGTTGCCAGACAGTGCTCGTAACGTCATCTCCAATGTGTCCTTGAACGCGGGATTCCTCAAGTTCTCCACCAGTCCATCCAGTCGATTCAGGGCGTCGCCCTTCATGTCCTCCTCCATCAGCAGATCCACTCGTAATGCCCGCTTCTTCCCCGCCATCAGGTCCTCCATGCGCCCGTCCTGGTCCTCGGGGTCCTGCGTCAGGTCCTCCTCCGCTTCGAACTCGGCGATGGCCTCGTCCAAAATTTCGTCGAGGGCCGCCTTGCTGGCCTGGCGCTTGGCGGCCAGCTCCTGCTTGGCCTTGTTGGACTCGCGCATCTGCGGGGAAATAGAGTCGCGGCGATGGCGTGCGTGCTAGGAGGGGGGCAGCACTCTCGACGGCGCTGCGCCGACGCCGAGAGATCCGTTTCTCACCGGCATCGCCGCGGCGCACCAATGCGAGGCGAAGGCACTTTTCTGCGCTGAGCCGCGCCATCGCCTTCATGTCGGCCATGGTCTACGGCGCGGGCCGCCGTGCGCGGCGCTGTCCTGTATGGGGTCCACCAGCACGCCACCAGCACGCCACCGGCAGCGTTTTGCGCGCGGACTTTGCCCCGTGTCCGACGGAGGGACCCGTGTGGCCACAAATATGCACGCCCGGGCTGCCAACCTGCCGTGTAGGGGTGCCAGGGGCTGCCAAAGTGCAGTGCTGGACAGGTTTTTTCACAAGCAGTTTGGCGTTTGCTCGTTGCTCCGCCTCGCGCTCCGCGAGCGCAGCCGGAACAGGAGCTGCTCGAAGGCGGCGGGTCAAGCCCTTGAAGGCCCGTGCGTCGCAGGGGCAGCCGCGCGAGCTCCTCGGTCGACGCTGCACACCACAAAAGCCGCGGAGACGTGCACGGGCCAGGATGAGCCGCGTCACCCCGCGGAACGAGGAGGACTCGCCGCGGCCGCCGCCGCCCGACGAGGAACGCGAGATCCCGCGCGGGACCGAGATCCCGCGCGGCGACAGCCCGCGGGACTTCGGGGCGGCCAACTTCGTGTACTGCCCGCCGCGGCCGCCCAGCCTGCGGGAGACGGCGAGCGCGGACCGCGCCTTCCTCAAGGAGGTCCTGGGCGACGCCGGCGACGGGCTGGCCAGGGCCGAGTACGGTTTAACTCAAATCCAGGAGCTCTTCAAGGAACTGCGGAAGCTGGATTTGAGCGAGGACGCTGCCTTAGCCTTCGTGGAAATACAACGCCTCGTCGGGGAGACGCAGAAGGATCTAGGCGTGGCGCGGGGCAATTTTGGTGTTGCTGGTTCCAGTGTGTCGGCCGCGGGCGCGCGGGACGAGACCCTCGTAGGCGTCGCGGAGGTCGCCTCAAGTTTCTACGACTCGCAATTGCAGCGCTTGGGTCTAGAAGATGATTTAAAGGGCTACCTGCCGCGCGGCGCGGATCTGTTGGACACGCACCGCCTGTCCGTCAAGTTATTGGAGGTGGAGCTAGCGGGCGCCACGGACCGCATCGACGACGTGGTCTACGAGCAGATGCAGTCCGTGGCCGACAAGTACTTGCAGATGGGCTCGGCCCGCATCTACCACAACGACGCCGCGCGGCAGGCCACCTGCGCCGCGGCCGACTGCTTCCGCCAGTGCTGCGAGGCCTCGAGTAGTGCTAGGCAGTCGGCTTCTGCTGCGCGGGCCGCCTTCGTCAGGGACACCATGGCGTCGGCCGCGGACTTCGCCCGAGCGGCGAACGCCGCGTCGGACGCGCACCGGGCTGAGGCCGACGCCGCGCAGTTCCGGGAGGCTCGGGCCCTGCGCCAGGCCGAGCGGCTGCGGGAGAACGGCGCTAAGTTGCAAAAGGAGCTGGCGCGGCACGTCGTGCCCGCGAGCGCCATCGCTAGTGGCGCGCGCGCCGTCCCGGCCACCTCGTTGCCGCGGTCCCCGCAGTCGGACCAGGCGACCATGTGCGAGATCCGCACGGCCCTCAACGACCTGGGCAAGGCCGAGGACCCCTTCGAGCGGTCCGGCGCTCTGGAGGCGCTCGCGGCGTTGCTGCGGCGCGAGGCCCCCGCGTCCGTCGTCATGGGCGCCGGCACGGCGGAGCTCGTGGCCACGGGCGGCGCGCGAGCGCAGGCCAAGCAAATCGCCGATTTGCCCGAAGATGCGGCCGAGGCGCGGCTGCGGCGCCTCGAGTCCATCGCGCGGCCGCACCGTCGAAAAGAGCCCCTGTCGCCGCGCCGCCGGCACCTCCTGGAGAGGAACAACCTGCCCATACGGGGTACCCTCCGGGCACCACCCTCGGTCGCGACGCAGGACTTCCTCGAGGACCTCGGGCTCAAAGCGGACACCATCCGGACGGTGCGGGACCCGTCGGAGCTGTCGCCGCGGCAGACCCGGCGGACGTTGGGGGTGGAGGAGTTGTTTTAATTGATATTGGTATTTACATATATTTGTGGCTCCATGCTCCAGCCGAAGACGAGTCCATGGAAACCCGCACCAATTATTCGGCCCCTGAAAAAGAGTGCCACGCGCACCTTCCGTGGGCTCCGCCGCCGGCCGATTGAGCGCCGTGGGTGTTTGTCTGACTCCGTCGTGGCCTAGTAGCCATATGGCCACGAAAAACAAGGTGAGGCGCCTCAACGAGAAAGAAAACTTGCCTTTAGCTCGCCGACGTTCCCTCAGCCACAAAACGCCCCCACGCCGGCCGCGCGCTCACGCGCCGTACCTAGAGGACCGCGCGCTCACGCTGTACTGCACGCAGGCATCGCTTGACCAAAGCCCAGGGGAAATTTACTGTAACGTCGACGATAGTGTCCGCTTAACGTAACGATGGTCCACACGCACGGCTGGGTCCGCCGCAAGGTAAAAAAATCGGACAAGTGGGTCCGGCGCTGGATCGAGGTCAATAAACACGTGCTCTACTCGTACCAGTCGTGCCCGGCGGACATGCCGTCCGCGCGAGTGATGAACATGCTCGATTTGCGGAAGACGCGGACGATCGACGTCGTCGATGGTGAGGAGGGCCTCTTCGTAATCGTGCCGCAGTCGTCGGACGACGCGCACCCCGGCTATTTGATGAAGGCTGAGAATAGAGAGAGCGCCTTGGCCTGGGTTGCGGGCCTCAACGCCGCGCGGGACCGCGAGATCGAGAAGAGTGGCACGGATGCGGCGCGCCGGCCGGAGAGCTCTTGCTGCTCGCTCTGCTTTGGGTCGAAGAAGACGCCCGAGCGCGACCCGCTCGTGCAGTACTAGGCCGCGCGCGTCTCGAACAGCAATATGTAAATACTTAATATCACAAACCCCCTCTTCCTGGGCACAGGCGGTTGATTATTTACTTACTCAAGGAGGAATGGGCTTCGGGGTGTACTCGGGTCCCAATGTGCGTGTGTCGTCGGGCTGGTAGCCGGCGGGTTCATATCGCAACGAGATGCCGTTCACGCAATGCCGTTCGTCGGTCGGGCTCGGGAAGCCCTCGCCCTTGAAGACGTGTCCGAGGTGTCCGTCGCATTTCGCGCAGACGATCTCGATCCGCATGCCGTCCTCGTCCGGTACTTCTCTTATGGCGCCCGGGATGCCGTCGTAGAATGCTGGCCAACCGCAGCCACTCATAAACTTGGTTTTCGCAAAATACAAGGGCTCCGCGCAGCCGGCGCACTCATAGACGCCAACGTCCGGGTATTTTGTGCCGTAGTCGCGCTTGAGGTCGTGCTCAAGAGCGCCCTCGGTCCCTTCAGAGTACCCCGACGGCTCCGTCGCCTTTTCCCGGAGCACTGCGAACTGGTTTGGCGAGAGCTCCGTCATCCAGCCGGCGTCGTCCGTGGGCATGCTGGCCAGGGCGCGACCGCAACGGCGGCGTACGGAGGGCACGAGGCTGGCGCCGCGGCGGAGCGCGAGTAGTAGCATCGTGCACCACTTGGGCATCGTACAAGCTGTTGTACGCGTTGTGTGAGCGTTGTTGACTGCACAAAGTTGGGAGAGCACTCTCAGCAGCACAACCTGCCACAACCTCACAGAAAGCAACGGTCGCCGAGCTTCTCCGAGACGAGGACCGAGGAGTCGTGAAAGTAAGCTGTAACGTGCGTTGCGGCGCTGCAGAGTGCGCTTGGACGACACTGGCAAGATGACACGGCAAGAGCGGCGGACCCCGTCTACAAAACCCGTACAAAAGAATTCAGATTCGATCGCACGCGCGGCACGCGCAAATAGCGCTGCCCTCACAACGCGCTGTTAATACACAGTGCATGATTCACCTGAGCAGCGGGAAGCCCGCACCGGGGCTGCCTGGTCTCATATGAGGATGCACTGGACCACATGGTCTCTCATACCGCTTTGGACCACCTGCGCCGCGGCACCACCGGACTCCGCGGCCGCACCGGCTCTGGACTACGCCGCCGTTCTCGCGGACCACCGAGCTAAATGCCGCACGAAACCCAATTCCGCCTTCTGCTGGATGGATGATTCAACAAACGTGGACGCGACGTGCCAGTTTTCGGCGCGCGTCGGCCTGGCAGCCCGGGGCCCGAGTCCGGTGGGCCCGCGCCTCGACCTGCGCTTCGGTAACGACGAGCGGTGGGCGGCGGTGCCCCACGAATTAACGGGCAAGCCCGCGCGCGCCTTCGCGAAACAGCCGCGGCTCTGCGCGTTGTCGAGCGGCGAGCCCTATGAAGGTCCGTCGCCCTCGCTGTTACTAATAGCGAACGACGTGGACTACGTCTTCCGCCTGTGGCCCTACTTTGTGAACAAGGCGTTGTGGGCTTCATCCACCAAACACCGCCTGAGCGTATGCATCGGCGTCCGAGTCCGCCCGACGCCATCTGATTCATTGCAACACAGGTCTGGATCGGCGAGCTGCCCAAGCTCATCGCCGCGAAGAGCGGGGACGGCTGCCGCGCCTCGAAGCAAAAGCGCCAGTTCCACCGCTCGTTGACCCAGTCCTACTACGGCTCGGCGCCCGCGAAGTCCTCGAACCACCACGCCAAGATGCTCGCCGCCTACCGCCTGCTCGAGGACCCCCAGGTCGCGGGCTTATATTATGTGGACATGGACGCGTACGTCGCACCAAGCCACTTCGGCACTGTACCAACGCTCTTCCGCAAGGCCCACACCGACGATACCGTCGACGTGCTCTTCGAGAACGCGCGCGACCCCCAGCTGTTCTGGCACCTGCACGGCGACTCCTTCTATTTGAGAGACGTGGCCCTCTCCCGCATCTTCCTCAAGGTACGTCGTGTCCGGTCCCTTCTTTACTGAACTCATCCCGTCGCAGGAGTGGCTCGAGCGGCGGTGCGGCTTCAAGGACCAGTACTCGCTGTGGCACGCCGTCCTGGGCCTGGCCGGCGCGGCCGGGTGTTTACAGTATGAAGGCGAGATCTACTCTAACTTCACGTACCAGGAGGCCCTGCACATCCAGAAGGCCGAGTGGAAACAACTCAAGCTCAGCTGCGGGGGCCGCCAGAGGCGCTGCCCGGCGTTCCGCTTCTGCCGCGACAAGTACGACCTCGCGCACCAGCACTTCCGCCACGACACCGTCGACGCCCTGGCCACGCGGCGCTTCCGCTACGAAGTGGGGGGCGGCTGGCGCGCCGACGTCGTCGTGGCCGACCAGAGCGGCGGCGACCTTGGCGACGACGACGCTGTCGACAAGTCGGGGCTCCTCGGGGCCGTGGGGCTCCTGCACGTCGGCGCGGCGACGGTGCTCGGGCGGCTGCCGCCGCCCGCGCCGGCGGCCGGTGTTTCTCGGGGGTGGGTCCTCTTCCTCCTTCCGGGTGCCCTGGTGGCGGTCTGGCGGTGTCGGCGACGGCGTCGGGAGCCGCCGCGGGACGCGGAGCCTCCGCGGGACGAGGCGTTCTCGGCCTACGGAACGCGGCGGCCCGTGTTGCGGAAGGTTATATAGACAACTGTGTGATAGCTAGATAATTACGTTGCCCCGGCGGCCCCCCTGGGTCACGCTTCCTTTTGGTGCATCCAACCGCCCTTGAAGCGCATGAAGAATGCTGTTGCGCCGATGAGCGCCAAGATGAAGAGCTGTCGCGCTTGCTCGGTCGCGGGCTCGAACGGGGCAAGGGAGTCGGGCAGCGCGTCGCGCAGCGCCCCCGGCATCAGGTCCCGCCGGCAGACCAGCACGGTGATCGCGACCAAGCTGGAGCAGTAGAAGATCGTGCGCAAGCACTCGGCGACGACGCCGAGGGGTTGCGGCATATTTACTGCTGCTAAAGAGATACCTGCTCCGAGAGCTTGGTGAGCGCGCTTGACGCCTCACAGAGCGCAGCCGTCGAGCGCAACGCCGATCGATGCGCTTGAGACTGCTCTTGCTTAATCCGTGCAGTCCGTGTGCCCGCAACAGCAAGCTCTTTGCTGACAGCAAATCGACCCAGACGAAACCCGCACGCTCTCGCGATCGCGACCGAGCGCAACACGGGTCCGAGCTAGCCGTGCTGACACCACGTGCGGCCCTAGGTCGAAGGAACGTCTAACAGTGCGGGTTTTCATCTAGCTTTTGCCTAACAAAACTTGCCCAGGAACGCCACACAAGACGCGCGCTTAGTAGATTGACCCTACGCGAGCCTCAAGGGTGTCCTCAGGCATATCCCTTGTCGACGAATCGTGCTCGCCGACGCGCCACGACGTGAAACCAGGATTTCCAGAGTTCCAGCGGTTATTGTCCTACATCAGAAGCCACCATCCTCGGCCTTAAGGGCAATCTTGCGAGCACGTATCAAATGCTTGGACGGTTTGAGCCCGCCCTGCGTATGCGACAAGACGTATACTCTAGAGCTTTGAAACTCATGGGCGAAGAAAGTAGCGGCACCATCAGAGAAGCCAGTAACCTCGTGAGTTTGCTCAATGATCTACAGCGCTACGAATAAGCCAAGGCATTGATGCACAAGACGATACCCGTGGCGCGACGCGTTCTCGGAGAGAATCAAGAAATGACGCTCAGGATGAGGATGCACTACGGTAGGGCTCTCTACGGTGACGACGCCGCCACGCTCGACGATCTTCGCGAAGCCGTGGAGACGCTCGAGGAGACGAAACAAATCACGCAGCGTGTGCTCGGAAACGCGCATCCGGTCACAAGATTGGTTGGGGAGTTTCTGGAAAAGGCGCGCGTAGCTCTCGGCACCCGTTCCGCGTCGCTCTAGTAATTTGTCACAGTTCTATATAACCGCTGTGCCCCCCCTACCCATGGTAGATACAACATTACAAATCTACTGAGAGAGAGACACCCGGTAGAACGCCGACGCCGAGATCGCCGTAGCCGTCGACTCGTTCTCGTAGACGAGGGACGGGACTTCCCGCAAGGGAGCCTCGAGGACAAGATAATTCCGCGGGACATATCCAGCCTCGTCCCCTTGCGTTGCAAAAGTCCAGCCCGGTTCCGTCGAGAGCTCCTCCCGCAGCACGAGGACGCGCGCTCCTTCGTCGAGACTCATCTCTGTCGTTTCGACGGCGTCGAAGGCGCGTTTGGCGTACGCGGCACAAAGTTCGGCGCCCTTTCTCGCCTTCTCGCCGCGTTGCTTGCGCTTGCGCCAGTAGGTCGCACATTCCTCCGATGTTGGACCCTCGGACATCGACGAGTCTAGCGAGGGCTGCAGGAAAAGGCTCGGCTGCCACGTCAAAAGCGAGTCCGAGTCCACAGACTTTTGGAACAGCATCGGTGCCTCGGCCGTCGCCGGCCGCGCGGACATCACCGGCGTGGGCGGGAAACTGCCCTGCAGTTCTGCGAGCGGCGGCAGCTTGACCCTCAACGCGTCCTTGGAAACCTCCGTTAGGTCCTCGTCCTGCGGTACGGTAGGAAGCGGCTCGAGCAGTTGGACCTTCGCGCGGCGGCGGCGGCGACCGGATCCAGCCGGCGCCGACGAGGGCCTCGCCCTGAGCCGGGCGCGCACGGCCGCCGCCACCGCCGGGTCGCGCTTCTGCCGTGACGGCGGTCGCTTCTTTTGGGGAGGGTCGCCCGGTGCGGCCCACAGCGACGGCGGGCGACAGAGCCGCGGCACGCCCTCCCAGCCGACGGCCAGGTCGGGGAACACCGCGGCGGCGCTCCGGGGCCGCGCCCCGCCGGCGCTGGGTGGCCGCACGAGCGCACCCTGCGCCCCGACGGACGACTCATTCACCACGCGGGGCCAGGGCCGCGGCGGCACGTCCCTATTCGCGTCGTAGTGCGTGATGCGCCGCTTTGCCTGCCGCCGGCGACGGTGGCGGTCGCGGGGCCCCAAGTAGAGCGCGTGCGCGACGCTCTCTCCATAGCCTTTGCACGCGTGCCCGACGCGCAGGGAGACACTCTTAGTAGAGCGGTACACGCTCTTGAAGGGGTTGAACGGCGTCTTCTTCTTCTTTCCAAACTTGGGCTCCGCGAGGGGCGGCCTTCCCAACACAAATTCGCGGAAGGAGACCATCTGAATGTTGCCGAAGGCGAAGTAGGTCCCGATGCCCAGGGGCGGCTCGAAGGCCACGTACTTGGCCACCAGCAGAAACACGGGCGTCGCCAGCTCCCTGTGCTTTCTTATGGACGTGTGCCGCATGATTTCGATTTCAAATAAAGTGATGAAGAGCGTGTTCGACCGCGACAGCTGCAGCAACGGCTCGTGGACCTTTAGGAGCTTGTAGGCCGTGGCTAAAGGAACATCACAAGCTTGGATGAGGTACGCGAGCAACAAACACGCGGAGCAGTCGTGGCCGTTGGCGCACGTCACTAGAACTTTACCGCCTAGACTCAGTGCGTTCTGCACGAACCCGATGGCCATCGAGTACTCCTCAAATAACGTATTCTGCGGGGCCTTGGACCCGCCGGCGACGCGGACGCGGCAGTAGACGAACGACCTCGTAAATCTATTTGGTAAGTTCGGCGAACAATTTACGATGTGCGTGATGCCCTCCTTCACGAGCAGCGCCTTGTCGCGCGCGGTGCGGTCGGGGGCCCAGAACAAGCCGCAGCTGACGGTCTTGAGCGGGTTGTCCATCCTGCGCGGAACGGATGAGTGGCGTCAACCAAAGGGGACGCCGCGTACTGACTGGAAGTCGTTGAAGCCGACGAGGTGGCTGCAATAGATCAGTTCCGAAAGCACCATGGCCGCGGCCCGGCGCGCGTACTGCTTCGAGGCCGCGAGGCGCTTCAGCGACAAAGCTTTGACCCGCGAGCCGAAGCGTTGTTGTATAACAACCTCGGAACCGCTGCGCACTTCGTCCAGCGACGGCCGGGGGTCATAAGCGTCCGCGGCGATGCGCTTCTCGAGCTCCTTGAGCTTCAGGCGCTTCCGAAGAACGAGCGCCGCGTCTTTCTTCTTCTTCTCGGAAAAGTATTCGGGCAGGGTCAGGCCCTCGGCCCGCGCGTGCTTCTTCGCCATCTCCATCCGGGTGATGACGGCCGGCCCCGGGCCCCGGATCTCCTTCTGGCGCGACACGCTCCGGACGACCCTCGCCCGGTCCTGGTCGATCTCTTCCCGTCGTAATTCACTGACGAGCTCCGAGTAGTCGTCGAGCATGCTCCGCGTCTTATCCTGGGGGTCCCAGCCCGGCAACTGCGCGCGCGGCCCCCGTTGCAACTGCGCCTCGTCCTTTGAGAAGAACTGGAACGGCCCGCCCACGATCACTTCCTTGATGGCCTCGCCCAACAGCAGGCCGGCGCAGGAGCAGCCCGCCGCCTCGACCAGCGACTCCAATTGGCCGCCCTCGCCGAAGCGCGCCGCCTCCGCGGCCTTGCGGGCTGCCTTTTCCTCCGCGGTCTCTGGAGGGGGCTTCTTCTTGCCCATTGGTTATGTGCTACAGCTTGCCAATATATATGTTTGTCATCGCGTGCGTGGCACTGCCTGCCTGCCCGTCAAGCTTGTCGCTGCCGGGCGCAGGGCCTGGCTCTCTTCAAAAACCCGCACCAGATATCCGCACGGGTTTTGATCATCGCAGCGGAGGTCAGGCGAGGCAGCCTCAGTCGCAGCACCATCGGCTCACGCACAAACTAAACCCTTGGTGCGGTCGACGAACCCAGCCCGCTGGTGGAACCCAGCGCGATGGCCGGGGCCAAGAAGCGGGCCCGCCGGGACGGGCCCAAAGGGACGCACCCGCGGAGGCCTAAGCACACGCCGCCGACGAAGGGGCGGGTCGACGAGAATGAGCAGCTCAATGGGCTGAAGCGACAAGCCCGGGACTTGTACGACGTGAACCTCGACGATTTCCAGCTGCCTCGAAATAGCGCGCCCGGCACAGACAATCGGTCGAAGCAGAAACTCTGCACGCCCGAGATGGCCAAGATGATGGCCTTTTACGTCATGATGATCTGCTTCTCCTACGAGATGGTCGAGACGTCGCTGTTCTGCGCCTGGTGGTGGTGGCCGTTTCTACCGCTTGTTTCGTGGTGGAAGCGCTACGGCTGGGGCATCTGGTCGGGCGCCATGGACTTCGGCCATAAGCACACCGGCGGCTGTCGACCCCTCATGATTGCGTTAGGTTGGGTCGGCGCCGTGGGCAGCTGGGCGGGCGACGTGTACCTGGGACAGGTAGCAAAACAGTCGCTGGCCATGTTCCTGGGATGTACCCCTGAAGAACTCCCTGTTGGTTTGAAAGTCGTGCCCTACTACGGCACGCTCATCGCGGTCTGCTTCCACGCGTTCAACCTGTTCTTCCCGGTGCTGTACGTCAACGTCGCCTGTACAAACCGTGGCAAGAAGATCTGCAAGCTCCTGGGCTACTCGCCGAAGGCGACACACGTGCTGCTGTCCGGGCTTGTCTTCCTGTCGAAGACGTGCAGGGACAACGGTGTCGAGTACGAGTTGCCCCGGGAGTGGCTCGGCCACGGTAAAAAGAAGAAATTGAAGTACATGCTCATGTTTGTGCATCCTTCGGCGCGCCTGGAGGACGGCCGCTTTATTTACTGGCGGATCCCGCACGACAAGCCGAAGTTGAACGACTCTGAGGCGACGAGGCGCCTCTGGATTCGGATTATAGATGCGTCGCGCCGCGGCCACATCAAGGTCGGCTCGAGCAAGATGAACCCGGAGCTCGTTACCATGGCCTGCTGCAACGCGTTCACGGTCAACGTGGACCTGATCAAAAGCTGGAAGGTCGCCGACTTTGTCCGGGAGACCTGTGGCTACGGCTGCCGGGGGGGCATGGTCGAGCTCGGCCTCTTCGCGGAGCACTATGACCTCGTCGAGCGCAAGAATCGCAAGTTCATCCGCATCCAGTCCTTCAAGGCGAACTACTTCAAGGACCAGGGCCTGCCCGAGAAGGACATCGTGGCGCTCGTCAAGGACCGGGTCAAGTTCGACGCTTATATTAACGGCCCGGGCTGGCTGGGCCTCGGCAAGTACATCCTCGAGCACGGAATTTTTAAGTTAAAGGAGGGCCCCTACACGTTCGTGCTGGACGGTTTGCTGGACAAGAAGGGCCACCCCGACCAGGAGAAGATCAAGGAGCGCGTCGTGGACAAGGCGTGGCTCGGCCAGGAGGTCACGCTCAAGACGGAGCCGCTCGTCGTCCCGCTGGACAACGTGCAGAAGGCGGAGGTCGAGGCCGACCAGGAGGCGTCCTGGGCGAAGTGGTACGGGTGCGGCTGGAAGGGGGTGGGCAGCCTTGCCGTCTCGCTCATGCGGTGGCACTGGCTGTCCTTCCTCCACCGCAAGAACATGTACCCGGAAAACGTCGAGCGGCCCGCGGACTCGCACGATCTGGAGCAACGGTGCGCCGGCGGCCCGGTTAAATTGGACGGCGACTCGGATAGCGACGGCGACGTCTCGGACGAAGAGGGCGATCTGGAGGCCGGCGAGGCGTTCCGAAACGAGCGGCACGGGTCCATGGTCACGCGGGCGGCGAGGGCTGCGCTGGACGCGGCTCGCGACGCCGGGCACCGCGCCGCAGCGACAGCGGTGAAGCCGGTGCGCATCGTGTTACTATACGGCGGCAGGTGCTTTAAAATGCCGGGCCTCAGCGTCGAACGCGGCGGCGAGCGGCGGCGCGGGCGGAGACGCGCGGTCGTCGGCGGCGGGCGTGGACGCGTCGGGCGCCGGTCTTATGGAGGTGGACGCTTCGGGCGCGGCTGGTGGCCTCACGGCTACCCCGGAGCTGACGTGCTTCGCCCACAAAAAGGCTGGCTCTTGGGACCGCGTCGCGGAGGCGCGCGAAGGGCGGCCCTGTGGCGAGTGCAACCCTGCCTTGGTCCATAAGCGCAAGAAGAAGCCCAAGTGCCGGTGGGTTGAAGTCGCGCCTCCCCGGGTCGGCAAGCGCGGGACGCGGAACCGCGATCCGGAGCCCGAGGACACGGAGCCGGGCACTTACGCCTGCAACCAGGTCATTAACATCGTGACCGGCGAACGCCGCGACGGCGGCACGTGCTGCAAGATCTGCAGGGACGCCCTCTACGACCCAAACAGTAAGGACACCGCCGACTACGTAGACGGGGAACCGGGCGACGGCACTGAACCTTGCAACAGCTGCCTGCGGACGAAATCCTGCACCATCCACTGCCCGCCGGTGTCCAACGCCCTGCTCAAGCTCGAGGTGCTCTTCAAGTCGCGCGCGGCCGGCAACCGCTGAGTCCCAGCGGAGCCGCGCACACATACGGTCAAGGGAAGACCACAATATGACCCACTTAGAAACTAGCCAAGCCTAGGGCGCTTACCCTTCACGTCCTGGGATATGACGTTGTGGAACTATCCAACTGAACTGTCGTCGGTTATCTGAAGCCGCGGCAGTTTGGGGGCCTGGACGAAGGCCTGTCTTGAGAAGGAGAAGTGCGCGCGTGTGACCTCGCTGAGTTTCGACATGATCTGGGTTAGAACTCAGGGGTCCTGTGGACTACCCCGCGCGGTCCGGGCTATCATCAGTCCCGGATCCTTTGTCGACCATCACCACCACCAATGCAGCCGCCCCCCGCACAGGGGGCGTCCGTCGCAAGCCGGAAATTAGATGCAGAGCCTGGTAACATGTATATACTTAGTACTTCTCCGAAAGGAAGCTATGGCCAGTAAGCATCACGCCACGGGTTTTACCAGCAGAGAGGGACCCACAAGGTTGACCTGTAGTCACGGGTCCGTCACCTTGACACACACACGAGCGATAGACAAACTAGCGCGCGCGGCGGGAACAAGCGCGTTGCTTGAGCATCTGTACGCTCCCCGCTCTGGCTCTCTGGTGACCCGAACACAGAAACAACCCTAAGCGCCGCGCGTGGCGGTTCATCACAAATGGAGACCCCCGCGGCACCGCTGCCGGCCTCGAACGTACCGGCGCAGCAGGGCGGCGCTCTACCGGCGCCCGACCCGGGGCCGCCGCCGACGCGGGCGGCGACCGCCGCACCGGCGCCCGCGGCCGAGTCAGCGGCCGCCGTGCCGGCGCCTGCGGCCGCCGCGCCGGCGCCCGCGTCCGAGTCCGCGTCAACGACGGCGGCACCGGCCGCGAGCTGGCTCCCCTCCGACGCCGCGCTCGAGGCCATGAGCACGACGCAGCTGAGAAAATTCATGGCGCGGTGCGGCGTGGGCCGGGGCCCGCAGGACCGGAAGGAGGACTACATCGAGAAGCTCAAGGCCCGCGCCGCCGGGACGCCCTACGTCAACAAGCCGAATCCCTACCAACGCCGGACAGAGGCCCCGGGGGCGCCGGCCCAGGTCTCACCCGCGCCGGCCGTGCCGGTGCCAGCGCTCACGCGCCGGCGGGCCCCGGCCCAGGTCTCGCCGACGCGGCCCTCGCCGGCCGGGCGCATCGAGGACGGCTTCGGCACGTCGTCGGGTGCGCCTTTGCCACCACCGCCCGCTCTAGTCGATTCTGCGTTGCCGCCACCGGCTGCGCCGCCGCTACTGACAAATGCCGATGGCATGACGCCGGCGTCGCTTCTGCAAGCGCGGATCGACGAGGCGATTTGCACAGAAGGCATTCCAAATTGCTTCACTTCCACTTCTGGTGCGGACATGCGGCAGTTCGTCGTATCCGCGACGGACGGGATAAAATGTTCGATTTGTTGCAACAATGCTTGGTCTTCCCGGACTCCATTGGTCACGCTCTTACACGACCTCAAGAAACACTGCGGGCAATATGCCACACGCAGTCTGCCTGAGACGCAGGCTCACCTACGACGCCTCCGCTTGCACGTGGGCGCGCCGATGGTGGCCGGGGATTCTTCCTCGCTAGACGTGCCCCCGGCCTGGACGGACGCCGCTGCGGCGCTCGCGGCCACGGCCGCGCCCGACCCGAGCCGGCTCGTCTTCAGCCCGACACGGGGCCCGTCCGTCGCGCCGGCACTGGCGCCCGCCGCCTGGGCCACCGCGGCGCCGTTGCCGGCTCAGTCGCCCAAGAAACGAGCGCCGCCAACGGCCCCCGCCGACGAACACGAGCCTCTACAAGAGCGGGTGGAGAAGAAGCCCCGCGCGGGCCGCTGCAGCCCTAGTTAGAAACACAATAATTAGTCCACGAACCCGTCGCTATCCGCCCGCCCCGACGAAGTGGGCATGGCGTGCGACTTGACCGGATCTCCGCCCCGGAAATCATTGGTCCCCCAAATGTTCGACGGCAAAGCCCCAGATTGAGGTACACGCATGTCGAGCTGGCCCGCGTTCTCGGCGATGCCCTGCGTGTCCACGCACCGCACGTTTAACAACCCGCGTTGACCCCAATCCGCGACCATACAATCGATGGGCGCGTACACCTCCTCCGTCTCGATCAAGTGCTGGAGCTTGCGGACACCTTCCCTACTGACAGCGTACGCGAGCAGGCACCAGGTGCGGAAGCCCTCCGTCGTGGCGACGCGGACCTTGGACGGGTCGAGACTCTTGGGCGGCTGGGGCCAGTGGTCCGGATACACATATAAGTAGCACACGTCGAACTCTGGGCCCCGGCACACCTGGTCCACCGCCTCGCGGAACGCGTCGACGCTGGGCAGGACCGCGTCGTCCTCCAGCACGACAAAGAAGGGTTTGGGGCAGTGCGCGAACCGCCGCCACAGCTGCGCGTGGGAGCACAAGCAGGCCACCTGCCCGACCGTGGCCTGCCACACGTCCGTCGCGAGGCGCACGCCCAAATCCTTCAGCGCGCGACTTAGCGCGTGGGGGTCCTTGCCTTCCACGGCCTTGTGCCGCTTGATCTCGGGGCACCGCGCCACGAGGCGCTCGTAGCTCTCGACGCGGCGCGGCGCGCTCCCGAGTACGATGGCGTGGCAGCTGTCGACCGGGACGGGCAGCTCGATGTCCGTCGTGAGGTCCATCTTCGCGACGGCCCGTTCAAAGCCCTGGGCCCAGCGCCGCGCCGAGAAGAGCGGGGCGTCGACGCGGCCCCTCCGCAACGCGACGCTCAGGCGTTTCCGCTCGGCGTCGTCGCGCGCCAGGCGTAAAACGTTCGCCGCGAAGGCCCCGTCCCAGTCCGCGGCGACTAACTCCTTTGCGCCCTCGTGCCGGGCGGCCGACAGCGTCACGGAGGCGCCGACGCGCGACGCCCAGCGCGGTTCCGCGTCGCACAAGGCCGTGCACAGCGGCACGCCGGCCCAGGCGTAGTCCACCGCGAGCGTGTGGCTGTTGTAGGCGCGCGTGTCCAAAGCGAGGTCCGCGTGCCGCAGCCGCTCCAGGTGGGCCGGGCGGTCCTCGCGGCCCGCAAAAACCAGGCGGTCCCGCGCCTCGTCGAGGCCGCCCGGCAGTAGTGTGGCGGCCCGCTCCAGCGCCCGCGTCCGTAGCGAGGCCCCCTCGTCCTGGCCCGGCGCGTAGAGCCACAACTGCGCGTCGACGGCCGGCGAGCCGTGCGCCAGCTCCTTGACAATGCCCACCCAGGCCTCGAAGCTCCGGCCGTCGACCTTGTGCGGGCGGTTCATGCACGCGAGGACAATGGCGTCTTCCCGTAGCCCGTGGTCTCTGCGCGACGTGGGTTCGCGACTCGCCGCGTACCGGAGCTCGTGGCGCTTGTAGGCCTCGGCGTCGCCCACTTGGTACGTGTGGGGCAGGAGCACCGCCCGGTGCTCGTCACTAGCCCAGCCCGCCGCGTCGCGGAGGCGCGCCGGCGCGACGAGCGCGTCCGCCAGGGCGTAATCGTAGATCGCCGTGCCGCCCATGGGCGCCGGCGTCCCCAAGCCCCCGGCCACTTGAACCTTCGCGGGCCGCCGAACCAGGATCTCGACGACGTCGCTGGACCCGGCGTGGCCGCACATGTCCACTAAGACATCAACTTGAAGATCGGCGATGGCGTTGGCCACCTCCTCGGTGGACGACGCGTGGCCCTCGACGACCACGTCGCAGCCCGCCTCGACGCGCCGCCGCTCCGGCGAGCCGTCGTCGGCGCAGAGCGTCACCAGCACAATGTTCCGGAACTCGCCCTCATCCAAAGCGCAGAGCGCGGACGGGAGGAGCTGCGAGAGGGGGTGCGCGCCGTTCGCGTCGGGCGTCAGGAAGGCCACGCTCGGCTTCTCCGGGGCCTCCCGGTCGCGCACACGCCCCCCGGTGCGGCGCGGGGCGCGCGCGTCAGAGGAGGACGTCTGGGCCGCGCCGAGCGCCGTCTCGAGGCTCCGCCGGCCCCGTTCGCTCGCTTGCGCGCCGGACACGTCCAGGGACAGCGCGGAGAAGGGCGGCACGACGCCCGCCGCGACCAGCTCGGCGGCGTCCCGGGCGTCCGTTGCGTCGCCGTCCGGCTCCTCCAGGCCGCGCCAGGTCGACCGCCGCGCTCGCAGAATAAGAGCGCGGCGCCGCTCCGTCGCGCCGCCCCGCTCGATGCCCTGGATTGATGCCTTGTGCACGGCCTCCCAGTCCTCCGCATCCGCGGCTAACGCGGCCAGCGCGTCGCACGGGCCCGCGTCGCTCGGATCTTCGTCCGCTCGGGCTCTAAAAAGCTGCGCAAAGCCGCGCTGCAGCTCCGGCGGCAGGTCGGCGCGGCGCGCGTCCCGCGCCCGCAGCTCGAGCAGGACCGTCTCGGCCGCGTCGAGGGCGCCCTCATCGACCAATGCTGCGGCGCGCGTCACGCCGGCGGCGAGGCTTTCCTCTCCGCCTCGGCTGTTTTTGAGCACGAGACGACTAACGGTCTTCCCTGGCGGCCTTGCATATGCTTCTCCGACCGCGAGCGTGAGGATGAGAGCTGCTGCTCTCATTGCTGTTTTAGTGCTCTCCAGCCTGTTGCAGCTGTGCTGGTCGAAGCGGTGTAAAATCGCACAGCGATGATGTCTCCGGTTTGTTGGCAACAACTTATCGATACCGCGGAGGCGTGAAAAGTGGAGCAATGCCACCCTCTTGTTGCCGTTGCTCTGCAAAAATGCTAAAAATTAAAATGGCGTTCGAAGGTGTTTTGCCTTTTGACTTTGTGGGAACGGAGAAGAGGCCGGAGTAAAGAGAGACTCCTCTTTCTGTCTCCGACGACAAAAACCCGCGTGTTAGCCCGCAAAAAATTGGCATCCGCAAATCCGCCCGTACGCTATCTCTTAAAAGGGCAGCTAAGCGCTTTATAAGACGCCTACACATAGCGTAAAGGCTGCGAGCTTCTCGTGGCCGCTGCAGCACAGAGGTCACTGGCGCGCTTCCTGTACTACCTCCTAGGGCTCTGCGCAGCCGAAGGAAGGATGGGCCTCTTCCCGTCCAAGGGGCCGGTCTGCCTCTTAGATATCGATGGCACGCTGGCCATCACGGACCCCTTATATGTCAAAGCCTTCCAGGACCTCATGAGCGCGGAGGGCGTCGAGGGCGTCGACGAGGCTTGGTTCGCACAACACGTGGCGGGCAGGGTCGACGCCGCGGTCTTTCGGGACGTGCTGCCGGGGACCGTGGACGAGGCGCGCATCGCCGCGGCGTCCAAAACGAAGGACAGGCTCTTCTGCGCGCGGCTTGCCAAAGACGGCGCCGCGCTCGTGCCCGGCTTAGCCGCTTTCTTCGCCATGTGCCGCGCCGAAAATATAGCCTGCTGCGCGGTCTCGAACGCGCAGCGGGGCGGCTGCGAGGCCGTGCTCGGATATGTCAAAAAACACTGCCCCGACGCGTCCACAGTCATCCGCGACCTCGTGGTCGGCGCCGAGTGCGCGCGCGCCAAGCCCCACCCGGAGCCGTACCTCGTGGGCGCGGCCCGCTTGCACGTGGCGCCCGCCCGCTGCATTGTGTTCGAAGACTCGCGGACGGGCATTCGGGCGGGCGTCGCGGCGGGGTGCGTCGTCGTGGGCCTCACGACGTCGATGCGCGCCGCAGACATGCTGGAGGCGGGCTGCGCTGTCACCATAGACGACTGGACGGAGGTGACCGCGGCGTTCCTGGAGGGGCTCGTGGGCTAAGGTTCTTTTTTGTGTATGAGGCTTTGTGTTCTTCGGCAGGGACGATGTGCAGGTCTAGATCGGGGTCTAGGCCTGGTGTCTGGGGTCAAGGCCTGGGGGTGTCAGCTCCACAGGTCTAGGGAGATATTTGGGGGCACCGCGCGGCTGCGCGGCGTCTGCGGTGCGTATTGCGCGGCGCATCCGTGCCGCCCTCCGGCGGCCCGCGCCTCCGGCGGCCCGCGCGGGGCCCCCCGGACCATGCGCACGCGCCTGGCGTCAGGCACTAGCCCGGGGCTAGTATCTGACACATCTTGCCCATCTTCACGTGAAAACTGAGGCTAAAAAGACCGTCGCGAGCAGCGCCGAAAGGACCCGAGTTTGCAGCCTTCCTGGAGTGGCGCCAACGAGCCGGTGCACCGCTCCGGCGGCGGCGCCGGCGCGCGCTAGTTGCGGCAGCCCCCAAAGGCGGCCGAGTGCAGCAGCGGGGCGGCGCGCTAGCGCGCGCGGCCGCGGTGCTGCCCTCGCGCCGGCCGGTCCGGAGGCCCGCTGTGCGCACGAGCACGCCGCCGCACGGCGCTGCCGCTGCGGCCGCCACGGCCGCCGTCGCCGTCGGAGCCCCGTCCGAGAGAGCTGAAGCACGCCGCCGAAGGACCGCCGAGATGCCACCCCCGACAGCCGAGAAGCCACCGACAAGATGCACCGCTGACGACGGGACGTCCAAGTTAAAATTGCATCGTCCGCGCAGGTAGCAAGCATGGTGAAGGTCGTCCTCGCCCTCGCCGTTGGCGCGGCCGCGTTCAACTTCGGTGGCAACAGCCGGCGTAGAATCAAATTTCACGGCGCCCGCTCGATGGCGTCGACCTCAACGCCATCGACGCGTCGCACGCGACTCACCGGACTCGCATACAGGCAAAAAGTCCGCACCGAGCGCCCCGCGGTCCTCCGGGAACCAGGTCGCCAAGGGCGGCCAGACCCTCTCGACGCTGCAGGTGCCCGAGTTCTTCACGACGGCCTTCGGCAACCCCGGCCGCCTCGCGGACCGCGCTGCGCGGGCCGAGGCCAAGAAGGAGTTCGTGGAGTCGCAGCTCATCCCCACGCCGGCGCGCTTCGCGTTCGCCTTCGGCCGCCCGGACATCCTGTTCGAGCGCCAGCAGGAGCGCCTCGCCAAGTGGCAGTGGTCCTCGGAGTTCATCTCCAAGGCGCGGCCCGACAAACAGAACTACGGCGCGCCCGACCTCGTCGACGACGGGCTCACGGTGCTCGAGCGCCAGCAGATCGCGGGCGGCCGCGAGGCGTATTTGACGGGCGCGGCGAAGCTCCGCTACAAGCGCCTGACGGGCCAGATCTAGAGTGCCCGACGGCGCCGTGGTCCTGGGTAACTTCAAGCAGTGGTCTTATGCCCCTCCCGGCCCCTAGGCTATGCCCCTGGCGTCGGGCTTGACTTTGCGTCGTCCGCGCGGCGACGGGAAGTGGGCGTGCCTTTTGCGGGTGGCGGATGTCGACTCAGTTCTGAGCAGAGAGGCGTCTATTCGAGGCGTCTAAAATAAGTTGCGATCTGTGTTCGAATGTTCGGTTGTTCGGGTTCGTGACGGGTTTCAAGACGCGTTTTAACCGCGGCCCGTGCTCTCCAATCTGATTGCTCCGAATGGAGTCAAACGCTGCAGCAACGCCGGCTTATGATATCTTAGCGCCCCAGACGGGTCATCAGAACGGCAGCTCGCAGCCGAACGGGCATAATGGAGCACCACCCGTGGCAGGCGACCACAAAGCGCCAGCGGTGCCGCCCGCCGAGCCCCTGAGCAAGCCGGAGGCGACGTTTAACGTATTGCCGCCAGTTGCACAGCAAGCCGCGATGATCGTGGAACCACCAGCGGTCGAGCTGCCAGCCGCGCCGTCGCCTCCAGCCGAGGCGGCCGCCGCGCCGCCAGCCGC
>Ga0114994_10000137_pt1 | contig 41089 bp, 33 predicted proteins | sample ArcticOcean_MG_C_9_FD_87043 | JGI IMG/M metagenome (GOLD analysis project Ga0114994, IMG submission 87043) | Marine microbial communities from western Arctic Ocean - ArcticOcean_MG_CB2_152 | ecosystem: Environmental > Aquatic > Marine > Oceanic | place: Arctic Ocean: Canada Basin | collected...
CCCTTCCTCTCGTCCAGCGGCCCGCCCTTGCCGCCGAGCAACAGGCGACCGAGTGCGAAGCACGACGCGCCGAGGCCGCTCGCGCAGTTCTTCTCGAACGCTTTGCGCGCCCCCGCGTGGTCGTTCTTCACCACGCTTAAAAATTCGCCGACGGCGTGGCAGGCGTCGGCCGCGCCCTTGTCGTTGTCGCAGTCCAGCTTGGCCGCCAGCAAGCGCTCCTCGTACTGGGGCGGGAGGTCCGGGGAGAGCTCCATGGTGCTGCTGCCAGTGCTGCGGTGTACAGTATGCTTCTTGTGCAGAGAAACCCTGCGGCGGCGCGTGAGAGATCCCTGCTCGTGTTCTTCGGCACCAATGGTGGTCTATCCACGACGTTAAGACGTCTGACTCGATATTTGAGAGTTATCGGCCGGGTTTTTTTAGGCCAGCAACTGAAATGTGAAGTGCCATCGGCAAAAGCGCGGACGAGTGCAGTGCACGCCATCGACGCGTAAAGCAAGCGCCGCGTCGCTGCAGCGACTAAGGATGAGCCGCCTCAACCGCAGCAAGGACCCCACGGACTACGCCTCGATCGAGGGCGGCTCCTTCGCGGAGCGAGAAAGGCCGCCGCGGCGCAGCGAGTCCATGCTGGACATGATGCAGAACATCCCCAACCGCTATTTTAGTAGGGTAGCATCTAGGGAACAAAAGTGCACCTACCTCGTCTCGGCGTTACTCTTCCTGGGCACGACGTTCCTGGTGCTGTTCGAGCCGTGGTTAAGACCTGCCTGCGACGGGGCCTTGGTGGACGCCATCTTCCCGAAGCACGACGCGCCCTTCGTGAACCCGCACTACGACCCCGGCTGTAGAAATGTCAGATATGTTCAAATCTTGAATCTGACGCAGCGCGAGTGCGACCTTGGTAGAAGAATCCTCTTTTCTATCTTGTGCGGCGGCGCGGTGGGGTACGAACGGCGTCGGGGCGACCGGCCGGCGGGGATCCGGACGATGGCTTTGGTTGCGTTGGGCTCGTGCATTTTTACGATCACGTCCCTCCTCGCCTTCGAGGACGGCCCCATGGCCTGGGACTCGTCGCGCGTGGCCGCGGCCATCCCCTCGGGCGTCGGCTTCCTGGGCGCGGGCCTAATCTGGAAGTCGGCGACCAAGCGGGGCGGCACCGAGGACCACCACGTCCACGGCATCACCACGGCCGCGTCGACCTGGGTCTCGGCGGCCATCGGCGTCGCGGCGGGCGGGGCCATGTACTTCGTGGCCTTCTTCAGCGTGCTCACGCTACTCTTCGTGCTGCGCTTCGGGCCGCGCGCGCGGGACATCAAGGGCTCCCGGCCCGAGGCCTCGGGCTCGGAGAACGACCTGACGGAGCTCAATATTCAAAACGGCGGGGGCTGCTTCTCGGCCGAGCCGCCGCCGCGGACGACGTACCACGCCTGAACCATGCACGCGCGAAAGCGCGACTAATGTACAACAACGATTAGATAAAGGCCGACAGCCGCTTGCGGAACCACGTCCCGGCCAGGCCCCGCGCGTCCCGCGCGCCGGGCGCCACGGGCACGCGGTCGAAGCCGACGCCGCTCCAGAAGGCCAAAGCCCGCTCGTCGACGACGCGCGCGTACAAGTAGCCGTCCTCCTCCGCCACGAATTCGCGCCAGGCCGTCCACGACGCGTCCGTTTTTAGCTGGTGCGCGACGGCGTCCACGATGGCCCGGCCGGCGCCGTAGCGCCGCGCGCGCTTCGCCACGGCGACGTTCGCTATTGTGGGTACGTCCGGCGCCCGGAAGGACACGTCGTCGATGTCGACCCCCCGCCACGCCGCCGAGGCCTCCGTCGCGGCCGCGCCCTCGACGCCCGCGCGGATGTTTGGCGGCGCCGGCAACAAACCCACCTCGGCGCAGCCCACGACGTCGCCTCTTCGTCCCGTCGCCTCCGCGACCACGAGCGAGTGGGGACAGAGGTCGCCGCTGCGTATCCCCTCGAACCGTTGTGCGATCGTCGCGGCCCATTGCAAGCGTACTACTGGTGCAGGGTCGTCGTAGAACGATTCCGCGGCGATGCCGGCCATGGACCACGCGTCGAACAGGCGCGCCTCGCGACAGGTCACGGGCGCTAGGGCGGCGGCAGTGTGCGCGAGTAGCCATAGGATGATGCACTGCATTGCAGTTGCGCAGCGCTCTTCAAATCGTTATCACAGCTTGGCACAGAGTCCTGCGCTGCCGGACAACACGCCTTAGTGCGCGTAGCGTCAGTGATGTGGCTCGCAACAGTGACTTTGGACGCGTGTCAAAACCCGTTTTCGATCCCATTTTGCCTATTAAATTGAATTGATTTGCCATTGGCGACAGCCGAGCGACACGCGCAAGTCATCATGGTCGTATTGAAACGGCTCGCACTGCTAGTGGTGGTGGCCGTTGCCCGGAAGCCCCCCAAAAAGTTCGAAAATGCGAAAGAGATGGCCCTGAATGCGCCGGCCCTCGAGGCCAAGGGCGACCAGCTCTTCTGCGTCGCGCCGCCCGACACGCCGGCAGCAACTCTGATCTTCGGCTCGATCACGTGGGATATCGAGTTCAAGCCGAACTCGCGCGGCCGCGCGCGGGCCGTGAGCGACGACGACTTCCACGAGGCGGGCCGGACCCTCTTTGGCAAGCTGGTCGGCGCCGACGGTAATGTGGGAAAGCAGCTCGACGCGAAGCTGGCGAAGAGGCCGCTCTTCCCGATGCCGTGGGACTCGTGCCCGAACCCGTTCTCGGACTGCGTGCTGGATCTGTCGCCCTACGGCAATTCGTGCGCTACAGTGTCGTCGCGGAAGCCGTACAAAGTGCGGGTGAACATAGATCGCGGATTCCCGATCCGCCCCATCATGGTTTTAGCCGGTATCGCCCTGCTCGCGGCCGCCCACGCCCTCTCAGCGAATGTACCCTTCCAGTACGGTTCGGCCGTCGTCATGGGCGAGTGCGTGGCACTGTGCCTGATCGTGCTGTACTTCATCCGTCGGGCCGGGGGCGGCTTTAAGAGTAAGATGGCCGCCGCAGGATTGTACGGACTCCTCGTGCAGCAGCGCAAGGGCGGCACGATCGTCCGAAAAACGCTCCTCGACCACTGGGAGCTCGCGTTTATTTACTTTATCATTGTCGCCATGGCGTCTTGCTGGGTCGTCGGCGTCTCGCGGAAGACGAAGAATTTCCACGAGACTGTTCGCGTCGCGACGAAGTGGACGCTCCGCGGCGTCGCCGAGTCCCTGCTCCACAATGCCTTCAAGGCTCCCGCGGCCCAGTTCGTCATGTATCTCGTGCTGGCCGGCCTCTACGCACGGACGCGTGTCCTGAAACTCACGCACAAGAAGCAGTACTACCGCGAGGAGAAGACCAACTAGGTCCTGTGTCCCGTACCGTCCCCGTGCCGTTCGGGTCATGCCGGCCAGCACCCCGTGCGGATGCTTCATCCCAGGGGGCGCTCTTCAAGTTAGCATTAAATTTAGGTTATGAACACGACCACGCCACCGTTCGGCGGACGCGACATCTCGGACGCAGAACGCGGCCCCGCGCTTCTAGGGCGCGGGCCCGTGTGCCCGCCAGGCAGCGGCGTCTTCCGCGCGCGCGGCCCGGTCCGGGACGGCGTCCGCGCCGGCGTCCGCGATTTCGGCGTCCGCGCGCGCTGCGAGACGCCGCGGATGACGTCGGGCGTCCAGGGTTCGGGCGCCCGGCGGCCCGTCGTGGTCTCGAGCAGCCGCACGCGCGCCTGGAGGTCTGCGAGGACGCGCGCGACTTTTGTGCTCGGTCTCTTCGCCGGCGCCGAGGACGGCCGCGATGAGGTCCGGGCGCAGGCCGGCGGCGGCGTCGAGGGCGGCGTCGGCTCGGACTCCGCCGCGTCCTGGGCGCTGGCGTCGTCCGCGTCCGACGGTGTCGACGCCCCGTCGTCGTCGTCGATCGCAGCGTCGTCTTCGTCAATGGCCGCATCGTCGTCCTCGTCCTCGTCGGAAGCGGACTTCACGGGCGACAGAAACGGCGTCGGGGACGCCATGAGGCGCCGCGGCGGCGCCGACGCCGGCCGCGGCGGCCGCCCGCTGCGAGTGACCGCTTCGTCCGCCTCCGGTGCCCCGACGCGCCGCCGCCGCAGCACGTTGGCGGACTTGGGTCGCGCCACCGCGCGCTCGACCTCGAGCTCCTCCTCGTCGTCGTCGACCACGAGCGCGTCATCGTCGTCGCTCTCCTCGACAACGACGCGCCGCCGCCGCCGCGCCGCGTCCCTCGCTAAACGCACGAATTCCGAGGAAAAGGGCCGGTCCCACGTCGACGTGTTCGTCAGAAGGTCGTGAAAAAAGGGCCGGCCGTCCTCGGAGTGCGAGCGGGCCCAGTTAGGGGGTAATTCACTGCGCAGGGCGCGCTGGGCGACCCACAACGCATTATCATCACTGAGGCACCGCAGCCCGAGCGCCCGGCAGCATTCCACAAGTTCCTCGTCGAGACCGGGGGGCCAGAAACCAGTGCCATCGACCGTTTCATACGCCTGGTCAGCCTCCTGGCTAATTTGCAGCACGCGGCGGCGCGCCTTCGATGCGTCCCTCCAAGCCTTGGATCGCGTGATCGCCTTGACCAGTGCGACCGCGTGGACGCGGCCGTCGCCGTTCAAGTCGTACGCGGTCGCGAGGCGATGGACGACGTTCGGCGCGACCCGGTCCAGCTGGAGCTGGCCCAGACCTTCCGCGAACGCTCGTCTCGTAACAAAACGGTCCCCGAACGCGTCGCGCAGTTTGACAATAGCGGTACCAAGAGGCGCGCATCGCATCGCGGACGGGGGTGGCGGCGGCAACAGGCGCTGCGCCGCGCCCGCACAAACCGCCCTTTCCAACCTCTCAAAGTCCGGGTCGTCCAGAAAAACAGCCAGGTCCGCGCACCGGAGCTCCTTACTTCGCGCCAGGATTTTTAGTAAAGCCTGCGCGTCGCCGAGCGTCGCTGGAATGCCGAGCGCGCACATGCCTTCGTATAGATCGCGGCCGTCGACCTTCCGGCGCACGCGCCGGTCGAAGAGGCGGAAGAGCTGGGCTATTGACCGCGAGTGCCGCTTCGCAAGTAAGAGCGCCCGGAGCTCGTTGGCGAGCTTTGCCACGCGCGGCAGATGCTTCATATGTGTCGCGGGCCGCGTGGCGGTCAGCGCGACGACGCCGCCCGTCGCCCGTTTATTGCCGGTCCAGGCGTGGATCGCCTCCTCGAAGCCGTCGCCGCTCGTGTCCTCGACGATGCCCAGCTCCTCCTCGTGGTAACGTTGTGGCCGCACCCAGCCCACGGGGCCCTTGGCCTGGGCCGAGGCCGGCCGCGCGAGGCGCTCCTTCTTTTGCAGTAAAGCCGAGGCGGGCCGATGCCGCCGCTGGGCCGTCGCCGTGCGCGGCCGCGGGGGCCGCCGCGACTGCGCTTGGACTTGGACCGCGTTTCGTTCGGGAAAGGCCGGCGTGCTCCGCCCGTCGAGCCGCTTCCGCCGTGTGTAAGTGTCGAGCTCCCGCCGCCGATCGCGCAGGGGCCGCTCCACTTGCTGCGGGTCGGCCGTCTCGCCGTCGGCCGGTTCCTCCTCGTCCGCGTCGAGGAGGGCCTCCGCGATGAGATCCTCCGCCTTCTCTTCGGCCGCATCTAATAACTCCAGGTCCTCGACCCGCTCGAGGCTCAGCCCGATCGGGGACTGGCGCCGGTGCTTCAGGCGCCGCGTGCGCGTGATGCGATCCGTGGGCCGCGTCCGCTGGCGCGGCGCTTCGCCCTGGACCGTGACCCGGCCGGCGCTCCGCGGGCGCGGCATGGCCGGTGCTTGTGTGCCGGACGCGACGTTAGGTCGCGTCCACGCCTCCTCCGCTGGGGCAGCGTTGCTAACTCGTCAAAGCATTGCTACCGGTTGCGGCTGCCCCAAAAATCTCGCATCGAACAAAACCCGAATCTTAGCGGTAAGGACAGCTCGAGTCTCGCCTACAAGACAGCGAGAATGGCATCGGCAGCCACCACGGACTCCCTGAACGCAGCCTCGCCGCTGGAGAGCCTGCCCCCGGAGCTAATCGGCGAAATCCTGTCGTACCTAAGGCCTGCGGAGATGATGCTCCCGCAGTGCTCGCGGCGCTGGCGCGAACCTATCTTCGACCCGTTGTGTTGGAAACCGCTTTTTTTTGCAGTCATTGACCTTCCGTTTGATAATTCTCCCGAGTTTACATCGCTTGAATTTATCCGATGGCACTTTGGTGACATCGTCGTCAAGGAGAAGCGGCAGCAGTCGGTACCTGGCGGGGCACGTTCCGAGACCTGTTGCGGGCGTGACGGCGGAACCGGCGGCTGGAGGCTGGCACGTGCGCGATGGGGATCAGGATCGGAAGTCCGGTGGAGTCGAACAACCCCCGCGCGCTCTCGCCCGAGAGTCCCATTTCGAGTGATGGCTTCATGGAGATTTCGTGCCCCCGTCATGGGCTGTTGACGGTCCTTGATTATTGCAGCACAACGAGGCAGCTTCGCTACTTCGTGTCGAACGCGGACCTTACGCTTAGAGATGGACCCGCCTACGGTGAGACGGTCGTCGACCTGTCCTTTTTTCCACATAACTTCCCCGATGCGCCGTGCTTCGTAAGCAGCGTCGTCATGCATTCCAGCGACGGAATTTTGTTCGACCCCGCTCGGCCAGAGGTCAATCGCCGAATCCGTGTCGGCTCATCCGTCCGTGATTTGCTAGAGGGGTGCGGTCTCGCCACCAGCGACATTAAATTCTGCGGCTGGGGTAGGCTTGGGCCCGTCTTCGTACTGTCTGGCGTTAGAGGCATCGAATTCGGGCTGGCTCGACGAGATCATGCAACTTTGAAGGAGGAACGGCTCATCAAGGAGGAACTTCTCGACGGGCGCCTGCTCGACGAGCGCCTGCTGACGATCACGGTGTGGGTCCCGTCCATGCCAGTGACTAATTTATAGTATACATACTAGTACTGAAGTAGTACAACTTAAAGTAGTATATGAGTTTCGGCGTTTATTACATCATGACCCTGTGTTCAATTATTATATAAGCGTTACTTAATAGATTATATTGAATAGAATAGTGTCATCATCCAAACGATGAACGCAGTGAAGCGTTTTGATGGTTAAACTATTCTATTTCATATATATATTCCAATAACACAAGATTTATTTAAATATTCATAAAATTACTACTTTTTGTTATGCCCCCCAAATCGACCGAAAAAAACCGGCGATTTTCATCCCCATATATTCGAGTCTCGGCGTTTTTTACTTCCGAATGGCAGTGAGCGGGTTTTCCCGTGAACTTTCATTCTGATGTAATAAACGCCGAAACTCATATACTACAACAACAACACGCGACACTCGGGCGCAAAAATTGCAACCCACGCGGCGAGACGAGGGTGCAAGGACCAGAGAGCCCGCATACTCAAGACCTAAAGGCCGTCGTCGATCTCCCATTCGTACAAGGGCGAAAAGGCGACGCGCTCCCCATCGACGGCAGCGTGCGAGCCGTGTACGACTTTGCCACCGATGACCAGCGCATCGCCCGGCTGGACGGGCACACACACGTGGTCCCGCTCCGCGTGCGCTTCCGCTTTACTGCCGCGAGTGAGAAAATGCTTGAATCCCGAGGGCGCCTCATCCCGCGACACATGCTCGTGCGGGAGGAGGGCGTAGCCAAGCGAAGGGACGAAGCGCAGGCAGCCGGAGCGAGCGTCGGAATGTGAGAGCGCCAGCCAAAGCGCACAGACATGCTTGCCCGCGTTGCGTGACTTTGATGCAACGCCGCCGTGATTCGCCGCGGCGTACGCCTCGTCCTGATGAAACGGCGTGCCAACGGAAAGGTCGCCGGGTGTCTTGACCAGGGCCGCGCCGCCAAGGCAGCGCAGCTTGGCGTTGGCCGGCAGTGCTCGTGACGCTAGCTGCAAGCCACGGCTCTCTGACCAGCGCCAGAGAGCCGCCGGAAGCTCGGTGGCCGGAGTCCAGATTCGGTAGCCTCCCTTTGTCAGCTCAGGTCTGGCGGCATCAAGCTCCGCACAAAGCGGAGCTATCTCGTAAGCTAAGCATGCGGACGGCATCACGAGGTAGCCAGCCTTCTCGAACTCGCGCTGGGCGGCGATCACCTCAGCCATCGCCCGCTCGCCGCCGGTGCGCTGTAAAATAATAGCGGTGGTGCTCGTCAGCACGAGCAACAAGTGCAAACGCATCTGGCTTTTGGCTGATGAGACGCGGCCGGCAAAAAGAAAACCCGTCCTCTAAAGCGTGCGGGTATTATGCTCTGAGAGTGTTTGCCTACGTATCGTGATTTGCTGACCTTGAGAAGTCGCGGCATGGAGTTCCCAGCTTCCGATGGCAAGCAGTGCGACCTCGAGCCCCATCGCGACCTCTCCGACTACTCCACGCCGGCGCTGCGCGCCCTCGTCACGTCGGCACAAGAGCTGGCGCGGCGCGCGGCCAGCGAGATCCGCGTGCGCAGGACGCCAATCCCGCGGTGCCTGTCGCCACACTTAATCATGGCATGACTGCCCCTGGGCGACCTGCCGTGGGCGTTACGCGTCTCGACCGCCTGGCACGCTGCGTCGGAGGCGCTGTTCGCGGTCGTCGCGCGGGGGAATGGGGAGAATGGACTCTTGCGCGAAGGCACGTGGCGGGCGGCCGTGCGCAACGCCGCGCGGAAGATGCGATGGGTCGCGAGCCTGCCAACTTATTATCCACGGGAGGGGCTAAACGGTCCATCCCTTGACAATGGGCTGATACTATCCATTGGAGCGGTGTCAGGAGTCGTCAACCGCAAAGAAGACCTCGCGTATTTCCAAGGCCGCACGATCCGCCTCTGGCCCGGATGTACGACGTCGTGGCGGGTAGAGCTGGAGCATCGGGAAGAAGATCCGGACGCTCCCAGTGAGTACATCGACGCGGTCGGCTTCGCAATTCTGGACCCCGTTAACCCAGGAGAGATCCTCGCCGCGTACGAATGGAATCAGGACGGCATGGCGTACCCCCAGGACTACAGTCGTTACAAAGACTGTGGTTTCCCCGTGGAAGATTTCAAGGTCCAAGATCCCAATTTCCAACTTGTTCTAGACGACCAAGGCTACCGCCGCGGCCGCCTCGAGATCAAGGTCACGTACAAGCGCCACCGCATCGTGGCGACGGTCGCGGTCGCGAGCGTCACAAATCAATCAGTTGATGAAAGAGACCGGCAGACAATTGATATGGGCCACAATGACAAGGGTACAATGCTCCGCATCCGCGACGGCCAGAGGGACATGGTCGACCCCGTTTTCGGCCGGGAGCGCACGCTCGCCATTGCGCCGTTCTGCGATCTTTCCAGGGGATCCATCGCGACGCTTTCGTGGAGCCAGATTGCGCAGAACCGCGGACCGACGTGGCGCGAAATCCGCCTCTCGGACACGGAGACCGGGTACGAGTCGCGATGACGTGGCCGCTAGGTATCCCAATATAGTAGTTCAAGTTAGACAATTTACGAGGCCGACCCCCGCCGCGCCTGCTCCTGCGCCCGCTCGCGCAGCGACTTGGGCACGGACCGGTCGCGCGGCGCCGCCGCGGCGCGCAGGGGCGTCGACGCCGCGCGCGCCGGGACCGGGGCGGCCTCCTCGAGCTCCTCGTCAACGAGGTTGAGGAAGGAGGACGCCACGGAGTCAATCTTCTCGCTGCCCATACTAAACAGCCGCCGCGCCGCCTTGGCCGTCTGCGCCGGCGAGAACAGGCCGGGCGACGAGGAGGACGCCGCCTTGGCGGTCTTGCGCTCCGTCTGCAGGAGCTTGGCCGAGAAGTACGCCTCCCGCCGCTCGAGGCGCTGCGAGGCCTCGACGCGGGCCACGAGCGCCGCGCACGTCGACGTGACGGCGCACGCGACGGCCGCGTCCTGCTCGAGGCGGTCGCGCTCCCGCGTCGAGGCGCAGGCGCCCTCCATCAAGACCTGGAGGTTGCGCGCGTCCGCGTCCGCCTGGAGTTTTTCGTGCGTCCGCCGCTCGTCGTCGAGCTCGTCCGACAGCTTCGCCGCGTCCGCCTCGCTCGCGGTCAAGGTCTCCCGCAGCGCCGCGAGCTCCTCCTCGCGCTGCGTACTTGCGTCGCCGTGCCTCACGACCGCGGTCGCCGCGTCGTCCTCCGACCGTTTCAGGCGGCCGTCCAACTCGGCGACCCGACCGTGCAGCGCCTCCAGCGACTGGGAGAGGGTCGCGCCGAGCTCGCGCTCGCTCTGCAGCTCGCGCCGCGTCGCCTCTAGCGACGCCTCGGCGTCGCCCGCTCGGCTCTCGGCGTTCGCCAAGTCGTCGGCCGTCGCCGCGAGGCGCTTCTGCGTATCTTCCAGGGACGCCTGCGTCCGCGCGACGTCGGCGTCGAGGTCCTTGGCCCGGCGCTGGGCGTCCGCGAGCTCGTCGTCGACGGCGCGCTTGGCGCCGCGCAGTTCGTCGCGGTCGCTCTCCGTGGTGGCGAGCTTCGTCGCTAAGCCGTCAAGCTCCGTCGTGAGCCTCGAACGCTCCTCCGCCGCCCGCGCGTCCGCCTCGTCGAAGCGCGCCTTGGCCTCGAGCCGCTCGTCGCTCCGCTCCGCTTCCAACCGCTGCCTTAACAAAGAAGCCCGCGCGTCGCCCCGGCGGCACGCCGCGGCCACGGCCGGCGCGACGCAGCGCGGCACCACACTCGCGGCAAGTGCCTCGTGGAGGCGCACGTCCCGGCGCGGCCCGCGGAAGGCGGCCGCCACGTCGGCGCAGAGCGGCTCCCAGAGACTTGAGCGCGCCCGCTCCACCACTAAGGCCTCGTGGGCCTCGTCCTCCGTCGGTGCAGGGAGCGTTTCGAAGGCGTCCGCGGCGTCCCCGAGCCCCCGCAGGGCCGCATCACAACACGCGTCCGAGCGCGCGGCTAAATTTCGAGCCGCGGCGTCGCTGAGCTGCGCCAGCTGCTGAACTAAGTCAGTGCGCGCCTCCGCGCGGTCGGCGCCGTCGCAGGCCTTCGCGTCGAAGGAGCTTATGGCAACTTCCGCGGCGGCCCGGCACGCCGTCTCCGCGGACAATGCGTCCGCGAGGGCCGGCGGTGCCGGCAGGCCCCGCGTGGCATCATCTGTATCCGCCGGGATGGCCAAGGTTTCGGCAAAAGCTTCCAACGCATCTCGGGACGCCCGCGCGTTGAGCTCGCGGCTCGCCGCGTCCCACGCCCCCCTTATGGACGGCGCCGCGCCGTCGTTGATCGCCTGCACGTGGTGCCGCGCCAGCGCCGCTAACGCGCTGGCCGAGCACGGCGCGCCCAGGACGCGCTTCGCGCAGATGCTGGGGACGCCGATTTCATCTCTCCCGTCCACTAACGCGCTTCGCAGGAGCTTGAGCTTGTTCACGAACTCCTCCCTTAATTCTTCGTCCTTCAACGCGTGGGCCCGTCTTAACGCGGCCTCGTCGTGCGCCGGCCGAACCAGCGTCGCGCAGGCCCGCCGGCCGCGCGGAAAGAGCCCGCGCAGGGCTTGTCTCGTGGCGTCTCTACGCTGGTGCCGCTTCGCGTTCTGCCCCGTTCCTCTATCCCGCAGGGCCTCCTCGAGGTACTCCTGGTCCGAGATGGCGACGCCGTCTCTGGTAGGTGTGAGAGCGAAATCCCGCACTAAAACTAACAAAGGCGGGAAGGCGTCCTCGTCCGCCGACCCACCCTCGACCACGATGCGCTTCGTCACCTCCGTCACCAAGTGGAGGCGCTCGATGGTCGAGTCGTCGATGACGCCTACCACATTGAGCACGAAATACGATGAGAGCAATAGGGCGAGGGCGAAGACCTTGGCGTCGTAGGTCTCGTCCTGGTCCGCGGACGCGAGGCCCTCCGTGTCCATCAAGAGGAGCGTGGCGCCGTCCGCCGTTTTTAGGTCGGGGCGGTGCCACAACCAGACGCCGCGCGTACACGGCTCCGTGGTCTCCCCAACACCAAAGCCCTGGGTACTGCTCGCCAGCCGATTCAGGAAGAAGGACTTGCCCGTGCGGTACATGCCCGCGACGCTACACACCGCTACTCTTTCCGAGCCCAAACTTTCGAGGAGCTGCAGGCCCTCGGGCTCGACCCTCAAGAGTGATTCGCCGTCCTCGCCCAGAGCGGTGTCGTCCTGGGCGATGAGGCGGACCACCGTCGGCGTGGTGGGTGCGCCGTCCATGTCTGTGGCGCCGCGGATTACGTGCCTTTTTTACAGTTTGCAACCGCTGTGCGTTTGGTTGCTCAGCTGAGGACGCACAGCTCGGGCTGTGACTGCGCGCTGCTGCTAGTTCTGTTGCTTAACCAATATAGATGCGTACGGCTTGATGCAGGTCTTTTAGCCCGCCCTGGCCCAAAAAAATCGAAACGATGACGGGTTTCTATAATACCCGTACTTTAGGCTGTGGCAACTTTTGCCGATCTCTTGCCCTGCAGCTCAACACACAAGAGGAAGGGAACGTTGAACACATACGTTACGTTCGCTAGCAGCCTGCAGCCCAGTGAAAAACGGCTTCGGCGTCTCAAATCCCTCTGGCACGAGCAGACCACCTGACTGGTCCTAGCTGAACGCCGCGCGATCCGGAGCCCCGCGTCCGGTGGCTGCGAGTTCGACGACGACCTTGGGGTCCGCGCCACCCGCTGCTTTATTAACAAAAAAATGGCCACGAGGCGGTTCCTCGCGCTCGCGGCGACCGCCGGCGCGCTCCGCGGCCCGGCACCACCGCCAGCACGACGGCGGACGCGCCTCGCGGCCGCAGTTTCGCAGCAACGGACACTCGTGGTCGCCGAGAGCCGCGGCGACCTGCGGGCCGCGGCGGAACTGTGCGGCCTGGCGTTTCCGCCGGCCTCGGCCGACGAGCACTTCCGCGTGCTGAGCGACCCGGCCTACCTGTCCAACGTGTTCTTCAACGTGCGGGGCCAGGCCTCGGTGGCACTGCTGCGCGAAGATGGTTTGAGTATCGGCTGCATCCAGCTCGTGACCTGCACCGTGCGCAAGGAGGCGTCCGAAAGCAACGCCGGCCAGCCGGTTCTCTGGGTCCAGTGCCTCTGCGTGACGCCGACGGCGCGGCGGACGGGCGCGGCGCGCGCCCTCATGGCCTGGGCCGAGCGCGAGGCCGCGAGCGCCGCGCACAACTCGGAGGTTGAGTACGCCGAGATCTGGTTGGCCGTGCAGGAGGCCAACGCGCCCGCGAGGAAATTGTACGAAGGTTTGGGGTTCGCGACGGACGAGGACTCCCTACGACTCGGCCACGCCGTGCTCCGGAAGCGCGTGAGTGCCGCATTCCCTGTGAGCGGCGACCCGCGCGGCCCCACGGCGACGTTTGATCTCGTGGCGGCCGCGGCGACGCCGCGCGGGCCGCCCCTCGACAAAGCAATACAGGAGGCAGGGCCGGCGGGCCTCGTTGGGCTCGTGGCTCTGTTGGGCGCCTCGGCCTTGGTGGCGCCCTTTTGCTACGGAGGGTTGGGCGAGCCCGCGCCCTTAGCCATGTGGAAGTCGTGGGTCGGCGGACCCTTCAACATAGCGTCCGACGTCGCGCTGGGCCTCGTCTGTGCCACGGCCGCGGAATTCGCGCGGAAGTCCCTCTCCAAGGAGGAAGACGACGACGACGACGCCGTCGCGTGTTTGGAAAAGAACCCGAGTCTCATACCGCAGAAGGCGGCCCTCTGGCGCGTCACCGGCGCGGCCCAGGCCTCGCCGGCCGACGCTATTACGGCCATCTGCGCCTGGCAGCTGCTCGTGGCGCTGAGCGAGGAACTGTACTACCGCGGCCTCGTCCAGAACGGCGCCTTCCACGCGGTCGGGGCGGCGACGGGCTCCGGCCTCGCGGGCGACGTGGTCTCACTCGTCGCGACGACGGGTTTGTTCGCCGTGGCACACGCGGGCTTCGTGCAGGACGTCGAGGACGGCGAGGGCGCCATGACGCAGTCGGAGATGATCCTGGAGTGGATCGTGGATGTGGCGCCGTTCGGCGCTTTGTTGGCCCTCGAGTTCGCGGTCACGGGCCACCGGCTGGTCGCTCCTTTAGCGACGCACACGGCCCTCAACACGTACTGGTCCGCCCTCGATGCGGCCAAGCTGTGCGCGGCGCCGGACCGGGAGCGGCTGGCCAAGCTGCTGGGGGAGGCTAGGTAGTGGTTGCTTGAAGATTTCCGTATACTTAGGTGGGGGTTAGCCCGGGCCGGTGTAGTCGACCTCGATTTCCTTCGCCCCTGCGTTCGAGTACGCAGCATCTCGGGGCATTTTCATAATCAACAACGTCCCGCGATCTTAAAAGTGCAGCATAAATGTCACTATGCACATTGTAATCATCCATGTGAGGGGCCCTCTTCCAGTTGTCGATTGGGCTGAAGCCCCAACTCTCGTGGAACTGGTACTTCTCGCGAGGTGTCGCGGCGTGCAACGCTCTGAGACAGGCGGATGTGAAGTCGGGGACCGCTTTGAGCCGCCGTGCCGCCGTGAACAAAATGAGCGGCTGCGCCGCGCGCAACGATCTGCAAATCGTTGGCACCTTCGCCAGTGTCTTCATTCCCATAAATGCGACGATGCTATCGGCTAGATCGATCTGCCCCCACATTTCGAGGAGGGGCGGCTTGCACGCCGGCGCGCGTGCGTGCTTGGTTAGAGCAGCCATGTTGTGCAGTGTGCTGTTCTCTTCGCACGGGTGCGAAATTTGTCACACTGGCACGCGTTCACGAGCTAAATGAGCTTGTTTTGCTCCAGGCGCCTAGCCTAGTAATGCTTTCTTTTGCTAGCCAGGGCTGCCCTATAAAAAATTGCAATTCGCAATTTTGCTAAACGGGTTTCGCTGGCGCCGCGCGAAAACGTGGCTGAAGCCAGGCTGCTCCAAAGCAATCCATCGCGCCCACCCCCCAAGAAACTCGATTACATAACGACGACACTTACTTGACGTCCTTCCGCTGGAGGCCCGGCGGCAGCGACTGCTCGAGCTTCGTCGCCTTCTCGGAGTCCTGCACGCGGAGCGTGTACAGGTACCGCGAGCAGCGGATCTTGAACTTGGTCATGCCCTTGGTCGTCTTGATGGTCACTGCCTTGGCGTCGCGCCTCCGTGCCTTCTGGAGGAAATCCCGGATGTCCGTAATCTCCTTGGGCATGGTTGAAAATCCTGCGGGGACGTTCGAGGTGACGGCGTCGCTCCGGCGGCGCGGGCCTCTTGGTCTCTCTGTCCGGCGGCGCGCCCGGGTGCGGAGACCCGACGCGGAGCGACCCGCGGCAGCAGCGGTGGCACCGCAGGCCTCGGAGGGTGTCTGCGGCACCAGCGGGGACGCAGCGGCGGCGTTCGGCGGTGCCAAAGCGCTGCTGCTCGTCGCTCGCTTCCGCCGGCGGCGCTCGTCTCGTGTGTGGGGCCGACCGGCGCCCGTGCCAGCCGTCGCCGGCGGGCGGCAGCGGTGCTGCAGCGATGCTGAGCGCCCTCGCCTTGCATAGCGCGCGCCGACGGCCGTAGGGGGCCGGCCGAGCGGTTTGCAAAGGCGAGTCGCTAGCGCCCGCTGGAGCAGCTACGGCAACGCGCTTTGATGAGCTGCCGTCGACTGGGACCAATTGGAGGCCACTGGTAGCGCGGCGTGTGACAAAGACGTTTGGGCACGGTGGTAGACAGTACTTAGCTCAGCTGAACAAGCGATTTTTTGGTGATGGCGTTCGGGTTTCTAGTGCCACTAGCATCAATATGCGTCGAGTGCCTCGGAGCCGTCCCGAAACTCGCCTCAAACGCCTCTATCAGTACTCTGGGAGTGTAGTGCGCAGCCTGTTTGTGCGGAGACGCCAAATGCGCACTCGTTGCATCATGCATGCATGATGTGGCGCGCGCTTCCCAGTCTACCGGTAATATACCTCCTCGCGGCGCTCGACGCGACCCGGTTAGTGGGGCCGGGTTTGTTGTACATAGCACAGACGGAGAACATTACACCACAAAAACGCGCCGGCCAGACCGAGCTAAAAGTCCACCCGAACAAACCGCGCCTTCCCCGTCATGTCCTCGAAGGCCGCCACGCCCGGGTAGGGCTTTTCCAACAGCCCGGGCCCCGTCGGGTCGAGCTCGAGCCAGACCGCTTGTCGCGCCCCGCGGAGCGCGGCCGGCGCGCCGTCCAGGATGACGCGCGCCACGTCCAGCCCGTCGGCGCCGCCGTCTAGGGCCCGCGGGTCCTCGAAGCGCGCCACCTCCGCGTCCAGCGTCGCCAGGTCGCGGGACGGGATGTAGGGCGGGTTGGAGACGATGAAATCGAACGCGCCGCGCAAGTCGCTCGCAGCGGTGAGCGAGGCGTCGTACGCGCCGGCGAGGCCGAGGCGCTGGGCGTTCCGCGTGGCCAGCGCGACGGCCTCTTCGCTGATGTCGACCGCCCTGCACGTCGAGCCCGGCGGCAGCTTATTCAGGAGCGCCAGGCCCAAACACCCCGACCCGCACCCGACGTCGGCGAACACCGCTTTGTTCGACGGACCCCACCAGTCCAAAACGAGATCGACCAGCTCCTCCGTCTCCGGCCGCGGAATCAAAGTGGGCGGCGCCAGTTCTAATTCGATGTCGTGGAAGGCCCACGCCCCGACGATGTACTGGACGGGCTCCCGCGTTAATCGTCGATCAATGTACGCTTCGAATTCGGCTTGGGCCGTCGCATCTAAGTCCTGCTTCGTCGCGATCGCGCGCTGCACGCTAGTCCGGTCCGTCGCCTTCAACACGTGGGCCATGAGCCACTCGGCCGAGGCCTCCGGCTCCGGGACCGCGGCGCGCTGGAGCGTTTTCACAGCGTCGCGCAGGGCGGTGCGCACGGCCAGGGAGGCGGCCCGGCGGAGCAGCATGAGGACGAGGGCGGTGCGCATCGATGCAGCGGTGCAGCAGCGTATGTAGCAGCGATAGCAGCGAATTACTGCTACTCGTACCACGCCTGCGCAGACGCAGCGGCTGATTACTGTGCGGGTTTCGTGTGCGGGCGGCATTAGCCAAAGGCCAGGACCCGCACTCACCGCTGGCAATCGGCGCTCGTGCGAGCGCTTAAACAAGCCCTCCACGCCGTCGCTCGCTCCCGGGCACCGACGCTCCGGGCGCCCGTGCCTCCGGCGGCCCCAGCCTAAAGTCGACTGCGCACAATGTACGATGCCGCGCGGCGCCTCGTCGAGGCCGCCGCGGCCGAGGTCAACCCGACGAAGGAGCTCGCGCGCAAGCTGGGCGGCGGCAACCTGGGCGACGAGTTAAGAGTACTGGCGTCGAACTTTCTGCTCTATGTCACGCTCGTCATCGTGTGCGCGGGCCTGCAGCACTACTACTTCCCGGACTCCATTTTGAGGGTCATACCGGTCACGGAGACGGCCGATGAAGAAGATGAAAAACCATTGGTGGACGAGCAGGGCGCCGGGCCGCCCTCGCCCAAAGCGGTCCTGCGCAGCCAGTCGAGCGAAGCTATTGCTTCTCTTTTTGACGACACCACCTTCAACCAGGAGGAGGCCACGAAGAAGGAGGTCCTTTCAAGGCTCGGGGTGTGTGTGGCTGGGTTACTCATTTCGTTTCTGGTCTGGGGCGTTTTACAGGAACGGATGCTCACCAAACCTTACGATGGCGACTACTTCACGTCGTCCTACGGTTTGGTCTTTTTGAATCGACTAGGCGGCTTCCTCATTTCAGGAGCATTGTTGTACGTCTTCGCCCCCCCGGGCAACAACGCGATCGCCTACCGCTTCGCCTTTCCGTCCGTGTCGAACATGCTGTCGAGCTGGTGCCAGTACGAGGCGTTGAAGTACGTCAGCTTCCCGACGCAGATGCTCTTTAAGTGCTTTAAGCTCTTTCCGATCATGGTAATGGGAAAACTTTTGGGAAATAAGGCGTACCCGGCGTACGATTATGGCGTGGCGGCGGCCATCGGGGTGGGCATCGCCGTTTTTTCGGTCGCCACGGAAGATTTGGAAATCGGCCAGGACGCCATTGGGCGCGTGGAGAACGTCGGCGGCACGGTTTGTGGCATCGTTTTACTCCTCTTCTTCCTCTTGTTTGATAGCTTCACGGGGCAATACCAAGCTAGACTGTTCAACGAACATCCCGATATTTCACCGTACCACATGATGTTCGCCGTGAACACGTTTTCCATGGTATTCTCTTTGATCACCTTGGTGCACTCGGACGAATTGCAACCCGCGGTGGACTTTGTGGTCTCGCACCCGGCCATGCACATCCATCTTGTCGTGTTCTCTTTGTGCTCGACGGTGGGCCAGCTCTTCATCTTCAAGACCATCAAGGCCTTTGGGCCGGTCGTGTTTGCCATCTGCATGAATACGCGGATTATTGCCTCCATTTTGTTGTCGGCGGTGGTCTATTCGCACGCTATTTCTGCCCCAGGGTTCCTGGGCCTGGGGATCGTGTTCGGGGCCATCGCCTACCGGATTCGGCGGAAGCTCGGGGCCAACCAGCTCATCACGTGGGCCGAGGTCGACGACACGAAGTCCATGGACGTGTTCCACGAGTGGCACGAGCACTGCGACATGTAGGTGCTGGGGTGTAAGGATGATGTGAGTAGTCACCGCTCCGATGGCGTCGGGGGCGGCTGTTGCGGGTTTTTGCTTGCGGCGGGTTTTGAGGCTGCCAAATTTTGGCTGTGCAAGCTAATAGCCTTGCTTGGCCAGCCTTCCTGCCACCGCTGTGCAGCAAACGTGCCTGCGGCACCCCGCGCAGTGATTCCGTCCGGCCGCAGTGAAACGCATCGCTACGGCCGCCAACCCTGCCCGTCGGTGAAAGTGTGATTTACGCCATGCGGGCCCCCACGACCCTCGGCCTGGCCGGTTTGCTCCTCTTAGCTTTGGGCGGCCTCTACGCCTCGCACGTCTCATTATCGAACGACCCGGCCCACGCGCCGCAGGGCGACCTCCTCGCACGTCTCCGGGCGCAGGAGAAGCGCGCGGAAAAGGCCGAGGCGCTGGCGGCCGACGCCATCGACCACGCGCGCGCCATGCGCCTGTCGCGCGACGCGGCGGTCGCGGGCGGCGGCCGGGCGGCGCCTGCGGCGCGGCCGTCCGAAGCGGACGCGCGGTACGACGCGGCGGCGGTGGCGGCGTTCCGCCGGGATGCGCCGCCCGCCGCGCTGAACATCGAGGCGGCCATCGAGTCCTGGCTCGCCGCGCCGCCCGCGCTGCCGGCGCCGCCCGCGCCGCCCGCGCGGCGGGCGCCGGGCCCGCTCCGCCACGTCGCGGACGGCGGCGCCCCGCTCGCGAAGACGCCCGCCGTCGCGACGGCCCCGCTCGCTCCGCCACCGGTCGCCAAGAAGCCCGCGCCGCCGCGGGCCGCCCGCGTCGCGACGGCGCTCGAAAGCTTGCAAGCCTTGGGCGCCGCCCCCGTGAAGCATCGGGCGACGATCGCCGGCCGCGTGGCACATACACCTGTGAAGCCGGCGTCGCCCTACGACCCCCCGAAGCCGTACCCCGGTTCATTAGAGATGTGCTACGAGCACGAGGGCGAAACGGGCAGGGTGTGCGTCTCGCCGGAGCTCCAGTTCAAGACGAAGTCCAAGGTCCACTGGATCCCCGCGGACCCCTCGAAGCCCGGCTGGCGCTTCCACTTGCTCGTCGAGGACGGTTTCGCGAGGCACCCCGCTATCGAACCTCTGTTGACCCCGGACGGCGCGGACTTCGTGTTGTACCTCCCGGTCTCGACGCGGACGCCGCCGGCCTTCATCGAGCACCAGAAGGAGGCGCGGCAGTTGATTGTCTTGGACGAAGGCGACGGGGCCGGCTTCTTCCCCCGGGTCAAGGAAAGTGATTACTTGGCCTACTTTAAAAGGAGCTGGGTTGCCAAAAGAGACGGCGCTTATACTGGCCAAGGTAGACGGTATTCAAGGCACTATTATCCTCTAGCTTATTCGATCGCGGACTCGTATTTCGACGCGGCCAAGATGGGCAAGGTCCTGCGATCCATAGACATTTTGTGCTCCAATCGACCGCACGAGCGCCAGCCAACACGGAGTCGAATCGTGTCCTGGATCCATTCTTATCTTGAGAAAAACCCTTCCACGAAAGGCATTGCCGGGGACGTGAACAGTGGCGGGCGACGGGAGATCAACACCGTGTACTTTGACAGCATGCGAAGGGCGAAGATCGTCGTCACGTGCAACCCCAGTCACTGGGAGGGCGACTTTAGGCTCATGGAGGCCCTGGCCAGCGGTGCTCTGATTTTCGTGGACGAGATGTACACGCCCCACCCCCGACCGTTCGTGGACGGCGAACATATTATCGTGTATGATAACTCGGACCCGGAGGCCTTTGCTGCGAAGCTCGACTACTACCTGGCGCACCCCGAGGAAGCATCCAAGATCGCGGCGGCCGGCTTGCGGCACGCTCTAAAATGTCATCGGGCCGTCAGTCGCTTAGATTGGATCTTGCGGAGCGCCCATGAAATACGGGCCGAGGAGTCGTCGTACACGCATACGGCCCGGCAGATCAAGTACGATCTGAAGAGCACGACGCAGGTCGAGCCCTTCGTGGACATCGGCGGGGCTTTCAAGGACGTCAAGAGCGTCTCGCCGGTCGCGAACGTCGGCCGCCGCAAGAAGCCCCCGGCGTTGTCGAAGGCGGACATCGCCCTCTTAGTGCAGAACAACAAGGCGCACCGGAAGAGCCTGGGGTTCAAGCGGCGGTGAGTAATGTGCATGTTGATATCTAGTGGGCTACTCCTAGGTCCCTAGGGCCCTGCCACGCGAAACCCGGTGCCCGGAACGCTGGCTCGACAATTCGTCAAACCCGTTTTGCGCCTCGATATACATACGGCCCGCCGGCCGGCGCCGCACGCATGTACCGCGCTCGAGTTACGTCTCAGTGTAGTGCGTCATTGTCGTTGTTGTGTCTCGCGCTGGCGTCGGTCGCAATTATCGTTTTGGTCCTCGTCACTGGTCGACTCACAAATCAGCTTAGTAACTTTCAACTTTCAGAGCCAGTGATCACTGATCAATGCGCCGCACACTACTCACTGCGCTCATCGCCGCGGCGGCAGTGTCCCGTGGCGCGGCGATCGTCGTGTACTACAACGTCTTTATCCAGGACGCCATGACGGCGGCGGGAATCGTCCGCGAACAGCTCACCGTATGGTATCCGCGTCCGCATCGATGCTTGGTTTTTACTAGTTAGCACTTTTCAGTCTATCGGCGAGTGGCGCACGCTGTACGGGACGGTACCCCCCGAGACCTCGCTGGTGCTCCAGAAGCACCGGCTGATGTACGAGCGCCCGGAGCCTCTAGACGGAACTTAATTTATGTGATAAGCCTACCACGAGCCCCTATGTGTGGGACTGCTTACGACGGCACGAAAACCCGTTTTTGGGAGTCTTCAATACCCGCACGTACGGCACCAAGCCTTAAAGATTGTGCGTGTGAACGGTAGAGTGCAGCCAAGCAATTGCAATCGCAAGCTAGAAAGCGTTTTAACGAATCGGTACAGCCGTATTGACGAAAACTGCTTCGCCGCACGCACCCACTGAAAAAAAGCAACACCACTCTGGGATGGGTGCTGCCGCGAGCGGCGAACGCCAAACACGCGGACCGTCCGTCCTCGACGGCGCCGGCCACGCGCCGCTCGATGAGGACGCGCTCGCGCTGCTCGAGGCCCAGCAGCACCTCTTCGCGGACTGGCCGGCGCTGCGGGCGCGCCTCGGAAGTGGTGCACCAATAACTGGTAGCGATCGCAAACAATTGGACCAGCTCGCCGCGCTCGACGCGCGCCTCGACCTCGCGACGTACATAAAGACGTCACAACGTTTACTCGAAGCCGCCAAAAACAAAGTCAATCCTCTAGACGGCTGGGCGCCCACGATTCCCCAGGGCGAAACGTTGGAGGCGCACTCGGAGGCATGGCGCGCCCGGGAACGGGTGGGCTTAGAAGAAGCCGGGAGGTGCGCGTTCGTTCTAGTTGCGGGCGGCCTGGGCGAGCGCTTGGGTTACGAGGGCATAAAAGTCTCGTTACCGACGGAGTCCACGACGGGCACGTGCTACCTCGAGTTATATATAAGGACGATCCTGGAGTTCCAAAGGAGGTCCTCGTCGCAACCCCTGCCGCTCTGCCTGATGCTCTCTGCGGATACGGAAACGGCCACGAAGAAGTTACTGAAGGACAACGACAACTTCGGCATGGCCCCGGACCAAATTGAGTTCGTAATCCAAGCGGGCGTGCCGGCCTTCATGGACTGCCAGGGGCGCTTCGTGCTCCAAGACGGTGACGTGCTGTGCAAGCCCCACGGCCACGGCGACGTCCACGCCTTGCTGGCACAGAGCGGCCTGCCACAAGAGTGGTTAAGAAACGGCCTCAAACGCGTCTTCTTTTTTCAGGACACCAATGCCTTCGCACTGCGAACTTTAGTGCCGGCGCTCGGGTCCTGCGTGGCTCAGGAACTGGTCGTGTGTTCTACTTGTGTGCAAAGGCGGGCGGGCGAGGCCATGGGCGCCCTATGCGTGCTGACGAAACACAAGGAACGACGTCTCGCGAACGTGGAGTACAACCAATTGGAGCCGCTACTGTTAGCGACCACCGGTACAGGCGACGTCGGCGTCACAAGCCCCTACCCGGGCAACACGAACCAACTCGTTATTGCCTTAGACGGTCCGGACGGCTACGTGGCTACATTACATAGAACACACGGGAGAGTGCCCGAGTTCGTCAACCCCAAATTCCACGCGGACCGCACCTTAAAAAAACCCGCCCGATTGGAGTGCATGATGCAGGACTACCCCCTTCTCCTACGGAGCGGGGCTGCGGTGGGCTTTTGCGTGCTCAAACGCAGGGCGGTGCGGGAGTACGCGCCCGTGAAGAACCATTGCGAGGCGGCCGCGGAGAAAATAAAGCAGGGCCTGGACGCCCACTGCGCGGCGACGGGCGAGGCCGACTTCTATAGGTTGCACGGCGACTTTCTGACCTGTGGTGCCAATGTAGAAATTGGCGCAAAGGACCCGTCTGTGACGTACCGGGGCGTATCTGTTGAGATGCCGCCGCGCGTCGTGCTCTCGCCGTCCTTCGCGTTGATCGAGGACGACGTCGCCAAGCGGTGCGCTTCGGTGACCGTGGGTCGAGGCGCTACTTTAGTCATCGAGGGCGAGGGCCACGTCGAGCTGGAAGACATTGTCGTCGCGCCCGGCGCGGCGCTGCGCATCACGACGGTCCGGGGCGTGGTGCTGCGCGTCCTGGGCCTGCGCGTGGCGAACGCCGGCTACCGCGTCGAAGCGACGGACGCGGGCGCCCCGGCGGAGCGGATCCGCGGGTTCCGCGTCGTGCGGCGGGACGAGGTGCACCTCGCGTTCCGCGAGGCGGGCACGTACGCCGTCGCGCCGCTCAGCCTCGCCGACGAGTTCGAGGACGGCGCCTTGTTTTTGCCGCCTCTGGCGCTCGGCGCGGCGGCGCTGGTGGTGCTGGCGTTTTGCCTGCCGTGGGTCGCGCGGGCACCGGCGGGCGACGTCGCGTTCGACTGCGGGTACTTCGAGCGGGTGTGCGCGTGGTACACCGGCTAATTTTCGGTTTTGGACTTAGATTAAGGTTAGACTCGCGTATGGACCGGGGGCGTATATGTACAGGGTTCGTATGTGCAAGAGGGTCCCGACGCCACTCACTCCGCGATCTCGGGCGACGCCGCGGTGTTGTCGGCGGCGAGCTGCTCGATGAACGGCAGGAACTTGCCGTTGAACGTGATGACGACGCGCCTCTCCCCGTTCTTGCCGACGGTGCCGCCGACCGTCATGTAGAAGTCGATGGCGCTCATGATGCCGTCGCCGAACTTCTCGTTGATCAAGAGCTTGAGGGCCTGGCCGTAGTGCCTGCGCAGGGGTTAGTCGTCGGTGTCGATAGCGTGGAGAACAATCGAAGGCGCCTTTCCACGCCGTCAAATGACGTGATGGCCTCATACGTCCGGTAGACGTTCGGCTCCTTGAGGATCTCGGGGTCCCAGCCGCGGAACGGCGCCTTTGAGATGGCGTCGAGGTCCGCTTCCGAAATACCGGGGACCGCGTGCGCGAGCTTGGGCCGCGTGGCGGGCTTGAGCTGGGCCTGGCCCAGCAGGAGCTGCGTCGTGAACGTGTTCGTGAAGCCGAGCTCGTCCGCGATCTCGTCGAAGGTCTTGCCGGACCGCTCCTTCGCGCTGAGCAGGCGGTCGGCGAGGTCGCCGACCTTCGGCCCGGCCGCGACGCGCACGGACGCAGCACGGATGGTGGCCGCCGGCGCCCATGCCGAGGCAGTCCATGTGAGCAGTAAGGACAGGGCGAACAAGGGAGCCATGATATGATGTGCAGCGGATATACAGCTTGAAGACGTTTAGCAAAGGTTATGGACAGTTTGTACACAGCTTTTGCAATGGTGGGAGCGACGTACGGCTCGAAGAACTTTTACAAAATGCAAAGTTGGATGAAGCCCGAAGCCCGCACGATATTTCAGACCAGTCGACAAGTCACCGGCAGAGTTACGCGGGCGATGGGACGTATCTAACGCGAACCTAACATGCCCGAACGAGCTCCTTCCCTTGGACAAAGCTTGGCAAAAAGAGAGGATAAAGCTCTCCACCCGCGGCGACGACGCGCTACAGCTCTCGCCACGCAGCGAGCTGAGCAACATATAATTTAACCCCGGTCGGTCGCGGCTGCCCGCACGCCGTCGGGCAGCGCCACCATGCTCAAACTATGGATAGCAGCCATCTTTACAACTACGGCCCGCGCCTCCTGCGACGAGTGCTACGTGTACATGAACGAGACCTGGATGAGCGAGAACAACATCAGCCACGGAAACTCCATCTTTTTATACGATAAGTGCAACGCGGACCGGTGTCCTGTTCCGGGAGAGCCGGAGCCTCAGTTCCCTCTTGGTGCGAGGCTGGCGCCGGACACGGTCAATGCTGATCGATCCTGGGTGGACAAGATGACCTACGCCGACGAGAACCTTGTGTCGAGGACTCAATGTTTTACCGGTGCTGGCAACTACGCACGACAACAAACCTACTGCGACTTAGAATGCAAGGAATCGAGGGACACGCGGCGCGCCGTGGCCAAAGCCTCCGGGAGGTCAGATGATGGAATAAATGAAGACTGCCGGGGCCCCTGGTACTGCTCCAAGATGGAGGTCTGCCACTTGTTTTCTGGGAAAACTGTGAACGACCAGGACGAGGACGGCCCGAAGCGCAAGTGCGTCACGGTGCGCAGTTGCGCGAACCACAGCCAGTGCTTTCCCAACGAAGCGGATCAAGAAAGGATGCGCCTGGACTATCCGTTCTTCCAGTACATGACGACGTCAAAGCTCGGCACGGAGATCCGGGACAACGGCTTCAAGTTCAGGTACGGCGGCATGGAGCACACGACGCGCTGCTGCGTGAACCGGCCCAATTTTAGACCCACGGTGGACACGCCGTGCAATTCCGCGGCGCGGGCGCGTTTTTTTGGAGTTGGTGCGTTGCTCGTGCTCGCGTGGAGGTAATAGTGGCTTTCTCTATGTTTCCCCGGGGCGCGGCGGTGGCGTGTTCGGGCGTGTGCTCGTGCTTGTGTAATCCCTAACATACCCCGCCGAGAGCTGGAGCGGCGGCTGGCGAAGCTTGGTGCGTACGTAGTTTGGATTAGTCCCTAGGACGCGCCGCCGGCGAGGCCGGGGATCTTGGACGGGTCGCCGACCCAGGCCACGACCCAGAAGCCGGCGCCGCTCGCGTAGAGATTGACCTTCTCCGTGGCGCCGCCGCCCATCGTAAATCCAGCGCCTGGTCGGTCGCGATATTGGGACGAAGCTTCCCCGCGGCGGACAATGACAATACTAACAACACTGGCAACAGCACGCTGGACATCGTAAATTTCATTCGTGGCAGCGAGACTGTACCCCTCGCCTGCTGTTCCGCCGTTGGGCTCAGCAGAAACAACATACAATACCTGGCCCTTAGGGACGTTAACCTGCACAACGTTTTGAAATGTAGATTCGGTGACACCTTCAGCATCTGTCGTGAAAAAAGGGTCGACATGTAACGTCAAGCAGCGAGGCGTCGACATCTGGAGGGCCTCGTCGCAGGCGGCGACCAGCGCTTCGTAGCACAGATCTTCAGATCCTCGAGCCGGTGCGTGTCCGTGGCGGCGGCGGCGGCCAGCCGATTCGCGCGCATGTAGCGCAGCACGTCCGCGAACACATCCGGGTCGCGATCGAGAAATATCTCGCGAGGGGCGCCAGGCGCGTCATCTTCGGCGGATCCGGTGACCTCCGGCGCTGCCCTCGCGCGCTTTCTGCCGCGCAGCTTCCGGCCGGTCTCACCCAGCAGGGCTTCAAAGTAGCCAGCACCGCTGCCGCGGAGAGTCGTGGTACTCGTCTCGAAGCGACGGCCGCCGGCGTTGATGATGATGCGGTCCGCCATCAGTCTCGATTTAGCAGCGACCTGACACTGAGCAATCGCGCGCGCGCGCTCTCAATTGCGCTCTCGATCTCGCAGCGTGCGGGTATATTTCTTTGTTAAATTTACTTAGCCGCCCCCCGTATAGACGTCGTTGAGGTACTTGACGATCGCCGCGCTCTCAAATAACTCAGCACTCGTGTTTGGGTCCCGGAGGAACGGCACCTGGAACCGGCCCTGCTCGCGTATCATCCTATCCCGGTTCGGACTGCCGCGCGAGCATGGCACGACGACGTGGGGCAATGTCAACTCACAAAGCGCCTCTCGGACCGGACGTACAAACGGAGATGTCTCGTAACCCCAGAGCTCGAGCGGCTTCCGTTCCTCGTTGCCATCACGCGCGTCGGGCCGGCGCTGGCCGCAGGGCAGGCCGCGGACGATGGCCGCGAGCGTCGACGTGATGAGTTGAAAAGGACCGAACGTCAGCGGCCATAAGGCTTTCGGATCGAAGGCGTCCGCGGGCGGCCCGTAGGCCTTGTGCAGGTAATTGCAGATGTCATCGCTCTCGTACATGGCCTCGTCCACGTTCGGGTCCACGAGGTACGGGACCATCGTCTTGCCGCCCTTAAAGAGCTCTTTGGCGAAGACGCCGCCGCGCGCGCCGGGCACGGGCCGGTACTCGACCTCTAGATCTAATAAACAGCACATCTCCCGTACCTTGCGGCAGTAGGGCGAGCTCTCGTACTCGTACACCACCATCGGCTTCGCGGGGCGCGTGGCCGGCAGCACGGAGCTGTCGTCCCGGAATCTGATGGGTCCGAACGTTAACGCGTACTCGCTATCGGCGGGCGCCGTTCCGAAGAGCTTGATGCCGCCGACCTCCGCAAAGCACGGCCGCCAGCCGAGGACAAAAGTGCCCGTCGCCAGCCGCAGCGCCAGCGCGGCGCCGCCGCTCAGGAGGTCCGGCAGCTCCGAGTCCCCGATCTGCAGCGGCCTGGGCGTCGGCGCCTTGAAGCCCTCCGGCAGCTTGACCGGTTGCAGCGCTGCCGCAGCGCTGAGGACGAGGAGTTCCAGCATCATGACTCGTCAAGAGAGCCAGCTACGAGCCAAATTTTATTAGAGCTAAAAACCCGTGCGGTAAAACCCGCGTGTATAGAACCCGTACATTCCAGCCATCCTCGTTTTTTCAGCTGCGCTGTTAGCCACCGCGCCCTGTAGCCTGCGCCCAGAACCTACTCCTACGCCCTCGGACCGGCGTGTGCACTAGCCGTTGGCGAGCGACCTGTTGACAAACAATGCTCCTCGCGCTCGGCCGCTCGCTGCGCCGCGCCGCCACGCCGCGCTGGCCCGGCGCCGCCGCGCCGGGCATGTCTGCGCCGCGGGGCGTGCGCACCGAATTCAGCATCTCGCTTGCAGAGTTCCCCGCGGAGCTGGCCGTTGCGCGACTCAACCGCAAGGTCCAGCGCGCGGGGCTCATGACGAAGTGGCGGCGGCGGTCACGCGGCTTCGTCAAGCGGTCCAAAGTGAAGTACGACGCGCGGCTCAAACAGGACTACAAGCGGAGCTACCGGCGCGTCCAGGACGTGCTGACGTGGATCGAGATGGAGCGCATGCTCAGCGCGTCGAATAGGCAGGCACGGCGAAAGGCGTCGCGGGCGGCGGGACCCGCGGCGGCCGCCGGCGGTGGCGGGCCGCCCTGAGTAAGGTTGTGTGGTTTAATCTGTGGGGCATTTTCGCGACGCTGCGGTGGACAGCCTGGCCGCCTGCCGGGTCGTACGACCACCCGGGTCGAGCGGGGGTTATTCTGAGCGCTTGTAGATCCCAAAAATGCGTCCGGAGCGCCACGTTCCAGGGAGAGCCAAAAACCCGTGCGGTGACGAGCGCTTTTTTTGTGCCAGAGCCACCATGTTTGGGTAGCGCCGCCAACGACCGCCAGGCCGCTCGGAGCCTGCTTGGACACCCTCTCAGCCTTTGGGACGAACACAGTATCTAACTCGCGCTGGGGGCGACGCAGCAGGCCAGAAAGCCATGAGCGGTGATATTCCGAGTCTCGACATTGATTCAGCGCTCCCGGGACCAAACCAGCCCACAGGAGATCCCCCACACGCGTCTGTTCGCGCAGGCTTTTGGCAGGAGGCGCTCGCGAACCTCCAGACCACCATCGACGAGAGGGTCGACGCGAGTGGCCTTGGGGAAGGGCTGGAATTGCTGCGCGACCGGGCCCTGGACACGGTGGACGCCGCGCGTGAGACGTGCCGGCGCGAGGTCGACGCCTTCAAGCGCGAGCAGGAGGAGCACTTCGGCCGGCTCGACGCTGAGGCGGCCGCCGCCGCCGCAATTTCGGCCGACGCGGCCGCCGCGCAGCGCGCGGCGGCCGCGGCGCGCTTGGCCCTCGACGCCATGGAGGCGCTGGTCACCGAGCCGCCCTCGCCAGGAACGATTGACGAGCCAGCGGAGCCACCGGCGCCGCCATCCGAGCCGCTCTACTCGCCGCCGACGGAGCGCCTGCTCGCGCGCCTCGCGGCGCTGAACCCCCTGGCCGACGCGCAGCCCCCGCCGTCCGACTCTGACGGGTCGGCCGTGCTTGTGGAGGCGTCCGACGCGGGCTCGTCCGTTGTGTTGGTCGACCACGCCGACGCGGAGGACGAGCTGGGGCGCTTGGACCGGCGCGTCGCCGCGCGCCTGGCCGCGCGATAGTGTCGCTCCTTTCCGCAAGTATACTACGTCTGTATTTTACTTTAGAACTCGCCGCTGAGTCGGACACTTTTAGATAAACAAATTTACTCGCTGTCGGCCGCCATGGGCAACGAGTCCTGCTGGGCCTCGGCCGAGCAGCGCTCGTAGATGTAGCGGTAGACGTCCTGGAACTGGGGCACGAAGCGCATCTCGAGCTTGGCGCCGTCGCGGAGCGAGATGACCATGTCGCCGACGTCCTTGGAACCGCGGTAGACGAACTTGAGCTGCTCGATGTCGCTGTACACGATCTCCGTGAAGTCCTGGCCGCCGAAGCCGGACTGGACGCTGATGCGCCGGGAAGTAATTTTGTACTTGACCCACGTCTGCCGGGCTAACGCAGCAGCAAAGGGCACGATGCCGATGATCGTGAGCACGGACACGGCCGGGATGATCAACTCCTTCTTGGACGGCGGGCCCTCGAAAAACAACGTCTCGGACTCGAGCACGGCCTTCTCTGCTACCGGGGCGGCCGGCGCCGCCGGCGCGTCGCCGTCGGTCGATGCCGCCACCTCGCCCTCCAGGTCCGCGAGCTCGTCGAGCAGGCGGCTCCGGGCGGCCAGCGGCGTTAGTGCGCGGACGCGCAGCCGCGGTGCGACGTAGGCCGCACCGGTCGCGGCCAGCGCCACGGCAAGGATGGCATTCACCAGACGAGGCATGGCTGCTTGTCGTGCTTGCAGCGCTGCTTTAATCGCTTCTGGTTCGAACTGTGGGATGCACGAAAAGCTCGAAAGCTCGACAGCACTCGACAGGACTACGACGAGGTTGAGATTGTGATGACGGGGCAAAAGTTGCTGAGATCGACTCTGTGGAAATCGCCCGGACCGCTCACTTGCAGTTCCTACACCTGTGGGCCTAGGATAGCTGGGCGCAAGCTGCTTTTCATGTCGTGCGGGTTTCGTATCGGCAGAGCCGCAAAATAATTTTGGCTGCCAACGTGAGCATTGTGCCACTGCTGCGGAGCGTGCGCGGCCCAGGGAACGGCTGGCGTCACAGTAGACTAGTTGTGCGGCGAAACGCGACCGCACGCGGGTCAAAAAGAGCTTATAGCAAAAGGAGTGGTGCTTAGAATAATCTCCAGCTCGACGTGAAAAAATATGGCGCGCCGCCTTCTCCTCGTAGCCGTACTTGGAACAGCCAGCGCCATCTGGCCCTTCGGCGCCACCATTAACCAGGATCCGCCGACGCCCCACCCCGACGCCGTGCCCCTCGGCCAGCAGGCGACGCTAAGCAGGACACAACTCGGCGACGCAGTTAGTGTGGAGGCCGCCTTTCGTGACGCCGGGGCCCTCGTGTCCAGCGGTGACGTCATCATCGACGCGCGGACCGCCGCGACGGCCGCGCGCGCCTTTGTGGATGCCGGGCAGTGGTCCAGCTTCGTCGCGGCGAAGAGCGACGAGCCCGCGGCGTTCGTGCTCAAGGGCACGACCTGGACGGACCAAGCGCCGGCTATTATTAGGACGGCCGCGCTCCAGGCCTCGAAAGCTCTGGAAGCGCGCCAGGAGCAGTTCGTCGCGTCCCTGGCGAAGCAGCCCGGTTTAGCAAAGCTCCCGCGCCGCGTCGTGCGGGGCGAGGTCCACGTCGCCCTGCATGCAGCGGCCTCGTCCACGAAGCGCTGCTTCGCGCACGGCGAGGGCGACTTGGACGTGGACGGCGTCGCCTTCACGGCCGTGGCCGCGGCGGCGCTCTCGGGCGAGCTCGTGCGGGTCTCGAGCCAGGGCAGTAGAACGCAGGAGTGGCGCGCGGCGACGTTAGGGGCGACGGACGCGTTGATCACCGCGGGTGCGCCCTTGCCTATTTTGACGAACGGTCGCTTGCAAGCCGCGTCGCACAAACTCGTTCCGGACGAGGTCGCGGACGTGGTGACGGTGGCCGTCCTGTGGTTCGTGGAAGGGGGTGTGGAACCCCAAGTCAAGGTGGACTGGGCGACGACTGATGGACCTTTGGTGCAAATAGATAAGTACGGGCCGCCCGCTTATGCTTCATCTTTACCGGAATGCGCCACGCTCGAGGCGCGATCCTTGCGAATTAGAGCACGATTAAACGGGGACATGGGCAGCGCCTACGTGGGCCACGCCACGCGGCCCTGCGACTACGAGACGTTTAACGATTTTGTGGAAGTCGCGTGTAGCAAGGCCTCCGCGGAGACTATTGGTAGGAATGATTTAGCGGGCGACTCGACGGGCCTGCCGCTGGTTCGAGTGGAGGAGGCCACGTGTTTGGCCCACGAGGGCGCTCGAGCATTAGATGCTAGAGGAAATAGATTGCGAAGTATTAGCGATTTGCTCCAGCTCGCGCGAAGCGAAGCTGGCGTGGTAGGTTACCCAGCTAGGTTTGTCACGTCAAGAACGTCGTGGGATACCAGGGCCGCGGCCGACGTGTGGCTCGTGCCGTCTACCGTTCATTTTGTGTGGCCCACCGTTCGCACGGGCCACGTGACCAAGACGGACCTGCACTGCCCCGAGACCGGTGCGGATGCGGGCCATGCCTCTATTATTACTACGTTGTCCATGCGGCCCCAGGTCTTCCGGATCTCGCAGTTCATGCATCAATCAGAAACCGAAGCGCTGATCGAGCGGAACCGGCCGCGCATCAAGCCCAGTGAGGTCGGGTTGGTGGGTCGGGCCGGCGACAAGACGCGGACGTCCACCAACGCCTGGGACACGTCGAGTCCCACCGCGCGGGACGTCATCGGACGGGCCTTCCGGTTGCTGAAGATCGACGCCCAAAGGAAACTGGAGGACGGCCTCCAGGTCCTGCACTACGACAAGTTGCAGTGGTACAAGCCCCACGTGGACTACTTCACGCAACGCAACGCCGGGGGCGGCGGCGCGGACGACGACGCCTTCTCCAACGCGGTCCCCGCGGAACGGAACGGGACGAATAGGTTTGCGACCGTGTTCCTGTATCTGAACGACGCGGCGGAGGGCGGCGAGACCGTGTTCCCCCTGTCCGATTCGCACGCGACCTACAAGGGCGGCAAGCTCACGACGCCCGGCACGAATCGGACGGTGGGTTTCATCCGCGACAGCGACGCGGCCTGGGTCTGCTCGAGCGAGTCCGAGGCGCTGCGCGTCACGCCGCGCACGGGCGACAGCGTGCTCTTCTACTCCCAGCGGGGCGACGCGTCGCTCGACGGCTACTCCCTGCACGGCTCGTGCCCCATGGTCGCCGGCGAGAAGTGGGCCGCGAACCTCTGGGTCTGGAACCGGCCCCGCGATGAAATTGATAGGGCCAAGTCCAAGGCCAAGAACTCGGGCGGCCTGAGCGTCAGCTTCCAGAACGCGGGCGCGGCCGAGGTCGAGCTCTTCTGGGCCGACGGCTCCGATTTGGCGCTGCAGGGCCGCATCGCCCCGGGCCAGTCCGTGGACGTGAACACGTACGCGTCGCACAAGTTCGTGGCCAAGGCCGGGGGCGCGGAGCTGGGGTCCTACGTCATGCGCAAGGGCCAAGCGGCCGTCGTGCGCATCGGCGGTTAGGCTTTGTCTGGGCCGTCCTCCCAGCGGCGGGGGCGTAAAATATGTGTGATACAAACCCCGGGCATTTTGAGTTTTACCTAGAGGCCCGGTCCCCAGCCCCTAGGGCGGCGGCCGGCGTCTTACTCCTCGTGTGAGTTTTGTTACGGTGCTAGGACTAGTTGGCGGGGCCCGGGGGGGGACACCTCTTACTCCACGATAGCGTCTCAAAACCCGCGACGAAAACCCGCGGATTCGAATGCAGACACTGTTCAGCCGCTTGTTTAGCCACTTGGTAGCCTGCGCGACACGCCATCGCTGCGTGACATCAGCTCATATACATACAATCACGCTCTGAACCGAGCTCGACGCTCCGCCACCAGGAACGTCCCAGTGCGCCTTGCGCGCCAAATCGCGTTTCACCGCCAAGCTAGCGCCAACAGCATGGCCACCCCCGCCAAGAAGGCCAAGACCGCCGCGAAGGAGGTGAAGATCCTCAAGGACACGTTGAGGGAGGCGCCCTTCGTGCCCGACGAGGGCCCCGGCGCCACTTTACTATCATTGCCGGGCAGCCCGCGCAGCCGCGGCGTCTCGCCGGGCGCCTTCGCGGCCATCAAGGCGGCTTTGGAACAGTGCGCGGACGAGGTGGGCGCCGACTTCGGGCCCGAGGAGCGCAAGTGGATCAACCGCGTGCGGGACGGCGCGCTCCGGCGGCTGGAACCGGACGCAGTCAACGCGCGGCGCGAGGCGAAGCGGCGGGCGCTCGCGGAGCTCGCGCAGGAGGCGGCCGAGGAACGGGCGGCCCTGGCGGAGACGCGGCTGCAGGTCGCGCGGGCCCGGGACGAGGTCGCGGCGTTACGGGCCATCGCGTCCGCGCAAATTCTGGACGGGGCGTCTGCCGACCTGGCGCCGGCCGTGCCCCCGGTCACGCCCGAGGAGAAGCACACCTTCGACCGGGACTGCGACGCCATCGAGCGGAGCTACGACGAGTGCGCGACGGGCGTGCCGCGCATCCGCGACCTCATCGCCTCCTCGGAAGAGGAATTAGGGCGGCGGCGCCGGGGCGGCGCGCCGCTGCCGCCGCCGCCGGCTTTGAAGCCCGCCGCGGAGCGGCTCGCGGACCACCTCGGCCGCGAGGAGACCGTCGCGGACTTCGTCGACGACGGGGGGGAGGACTGATTTGGGGTAAGTTCGCATGTGCCACGTTGATTTCCCGGGTGGTGGCTACTGGTCTGTCTTAGATATGTTCTTACACCGGCGACGGCGTTTCGCGGGCGCGGAGCGCTGCTCGCGATAGTTGCAGGTGTTGCTCAATCAGTTCTGCGAGTGGGTGCGCGCTTCCAAGTACCCGCCGCGCGATTCGTGCCGTGTCCTCGAGCGTCGTCACGGCCTCGTGGAGATCATCGAGCGTAGCGCCGTCGGCTTCGTAGAGCGCCTTCGCGTAGCTCCGCGATATCCTGATAGTTAATTCATGTGACGGCCCCAAAACGCGTCGCGCCACCGGCATCGTTTTGCGCAGCAGTAATTTGGCTTCCTCGAAGCGCTGTAGTTCACAAAGGGACAACGCATAATTGTCGGCTTCTCTGAGGGTTTCTCTATGTTCTTCGCCAGAGAGCTTCAAACGTCCAAAGTCTACCTCTCGCCGCAGGCTCAAGGCACATTCTGTCCGTCCAAGCTGTTTATACGAGTTCGCAAGATTGCCCTGCGTGATTAGCAGGTTTTCTTCGGATGCGCCAAGGTGCCGAGCATCGTCCGCCGATGGGCCCCGCGCGCCGCGACCGTGTATTTGGACGAACCCTACATCGCCGTGCACCTCAACTTAGATTGCGACTGGATGCTCGTCGGGAGCGGGAACGGCCGCGAGTGGAAGCGCTACGCCGAAACGGCGGACGCCGGCCTCGCCGCCCGCATCGCCCAACAGCACTGCTCGCGGCCGAAGCCGCACCACGACCCGCAGCAATTTTTTGCCTCAACCGCGCCCGGGGTGGCGCCCGCTGGGCCTATCGTCACATCCCGGCGTACGTCAAGGCGGTGGCCGAGATTCGACGCCGGCCCGGCGCGGAGAGTTGAACCGACGTCCGCGCTATTATAGTCGCCGCTCTAGGCGTGTTGTACATCAGCGCTAATTCCCCAAACCCGGAACCAGGACTTGGAGAAGCGACCGCTTTGGACGTGCCCTTGTATGAAGGCGTCGCAGACGCCGTCCTCCACGACATAAAACGAGTGGCCTTCTTCGCCTTGGTTTATAATGATGACGCCCTTGGCGCACTGCACCTTCTCGAATTGGCCCAACAACTCGTCCTTCTCCTCGTCCCGGCAGCGCTTGAAGAGGGGGTTCGAGGCCAGGCACTTTGCGATTAACTCGCGCACGAGCGGGGTCTTGTACACCGCCTGCTTCTTGGGCGCGTCCAGGTCCAGCTTGTCCTCGACGCGCTTTCCGTCGTGCTTGGCCGTGACGCACGCCAGCGCGAGCTGTCTTAGACGGCTGAGCTCGCACTTGACCTCGCTCGGGGTCCTCAAGTCGTCGGCGTTGCACCAGGCGTCCGTGTCGTGCACGTCGAAGGCCGCGTGGACCTGCGGGCGCGCGGCGTCGACGGCGCGTCGCTGGCGGTGTGGAGCGAGGGCGCCTCGGTGACAGCCGGGCGGCGCGGCGCGGCAACAACGCGGTCGGCGAGCGAGGGCGCGCCCGCGAGTTATGTGGTGCGTCGGACGCCGGTGCGCGGACCTTCTGCTTCATGTCGGACGGGACGCTGGCGCCTGCGGCGCGCGGGTGGTGTGAGGGGCTGCCGCTTGGGGGGGCAGCGGAGGCGCGCGGGGGGGCTGCGGCTGCCGCTTTCGGGGTCCGCGGCGTGCGGGGGTCGCGGGCGGGTGTCGCGCAACGCACCGCCGCCCATGGTGCCGGTCGTCGTTCGTAGGACGCGTAAAGCTCTCTATGTGCCTCCTTGCTCTCTCGGTTCTCGCGCGGGGTGCATGAATCCTAGTGGCGCGGGGGGGGGGGCGCCGGCCACGCGGGGAGGCGTCCTAGCCATCGCCGGGGCCGGGGGAATGGTCGTGGGGGGAGCAATGTGGGGAGCTCCGCGGGTCCGCGCGGCCGCAACAGCTGCCGCAGCGCAGCGGCCGCTCTCATTTTACTTGCCGACGAAGCTCGGGCGTATCTGGCGCCCCCCGAAGCCATCGCGCAGACACGCACAGCAACTACGCATTACCCAGCCCCGCGTTCACGGCCGCGAGGGCCTCGGCGTGCAGCGCCGGCGCGCCCGAGGCCACGATGCCCGCCACGCCCGCGTCCAGGTACACGCCCCGCCCCACGTCGATGGGGAGGCCCCGCAGGTCCGTGATCGCCCCGCCGGCCTCCTCCACGACCACTTTCGCGGCCGCAAAGTCCCAGACCCGCTCGACGTAGCCCGGCCGCGGCAACCGGCAAAACAAGTCGCCGTGGCCGCCCGCCAACAGGGCGTGCTTCGCCTGGGAGTCGAGGCGCATGGGCCCATCTTGCAGCTTGAGCGTCGAGGCCGCTCTTTTGGAGGCGCCGTGGTCCGAGTGGGAGGCCGCGACGCCCTCGATCAATAAGCCGTCCCGCCAGTCCGTTCGTGGGGACGTTGTTAATGACGTCCAGCCCTCGCCCTCCAGAGGCGTGGAGAAGCAGCCCGCCCCGCGCGCCGCCGCGACGACGACGCCGTCGCCGTCCGACGGTTCCGCTCCCAAACTCCCGTCCTTCAGCAGGTTGGGGCACCCCAACACCCCGACGACGGCCTCCCGGTCGTACGCGCCGTCGGACGGCGCCACGAGCGCCAAGGCCGTGCAGTACTGCGCGCCCCGGAGGAAGCCCTTCGTGCCGTCGATCGGGTCCAGGACCCACCAGCGCGCCGCACCCTCATTTCGGCGGTCCACGGTCTCTATCAATTCCTCGATCGTACAGCCGGCGGCTTTGGCCGCCGCTTCCACACACCGCCGCTCGCCGCGTTCTAGTAACTCGGCCGCGGACTCCTCGGCCACGAAGCCGTCGTCCGGGAAGAGTTTCGCGAGGCTACGAATCACGACGCACTGCGCGGCCACGTCGGCCACGGTGACCGGGGAGGCGTCGTCCTTCGTGGCGCTTTCGATGTTTTTCAGGTCGCGCTGCAGCTTCACGGTGATGCTGGCCGCCTGGCGTACGGCGGCGACCGCGGCTTTGAGTTCTGCGGCGTACGCGTGCTTGGGCCAGGTGCTGAGGGCCCGGGCGCCTCTCAATACTTGCAGCAGCATGCAGAGGCGCTGGAGGCGCATAGATGGCGTGCGGTTGAGGTTGCCTTGCTGCACCAGTAGCGCGTTCGATCGTGTGTTAGACGCCTGTGGGTAGAGCGCCTCAGTGCAAAAACAGTGCTCGGAAAACCCGTGCGGGAAACCCGCGCAGTAAAATCAGCCCCTCCCGGAATATCCCGCTTTTATTCAGCTTCTCACTCGGTCCCCTCGGCAGCACACTGTTCGTCGTAGCACAGGCTAACACCATGTCGGCTCTGGCGGCAGCTCGCGCCCCAACGACGCCGCTATACATGTACTACTACCCGGTCGCGGGCCGCGGCGAGCTCATCCGCCTGATCGCGGCCACGGGCGGGCTGGACCTCGCGGAAGGGAAGCCGTACGGCACTATTCATAAAGCCGAGTACGGCTCGCTGTCGGGCCTGCCGCTGCTGCAGCACGGCGCCGTCAAGCTCTCGCAGAGCGGGGCCATCGAACGGTACGTGAGCGGCCTCGTGCCCCGGTTCGCGGCCCTCACTCTGGCGCAGCAGGCGACCGACCACATGTTCAGCTGCATCAAGGAGGACGTCCTGCTGGGCTGCGCCAAGGTCATTTTTGGTGACGTAGCGAGCGCGCCCACGGAAGTCCCGAAGCTCTGCGACAAATGGTTCGCCGTTGTCGAAGGCCTCGTTCCCGTCGACGGCTTCATCCTCGGCCTGGACTACCCGACGGTCGCGGACTTGGCCGTCCTCAACATGGCCCGCGGCTACATGCCGTTCGGCGCGGCGTTCAAGCACGGCAAGTACGCCTTCGCGCCTGGGCACCCGAAGATGGCGGCGCTGGTCGAGCGCACCGCCGCCGCGCCGGGCGTCAAGGAGTACCTCGCCTCGTCGCCGTCCCTTAACCTGTCGTTCCTGGACATCGACAACAAGTGATTCGCCGCCCGGACTGCGAGCTGAACATGCCCCGAATATAAGAACCATGTATGTATTCCTACTTCTCTTTACTATACCCAGCCCCAACGCCGTGGACCGACAAACGACGCCGCCTACACCTCGCACGACTCCAGGAAGGGCGCCGACGCCTTGCGGAAGGTCACGTCCATGATGACCTCCGCCAGCTCGTCCAGGGGCTTGACGATGAAGGGGATCGTGGCGAGCCCGACGGCTGTCGGCACCGCGCTGACGAGGCCGCTCTGGTCCACCCCACTGGCATTTAGGAGCACCACCACAATGGCCACGAGCTGGTGGATCGTGTACCCCGGCAGCGCCACGGACGCCGCGAGCTGCCAGACCAGCGCGTCCAGGCCTTCGATGAGCGCGCACGTGTTCACGCTGTCGCCGTTGTACTTGTCGCCGTCTAAAACTTTCCGCGTCTTGTCCACGGTGTCCGCAAACACGTAGGTGATGGCGATGGCGTACGAAAAGGGCACGCACCAGCCCGGGGTGAGGGGCGCGAACGCCTCGCCGACCTCGTTCGCGTAGCCCGCGTACCTCAGGGCCGTATCCCGGTAGATGTCCACCTCCTCGCCCTCCTCGGCCTCGGCCACCAGCAGGCCTTCGAGTTCCTTCTCGGGCTCGCGGCCAAGGAGAAACGCGCCGGCGCCGACGAAAACCGTCGGGATCGATGCGAAGCCGGCGCACTGCTCCAACACTCCGGCGTCGATGGCGCGGAGCTGCGTCGGACTCCTCGTGGCGACGGGTGCGACCAGCGCCCGGGCCGCGGTGGCAGCGAGCAGGGTCATGATCGTCCTCCTGATCATGCTTGCTCGTGGGAGTTGCGCTCGCTTTTGGATGCAGACGCTCGCTCGCAGCGATGCTGGCAGCGATGCTATGTCTTGAAATCGCTCACGTGCTGCAACGGCAGGAACTGGCGGCGATATAGGCGACAAAACCAAAGCGTGCGCCGCTTGAAAATGCGTACCCGCGCGCAAAGGCGCCGGCTTGTGGGTCCGGACCCTCGTCGAATTGGCAATACGGAGCCATGGGCCGACCCCTTGGCAGACTACTTGCCGCCGGCTGGACTAGGCTCTCGGTCGAGGAGCGAGGCTGGTACTGCATTTGGCAAGCGCTGCAGCGACAGCTCGACACAATTCAATAGCGCATACGGCGCACAGATCACTTTGAATTGAGCTGCAGCAGCGCGCAGCTCTGCAGTGCTCTCTGGAGCACACCACAGCCCAAAACACTGCAGCAAGCCCCAATTGCAGCCGCAGCCGCATCGTTTCGGGTGCGGACTGCTTCCACACTCCCATAGCCACATACGCGACCGCGTACACCAGCACAGCAAGCCCCAGCGTCCCGCGAACACCACGACGACGCCGCGGCGATGACGAAAACCAGATAGGGACAACATAGGCCTATTTGTTGGAGACAACACAAGGATAGGCCAATACTGATGATGAACATCTAGTGGAATCTCATTATCCGAGCCGTTCGTGATACGACACAACACGCGCCACACACGAAGCCCCGAAAAAAACGCATGTTCCTGCAGGCATGGATTTAGTTATAGGCGTCGACGTCGGCACGGGCTCGGCGCGCGCCGGGGTCTTCGACCTTGAGGGCAAGCGCCTGGGCGCGGCCGCGCGGGCGATCAAGACGTGGACGTATCGCAACGGCGACTTCGTGGAGCAGTCCTCCGATGACATTTGGCGGAGCTGTTGTGAAGCGGTACGAGAAGCCCTGACGGGGGTGGACGCGTCTGAGGTAGTCGGCATCTCCTTCGACGCGACGTGTTCGCTCGTGGTCCTCGACAAGCAGGGCGACCCGCTCTCCGTAAGCAATGAAGAGGACCCCACCAACGAGCGGAACATTATTGTGTGGATGGACCACCGGTCCGAGGGTGAGGCGCGAAAAGTGAACCAACAGGGCCACGCCGCCCTCGGGACGGTCGGCGGCGTCATTTCGCCGGAGATGGAGGTCCCCAAGGTCATGTGGTTGTCAACACACAAGCCCGCGTGCGTCACGGGCAAGTTATTCGACCTGGCGGACTACCTGACCTGGCGCGCGTCCGGTGCGAACACGCGGTCCCTCTGCACGCTGGTATGTAAATGGAATTTAAGCGCGGACGCTCAGGGCGCGCGCTGGGACGACGGCTTCCTTGAAAGCGTCGGGTTGCAGACGTTGCGGGAAACGTGCGACGTCGGCGAGGCCTTCGGCGCGCCCGGTCAGCTGCTTGGCCCGCTCACGGAGCGGGCCGCGGCGGACCTGGGCCTGGCATCGTCCGTGAAAGTGGGCGTGGGCGCCATCGACGCCCACGCCGGCGGTTTAGGATGTGTGGGCGCGTCCACGCACCCCGTGGAGGGCCGGTTAGCTTTGATCGCCGGGACGTCCGCCTGCCACATGGCCTCCACTCGTGAACCGTGCTTCGCCCCGGGCGTCTGGGGCCCCTACTGGGGCGCCATGGTGCCCGGTTTCTACTTGAACGAGGGCGGCATCAGCTGCGCGGGCCAGTTGCTGGATTTCCTCGTGCAGAACCACAGCGCGTATTCCCAAATACCCGTATCCGAGAACGACTACGTCGTGTTGAACCGGCACCTGGAAGCCATGGCCGGGCCGACGGCGCTGTTAGCGCGGCACGTGCACGTGGACCCCGACTTCCGCGGGAACCGGGCGCCCCTGGCGGACCCGCTCCGTTTAGGCTCGGTGTGTGGCCTGAGTTGTGATGCTTCTTTAGATGCGTTGGCCGTGCTGTACTTGAGTGCGGTGCAGGCGTTGGCGTACCAGACACGGCACATCGTCGACGCGTTAGTCGAGGCCGGCCGCGCACCAATTACGGAAGTGGTTGTGACGGGCGGGTTGGGGAAGAATCCCCTGTTCGTGCAGACGGTCGCGGACGCGTTACATGTCACGGTGGTCTTGCCGGAGGAAGAGGAGGCCGTGATGCTGGGCGCGGCTGTTCTAGGCGCGACGGCCGCCGGGCGCTTCGCGGACGTGGAGGCGGCCATGGCGGCCATGACGCGGCCCGGGTCCGTGGTGCACCCGGACCCATCATTAGCCGCCTTCCACGACGCCAAGTACGCGTGCTACCGGAAGCTGTCGGCCGCGCAGACGGAGCTGCGGAAAGTCATGGGGGACGTGTAAGGAAAGATATTGTTATTTCGATGGCTCGCGTCGGGAGCGTGCCAGGGCTGTCTGTGTTGTTACGGTGCTAGAACTGGTGGGGTGACTCGCGTGCTAAAACCCGTCTAAGGCAAACAAAAGTAAGTAAACGCTCGCCATCCCGCTTCCTCTCCAAAGCCCGCTCATAACCAATCGAATATGGTGTTCCTGCTCTCAACCTGCGCCGCCTGCGCCGCGCCACTGGCCCACGAGGCCCCGCGTTGTGTGAGGTGCAAAACGAGATACTGCAACTCGACGTGTCAACGCGACCACTGGCGCCGCGGGCACAAGCAGATCTGCAAGAAAATACACCGCGGCGGCAACGCGGAACAGTA